>Ga0265296_1004597_pt1 | contig 11910 bp, 8 predicted proteins | sample MunlanPumphouse1_FD_189073 | JGI IMG/M metagenome (GOLD analysis project Ga0265296, IMG submission 189073) | Groundwater microbial communities from a municipal landfill in Southern Ontario, Canada - Pumphouse #1 | ecosystem: Environmental > Aquatic > Deep subsurface > Groundwater | place: Canada... | reverse complement strand
AAAATGAGCCGCAAAATCAAAATCCGCAAAGTTCAGAAAATATTTCAAATAATGCAATAGATAATGGTAAAGAAATTTCTTCGGATGTTTATAAATTATCTCCAGCGGTTATTTTTGTCAGGTTTTTGTACCCGCTTTTAATAATTCTATTCGCCTTTTTTTATATTTTTTCCGGTAAAAATTTAAAAGGAAGCGATTTGGGCAACGCTTATTTGGGTTTTGTTGAGGTTGCCTTTGCGGTTTTTGTTTTTGGATCTTTAATTTATCAAATTATTTGGTACAAAAATTTTTATTTTCATTTCGGCAAAGACAAAGGAGAAATTAGAACTAAAGTCATCGCCCAATCAACCTCTTATGTTTATTATGATCGGATGCAAAATATAAATATTTCTCAAGGAGTTCTAGACAGATTGTTTGGTCTGTATAGGATTTCTATTGAAACTGCCGGAGAAAAGTCCGGCAGTTCGCTTGTTCTTTACGGATATCGCGGGAATGACGCCCAAGAAATAAGAAATTTTCTTTTAGAGAAAGCCGATTTATTTCAAGCAGGCAGAGATAGATTATAAAATCAATTTTATCAAGCTGTGGTTTGTTATTTCTGCGGGTTTGGAGCTCCGGCATGGTTGCCGCTTTACGCAACGGATACCGGATTTTGTGGATAAAAAGCTTGCCTTTTTATCGGGGGGGGGGTAAAATGGAGTTAATTAAAGTCGCAAATAAAAAATATAATAAAATATGAAACGAAAAACGGTTAAGTTTTTAGTCGTTGTAGTCTTAGCGGTTGCTTTTATTTTGCCCAATTTTTCCTCCGCGGCAACAGTTGAAGAATTGCAGGCGCAGATTGCTGCTCTTTTAAAACAACTTCAGCTTTTACAGCAGCAGTTGAACCAGCAAAAAGGCGGCTGGTGCCATGATTTTAATACTAATTTGAGAATTGGAGACGGCGCCGGAATAGACGCTGGTAAATCAGATGAGGTTAATAATTTACAAATTGTTTTAGAAAAAGAAGGGTTTAGTGTAGATTCTTCGGAGAAAAAAGGAGGGTCATCGTTTGAGGAATATACGGCGGCAGCGGTTTCCGGATTTCAGGAAAAATACCGCGATGAAATTTTAACTCCGGCAGGGTTAAAAGCCGGAACTGGTTTTGTCGGAAAAGCGACAAGAGCGAAATTGAATAGTTTATACGGTTGCGGAGTTGTCCCGCCGCCGACAGCGTCTTCTATTAAAGTTTCTCCTTTCAGAGGAGGAGATTTTGTTCAAGGAGTGAATAATTGGATCGACTGGAGCGGCGGAAAAAATAAAGTGAAAATTGGTTTGGTTAACGTAAGTTATGCAGCCGCGAATTCCCATGGTTTGATTGATGTTATGGGGTGGGTAACTTTATATGGGCAACCGAACAATTCAGCAATTTGGGATGGGCTCAAAGTAATGGATTTAAACGGAGGCGTTTTTTGGCCTGTTACTCCGGGGAAATACAAAATTCTTCTTGTTTCTGAAGACAGTCAGGGAAACTATTGTTTCAGCGCAGGATGTAACTTTGATTTAAGCCCTTCATTTAATATTGACGCGGCATCAATCAAGGTTATCTCGCCAAATGGAGGAGAGAAGTTAGAAATTGGAAAGACCTACTCTATTCAATGGAATAGCAATAATGCCGCAAATCCAAATATTCCTTTCGGAAAAACCGTAGTGATAGATTTAACAAGGGAAAAAGAAAAAATTTATGGAATAGGAACAGCCGGATTGGTAGATGGCGTAATAATGAATTTACAGTGGACCATTCCTTCGTCAATAACTCCTGGCGATTATTTAATACGAATTTCGAGCGTGGGAAACGATGGGCAGTCCCCAGATTTTAGAGTATATGATTTCAGCGACGCGCCGTTTAGTATTGTTGCGGCCACTTCAACCACCTCTTCTATCAAAGTCATTTCACCGAATGGAGGAGAACAATTGATAGCGGGCCAAGGATATTATATTACCTGGGCAGGTATTGGTTCGCCCGAAAAAGTGAGAATTTTACTTTACAAGGGTAATGATTACGCCTCATTTAAAGATACTACTGGCAGCGTGTATTATATAGGAGGAGTTGCGGCTTTGGATGTTACGACAGGTTTTGATGTTGGCCGTTATTACTGGACGGTTCCCACTTCATTGCCTTCTGCGGGTGATTACAGGATCGGTGTACAACTGCTTTTAGATAGTGTTGGAGGCTACATAATGGATCAAAGCAACGCGCCGTTTAGTATTGTTGCGGCCACTTCTACCAGTAGTCTTCAATTGAACGTTTCTTTAGATCCGAGTTCGCCAATGGGCAATATCATAGCTGGCGCTGCTTATGTTTCGATGGCAAAATTTAAGCTGTCGGCTTCTATTAATAACGATATAGTATTAAGCAGTGTAACTATTGGGATTATTTCTAATACCGGAAAGTGTTCTCTTCAGAATGTAAGATTGCTTGATAATACGGGTATTCAGTTAGGGTCTACGGTAGTAACCCTTACCTCCTGTGATATTGGCTTCTCCTCTTTTAATTTAATAATACCAAAAGGCGCTTCAAAATCGCTCTCAGTAATGGCTGATATACCGGCGTCGTCTTTCGGACAAACCTTAGCTCTTCAATTAACAAATGTTGCTTCACCGAGTTCTGGTTTGTATGTCACGGGGTTGCCTGTAACCGCTAATACAATGACGATTACTAGCCGAAGCGCTTCGTTATTTCGTGTAACCGCAAATACTTATTTGTCCAATAGCGATCTTAATGTTGCCGTGCAAAAAGAATTTGGGAATAATTTCCGCGTGGCGGATTGGAATGACGTTAAAGCAAATATTTCTAATGATTCAATGGCAGCGGGAAATTGGGCCGATGCTCTCGGCATAGCGGATGGCGGGCAAGTGATAGTCACAAATGGGGGACAACGCGTTTGGAGTATTGTTTACGGCACATATCCAGAGTGTGCCACTGATAAAAATCGTTATTACTTTATTCAGCGCGATAACGCGTTGGGGAAGCCGGGATATTTCTTAGCTCATGATCAAATTGGAGATTATTATTTATTACTCGGCTCATGGTGCAATTTGCAAATGAAAGTATTGGCAATAAGTACCGGAATGGGCAGTGTGACAAATCAATCTATTTCTCAAACGGCTAACGTTTTAGAATCAATCGGATCAATCTTGGAAAAATTAAGAGAAGTTATTGGTCAAGCATTACAACGTTAATTAAAATATTATTTGAATCTAAAAAATCCGCTAACTGCGGATTTTTTAGAGCAGCCCCACTGCCTTTTTTATTTCCAAGAGTTTTTTGTTCGCAATCGCTTCAGCTTTTTTATTTCCGTCTTTAATTATTTTATTCACTTTTTTCAGATTTTTTGATAATAGTTTTTTCTTTTTTTGAAAAGGCATAAAGTAATCGATTGTCACGTCAGATAACCCTTTTTTAAATTGAGCGTAGGTTTTTCCTTTGTATTTCTTCTCAATTTCTTTCATCGGAAGCCCGCTTAAGCTTTTATAAATTCGCAGCAGGTTGGAAATGGCCGGTTTTGATTCGGGCTGGTATTTTATTTCTTTTCCGGAATCGGTTACTGCCCGTTTTATTTTTTCCGTTATAACTTGAGGAGAGTCATCTACAAATAAGCACCCATCAGGCATTGATTTGGACATTTTTTTATTCGGATTATCCAGGCTCATTATTTTAGGAGTCTCGGTCAAAAGCGGTTTTGGTTCAATAAAGACCCCCCCAAACTTTTTGTTGAATTTCCTCGCTAATGTTCTTGTCAGTTCTAAATGCTGGAGTTGGTCTTCTCCAACAGGCACAAATTCGGCGTCATAGAGCAAAATATCAGAGGCCATTAAAACCGGATAATCAAATAATCCGACATTTATATTTTCTCGCTGATGCTCGGATTTATCTTTAAACTGCGTCATTCTTTTTAATTCTCCAAACGGCGTAACGGTGTTTAAAATCCAGGCGGTTTCGCTGTGAGCCGGGATTTTCGACTGGATAAAAATTGTCGATTTTTCGGCGCTTAGTCCCGCTGAAAGATAATCAAGAACTAAATTCAAAACTTGTCCCGGTTTTTTTTTCGGGTCATAGCTTTCGGTTATAGAATGAAGGTCGGCGACAAAAAAGTAACATTTGTATCTTTCGGAATTTTGCAGGTCAACAAAATTTTTAAGAGCCCCCAAATAATTTCCTATGTGAAGTTTCCCCGTTGGCTGGATTCCTGAGATTAAAACAGGTTTGCCAATTTTATAAAAATTTTTGAGCATAGCGAAGAAATTTTACCATAAAATTGAGCACCCCGTTAGATGGCGGTTTCATCTATCTCACGGGGTAAAGGATTTGTAGATCCGCCTAGGTTTTGCTTCGCAAAATTTTGGCGGGTACAAAACTCTATACTTCTATGACTACCGGCAAAATCATTGGCCGCCTTTTCGTCTTATTATACAAGAATTGGCCTATTTGATCACGTATCAAAGATTTCAGATAATCCGATTCAATTGCTTGGCGCTTGGGCATCCTGCCGACAATGGATTTAATTTTGGTTCTCACTTCCTCAATTAACTCCTTGTTTTCATTAAGATAAATAAATCCGCGTGATATTATGTCCGGGTTTTTCAGAAATCTTCCGGTTTTTCTATCCAAAGTGGCGATAACCACAACCATTCCTTCTTGTGCTAAAAGCCGGCGGTCGCGCATAACTATTTCTCCGACATCGCCGACGCCTAATCCGTCAACCATTATGTAAAATGCCGGCACGACTTCCTCAGTTGCTTTTGCGTGGTTTTTTGTAAATTTCACGATTTGGCCGTTGTCCACGAGCAGAGTGTTTTCTTTTGGCAAGCCGACTTCCTGCGCCAACTCAGCATTGATGGCTCGCATAAAATAATTACCATGGATCGGCAAATAATAATTCGGTTTTACCAGTTTAATGATTTGTTTTAATTCATCTCCGGTTGCGTGTCCTGAAGCATGGAGGTCTACAATTTTTGAATGGTAAACTTTGGCGCCTTGCCTAGTTAAATTATCTTTAAGCGCTTGGACTTGTCTCTCGTTCCCCGGAATAACCGATGAAGAAAAAACAACCGTGTCGCCAGGCTTAATTTGCAATTGACGGTGCTCTCCCGTGACAACTTTCATTAAGCTGGCACTGGGTTCTCCCTGGGCGCCGGTGGATAATACCAAAATTTTATCGTCTTTGTATTTGTGTAATTCATCCAAGGAGAGAAGAGTCCCTTTTTTAATTTTTATATACCCAAGATTTTGGGATATCTGAATATTTGTTTTCATTGATAGGCCGGAAATAAAAACTTTACGGTCGTATTTCTCGGCTATTTTTATTATTTCAGCTAAACGGGTAAGCATTGACGCGAATGTTCCGATAATCAACCGTCCTTTTGTTTTCTTAAAAATATCTTCTATATTTTTTTCCACCAATTTTTCAGATGCTGACAACCCCGGTACTTCGGCGTTGGTGCTTTCTAAAAATAAAGTGTGGATTCCTTTTTGGGAAACCCATTTAAATTCATCAAGCCCAAGGATATTTCCTTTTTCATCGTAATCAAATTTAACGTCCGTGCAGTAAACAAAATTTCCAACCGGAGTTTTTATTAAGGCGCTTACGATGTCGGGAATGCTATGGATAATCCCGAAAAATTCTATTTCAATATTGTCGGATATTTTGACTATGTCGCGGTTTTTAATTATTTCAAAATAAAGCTTCGGCGAATTAGAAAAATCTTCCTGTCGCTTTAAAATTATCGCTTTTGTCAGGGCGGTCGTGTAAATGACGGGGTTACCTAATTTTCCCATTATGTAAGGGATGGCGCCGATATGGTCATAGTGGGCATGGGTGATTATGAGAGCTTTAATTTTACGTTTATTGATTTCCAGATATTCCACGTTTGGAATTATATAATCAATACCAGGTGTGTCTTCTTCCGGAAACTGCAGACCCGCGTCAATGATAACAATCTCATTTTTATATTCAAAAAAGCTCATATTGCGGCCGATTTCTTCAAGACCGCCGAGCGCGACAAATCGCACCGTGTCTTCCTTTTCTTTCTTATCCTCTTTTTTGTTTGGCATTTCGATGAATTCCTCCAAGTCATCAACCCCGTTAGAAGCCGCCCTGCCAAAGGTATGGCTTCGGCCGCCTGGGGGCGGACTGCTTCTAACGGGGTCAACAACTCTGCGCTTCGGGATTTGAAATTTTTCTCCGTTTGTTCTTCGGTCGATTTTTATTTCAATTGGCCCGATTATTCTTTTTTTGATCATTTTATTAAATATTTTTAACGAAAATACGAAACGATACGAAAGCACGAAAACTATTTTTGTTTTTTGTACTCCGCGATTATTTTTTTAATTCTTTTTGGTGGGCGAAAGAGGACTCGAACCTCCACGACCTTTCGGTCACTAGCTCCTGAAGCTAGCGCGTCTGCCGATTTCGCCATTCGCCCGCTTAGAATTTGAATAAGTTTTTCAGAGCCAAAAAACTTTTGTGTTTTTCCGGATTATTCAAAAAATCAAATTTTTTTGGATTTTTTATAAAAGCTTGATACAAAGGCGTTTTGAAAATCTTCTTTGGCTTAACAATTTTAAGTGAAAATTTATTTTTATAATTCGGATTTTTTTTTAATAGGAACGACGCTGATTTATGCGGATTTAACTGATTTATACGGATATTTTCCTTAATTTTTTTGTTATTGGTTATAAGTTGTCGGTTATTAGTTATATAGTAGGCGGCCCCGCGATGTTTTTTAAACAATTTATAGTCAGATTTAAAACCAGTTGCTTGGATATTAGCCAACACTAAAAGCTTGTTTGTTGTGTTTATTGAAACATGCCCAAAGCCCGGAGGCACGATAATTTTTTCTCCTTGCCCGACCTTTATCAAGAAAACCCTTTTAGATTTAGATTTTGAAAAAATTTCTTGGAATAAAAACAACGCTTGTCCGTGAATAACTTCGTAAATTTCAGGAAACGAAACATTTGTCTTTGGCTTAAGCGGATGGTGATGGCCAATTGTTTTAATGTATTCTTTATCCAAAAGCCCCGAATTGATAGCTGTAATATCGTAACTGCAATTATTTTTTTTAAAAACCAAGGCGTCTTTTTTAAAATGGACGCCACGGTACATTAAATAAAGATTTTTTGCTTTAGTTTTGGCGTTCGGGTTTTTTAAAAAAAATTTTGCCTCGCCAAGTGTTCGCGTCTGAACCGGCAGGAAGGAGACGTTTTTAACTAGTAACAACTTACCATCTTTTATATTTATTGGCAAGCCGCTAACCGCGGATAAATTTTCAATTTTCAATTTTACAATTTTCATTGAATTTTCAATTTTAAAATTAATAAATTCAGAAATTCATTTTAAATTAAAAATTTTAAATTTTAAATTTTAAATTGGGAAATCTATTTGAATATTCTTTCTGTTTTTATATACCAGTCCTCTATGTTCTGGAATCGGCTGCTGGGCAGGGGCAGTATATTTTCGTTAAAGCCCGCTATTGATTTATTTTGGACGTAAATATAAGAAGGCGAGAAAAGGAAAATAGCCGGCTCGTCGTTTTCTATAAACGATTGGGCTTGGAGCATTTTATCTTTTCGGCTGGCCGGATTGAAATCGTTTCTTACGGAATTTATCAAGAAATCAACGTCTTTATTTTCGTAAAGGGCCAAATTGAGGCCCGGGTGAAATTTTTGGCTTGAGTGCCAAAAAGAAAATAAATCGGGATTTTCTCCGAAAATGTTTCCGAACAAAATCATTTCATAGTCGCGGGGCTTTATTGTGGCGGAGAAAAATTCGTCGTTGGGTTTTATGTCAAGGTTCAATTTCACGCCGATTTTTTGCCAATCGTCTTTAATGATTTTTGCGCTGTCAACTAAAAATGAGATATCTGGAATAGTCAAAGTAAATTCAAGGCGCCCGCCGCCCGGATTAATATTTTCTCTGATTCCGTCGGTTGATTCGTACCAACCGTTGTTTTCTAATAACTCTTTTGCTTTATCCAGAGAGAAATTGTTTTGCTGTTTAAAATGATTTTCGCTATAGCCGTCTATTCCGGGCGAAATAGGGCCGATTAAAGGAAGCGCCATTTTGTTGAAAGTCGTGTCTATTATTTTTTGTCGGTCAGTCGCCAGATCAAGAGCTTTGCGCACGCTGAAATTTTTAAGAACTGAATTAACGCTTTGGTTGAAAAAAATAGCGTAGTAACGAGGCATATCAACAATATGAATTTGGCGCGGAATAGTAATATTTTCAATATTTTTGTATTGAATAGAGCCGATGCCGCTTATTGTTCCGCTGTTAAACGCGTTGATGGCGTCTTTTTCGGTTGTGTAAAATTTAAAAGTTAGATTACTTATATAAGGTTTTTTTCCTAAATAGCCGTTGTTTCTTGTAAGTTCGTAGTCGGTTATAAAACCGTCGCGCCTCTTTTTTAGGTCGGAAAACTTAAATGGCCCGCTACCCACCGGCCCTATTAAGTTGTAGTCGGAGAGTCGGATATTGGAAAATGGGATATCGGCAAAAATGTGTTTTGGTATGGGTTTTAAATTTAAAAGAGTATTTTCAAAAAAAGCATAGGACGCGCTTAAAACAAATTTTACTTCTCTGGCGCTGACTCTTTCGGTTTTTACTCCTTGCCAATCGGAAAATAACGGAGAATTGGCGTCTGGGTCCTGAATCGCCTTGACCGTGAAAATAATATCGTCGGAAGTAATTAGTCGGCCGTCTTGCCAATTAATATCTCCTTTTATCCGCAGTTTCCATACTTTGCCATTCGTGTCTGTTTCTATGTTGCCGTCCCTTAAATCGTTTACGTTTGCAAAAATCAGCGCAGTTAAGTCCTGATCCGCTTCATTACTGGCGGCAATAACCGGGTTTACAAATATCGGCTGGCCAACTTTGCCCTCGATATATTCGCCGCCCTCAATTGGCTTAAGAATAGTGTTGGCTTTTACAAAAACAGCGGTTAGCCAAATAGAAGTGATTAAAAACAGCGCTAACGATCCCAAAAAGATCATGCGTTCTTTTTTTGAAAAAGCGTTTAATATTTGGAGGATTTTAAACTTCAAGTTTTAAAATAAGTCGATTAAAGACAAAGCGGCAAAAATAACCGTCAAAACAATGGTCGCGGTAAAAATTATTTTTTCCAGTCCTCGGCGGGTTTGATAATACGAAGATTCGCCTCCGCCAAAAACTCCCGACAAACCCGAAGATCTTTCCTGAAGAAGAATCAAAACAATCAATACCGCCGAAATTATCATTTGAGCAATGGAAAATAACATACGCTTTGCTTTACTGATTCGAATTTACGACCCGTTCGATATACTCCGGGTCGTCCTGAGTAAGTCGAAGGACGAATATTCCGAATCTACGAATGAAAATCTTCAAATTCGTTGCTATCGTATAATTCGTTGATTCGTATCATTATTATTCTTTATAGAGTCGCTTTGCGGAAAAATGGACCACAAGATTGATAACGCTTATTATTACAGTAGCATATATAATTGGCGTTAGTCCAGTTATTGTAATATCGGGCGAAAAATAGTCAAGAATATAAAGAGTTATGGCGTTTACTAAAATTATTCCCAATCCCAAAGTTATAAAAATTATCGGAGTTAAAATTAGTTTTAAAACAGGCCTGATAAAGAGATTTATTAATGTAAATATCAGCGTGGCGCTTAAAAATCCGTATAAGGTCGCGCTGATATGAAATCCGGCAATGAAATATTTAGCCGCCAGAAGCGCCAATACATTGGAAAAAAAGGAAAATATAAATTTTGAAATAATCCGCATAAAATTACAATAATTATAACAAATACAACAATTAGAACAATTATAACAAATAGAACCCCCGGGGGTTTATCCACAATATTTTTGACCGATATTTTTGACTGGCTTGGTTTATGCTATAATTAAAGTAAATCTAAAAGGTCGAATTTTTAACGTAAAGCTATTAAATTTATGTGGATTCAAGGTTTAACCGAAGCGACAGTAACATCTTTAAGGACTTCCTGGGGGCAGGTTTATGGGTTTATCCCGGCTTTTATCGGCGCGATTATAATTTTGGTCATCGGCTTGATTGTGGCGGCGGTTTTGGGATCGCTTGTTGAGAGAGCTTTAAGATCAATTAAACTCGATGAATTATTGAGGAAAATTGGTTTGGCGACATATGTTGAAAGAGCCGGCCTTAGATTAGATTCCGGAAAGTTCTTCGGCAAGATTGTTTATTGGTTTTTTGTCATCGTTGTTGTTTTGGCAATTTCCAGTATTTTGGGTCTCCAAGTGTTTTCGGCTTTTTTGGCTCAGGTTCTTGTGTATTTGCCCAACATTGTTGTCGCGGCGTTGATAATGCTTGCGACATTGGCGGTGGCGAAATTCTTAAAATCAGCGGTACGCGCGTCCGCTCTTAGCGCGAAATTCCACGCCGCAAAATTTTTGGGAACTTTTGTTTGGTGGGTGGTCGTCATTTTCGGATTTGTTACCGCGCTGTCTCAATTGGGAATAAATATATTTATTTTCCAGGTTTTGATCTACGGCTTTGTCGCGATGCTCGCGATTGCCGGAGGAGTTGGTTTTGGTTTGGGAGGCAAGGATTACGCGGCTCATCTTCTAAACAAATTCAGACAGGAAACAGAAGAACGATAAATTAGCGAATAGCCACTAATAGAGTCGGTGGTTATTAGCGCGCAATAAATCCCGCCAGTCCATGGATTGGCGGGGTTTTGGTTATGAACGGATTGAATTTACTTTTGGCAGTGCTAAAATAACATAAATGGCCAACAAAAAGAGCAACAAAGACAAAAATAACTTTAAAACTCAATCAAAGCCGGAGTTAACGGAAGAAGAAAAAAATATTCGCCTTCATCCTGATACCAAAAAAAGCGTGTTCGCCATAATTTTTTTGGCTTTTGCGCTCGTTTTGATTTTGGCGAGATTCGGCAAATCCGGACCGGTCGGCCAGTACGCCTACAATTTTTTTAACTGGCTTTTTGGCGTCGGCTATTTTCTTCTGCCGCTTATTCTTATAATAATGGCGGTTGTTTTTTTGACTTCGGAAAGAAGAAAAATTTATAGCATCACTTTTTTCGGCGCCGTTGTTTTTGTTCTTTCCAGCCTGGGATTAATAGATATTCTTTATTCCGACAAAGCCGGAATTTTTGGTTGGCTGGTCGGTTTAATAGAATCGCTTTTCGGCCGGGTCGCTTCGATTATTATTGTAATTTCAATGATTTTGGGTTCGTTTTTAATAACTTTAAATTTGCCGATAAAAATAAGAAGAAAACCGAAAGAATCGGTTTTAGAATCCGAAGTCAGCTGGGAGGAAAAAGAGGTTGAAATCAAACAGTCGCTTGAGAGAGAAAAAGAATCCGTAATTGAGAAAACAGAAGATCCCGACGCCAAGATTGAAGTAAAAGAAAAATTTTCATTACCGTTTGGAAGACCGGCGCAGATAAAAACCAGCCGGGCGGCCGCTGATTATATTTTCCCGCCGTTAGATTTATTAAAATCGTCCGTTGAAAAACCAACCTCCGGCGATTTAAGAGCTAACGCCAATATTATTAAAAGAACTCTGGACGGTTTCGGCATCCCGGTGGAAATGGGAGAAATTAACATTGGTCCTAAAGTAACGCGCTATACTTTAAAACCGGCGGAAGGCGTAAAACTTTCAAGAATACTAGCGCTATCTCAAGATTTATCGTTGGCTTTGGCAGCTCATCCCATAAGAATAGAAGCCCCGATTCCCGGCAAATCTTTAGTTGGCATAGAAGTCCCCAATAAAGCCGCCTCAATTGTCCGTTTGGGCAGTTTGATGGGATATCCGGAATTTTCCAACGCTGGCGCTTTGGGTTTTGCGCTCGGCCGAGACGTTACCGGCGAGCCGATTTTCGCCGATATT
>Ga0265296_1004596_pt1 | contig 11913 bp, 9 predicted proteins | sample MunlanPumphouse1_FD_189073 | JGI IMG/M metagenome (GOLD analysis project Ga0265296, IMG submission 189073) | Groundwater microbial communities from a municipal landfill in Southern Ontario, Canada - Pumphouse #1 | ecosystem: Environmental > Aquatic > Deep subsurface > Groundwater | place: Canada... | reverse complement strand
GCCGGGAACACGAATCGACCTGATCCTTGGTCGCCGCGCCGCGCGCACAATGCCGCGTCCGGTCGAGGCGCTGGCGATGCGCGCGCGCTTTGATCTGCGCATCGAAATGGAACGCGAGGGCGACCGACTGGTGATGCGCCGCATCCCGATCGCGGTCGACAATACCCCGCTGCGTATCCGCGGCCGCGTCGGCGACAGTCTGTACCGCTCGGCGCGCGCCGCCGGGGCGCCCGCAACGGCGATCCAATCGTATCTGCGGGTGATCGGCCGCCAGATTTCGGTCGGCAGCGACATTCGCGCCAATGACGAGTTCGACATCATCGTCGATTATCGCCGCGCCGAAACCGGCGAGAGCGAAACCGGCAAGCTGCTTTACGCCGGACTGGTGCGCGGCGGCAAAGCCAAGCTGTCGATGCTCGAATGGAGTGTCGATGGCCGTGTCCAATGGTTCGAGGCGTCGGGCGTCGGGCAGCAGCGCGGCGGTATGGCACGCCCGACCAACGGTCGCATCACCTCGACCTTCGGGATGCGCCGCCATCCGATCCTCGGCTATAAACGCATGCACAGCGGGATCGATTTTGGCGGCGGCTATGGCGCGCCAATCTATGCGGTCACCGACGGCGTCGTGTCGATCGCCGGGCGCCACGGCGGCTATGGCAATTTCGTCAAACTCAACCACGGTAACGGTCTCGGCACCGGCTATGGCCATATGAGCCGCATCGCGGTGCGCCCCGGGCAGCGGGTCAATCGCGGCCAGGTGATCGGCTATATCGGCTCGACCGGGCTGTCGACCGGCCCGCATCTGCACTACGAACTCTATCGCAACGGCCGCGCGGTGAATCCGTCGTCGGTGACCTTCGTCACCCGTGCGTTGCTCGAAGGCAAAGCGCTCGCCGACTTCCGCGCCCGCATCCGCGCGCTGACGGCGGTCGCGCCCGGCGCCGCGCTGACCCCGATCGCTCCGAAACAGGTCGAAGGGCCAAAACTCGGCAGTCTCGCCGATGTGGCGTCGAAAAGGGCCGAGGGCGGGATTTAGCCCATTTCCCTCCCCCTTGATGGGGGAGGCAGCGAGACTTGCCAGCTTGCTGGCTTAGTCGCAGCGGTGGGGGTGGGTTCTCGGCCTGACACGGCCGTCGAAGGACGCACCATCACCCCCATCCAACTTCGCCTAATCGCTGCGCGATAAGGCTTCGTATCCTTCCCCCATCGAGGGGGAAGGGATTATCGCCCCCAATATCCATTTGCCCCACGCCCGCGCCCCGCTATGCACGCCGCATGACCCACGCTGCCTTTCCCGACCTCCGCCTCCGCCGCACCCGCCGCACCGGCTGGAGCCGCGCGATGGTGCGCGAAACCACGTTGTCGCCGTCGAACCTGATCTGGCCGCTGTTCGTCTGTGACGGCGCGGAGACCGAGGAAGCGATTGCCAGCCTGCCCGGCGTCTCGCGCTGGTCAATCGACCATATCGTCGACCGCGCCCGCGACGCGGTGGCGGCGGGCATCCCGTGCCTCGCGCTCTTTCCCGATACGCAGGCCGACCGCCGCAGCGAGGATGGCGCCGAGGCGCTCAATCCCGACAATCTGATGTGCCGTGCGACCGCCGCGATCAAGCAGGCGCTCGGCGACGACATCGGGGTGCTCACGGACGTCGCGCTCGACCCTTATACCAGCCATGGGCAGGACGGACTGATCGATCCGACCGGCTATGTCCTCAACGACGAAACCGTCGATGTGCTGGTCGGACAGGCGCTCAATCAGGCGCGCGCGGGCGCCGACATCATTGCCCCCAGCGACATGATGGACGGCCGCATCGGTGCGATCCGCGAAGCGCTGGAGGTCGAGGGTTTCGGCCATGTCCAGATCATGAGCTACGCCGCCAAATATGCCTCGGCCTTTTACGGCCCGTTCCGCGACGCGGTGGGGTCGCGCGGATTGCTCAAGGGCAATAAAAAAACCTACCAGATGGACCCCGCCAATGCCGAAGAGGCGCTGCGCGAAGTCGCGCAGGATCTGGCCGAGGGCGCCGACAGCGTGATGGTCAAGCCCGGGCTGCCCTATCTCGACATCGTCCGCGCCGTGAAGGATCATTTCGCGGTACCGGTCTATGCGTATCAGGTGTCGGGCGAATATGCGATGATCGAGGCCGCCGCCGCGGTCGGCGCGGGCGACCGCGACGCGCTGGTGCTCGAAACCCTGCTGGCGTTCCGTCGCGCGGGGGCGTCGGGGGTCTTAAGCTATCATGCGCTGCACGCCGCGCGGCTGCTGAACGAATAATCGACAAGGGTGGGATCTATATGACTGCGTTACCGCGGCGCTGGCTGTTTGTGCTGACTATTTTGGTCGGCAGCTTCCTGCTGTTTCAGGTCCAGCCGATGGTCGCCCGCATGGTGCTGCCCAAACTCGGCGGCGCCCCGGCGGTGTGGAACAGCGCGATGCTGGTCTATCAGGCGCTGCTGCTCGGCGGCTATGCCTATGCCCATTGGCTTGGCCGCTTCACGGTGCAGCGCCAGGCCATCATCCATGTCGCGCTGTTTCTGGTCGCCGCGCTGTGGCTCCCCATCGGTATCGCGCAGATCGCACCGCCTGGCCCCGGGCAAGAGGCGCTGTGGGTGCCGCTGCTGCTGCTCGCATCGATCGGCCCGGTTTTCTTTGTGGTGTCGGCGCAGGCGCCGTTGATGCAGCGCTGGTTCGCCGCCGACGCGCGCGCGGGCGATCCCTATTATCTCTACGCTGCATCCAACCTTGGCAGTTTTGCCGGGTTGATCAGCTACCCCGCGCTGGTGGAACCGAACTTGCCGCTCGCAGCGCAAAGCTGGGGCTGGACCGCGGGCTATGCATTGCTCGTCCTGCTGGTCGCGGCGAGTGCCGCGGCGCGCTGGCATGGCCGGGCGGCGGACACGGCCAGCGATGTCGCCGCCACCGACGAGCCGCGCCCGACCTGGCGGCGCCAGCTCCACTGGCTGTTGATCGCGGCAGTACCGTCGGGGCTGATGCTGTCGACGACAACGCACCTCACCACCGACATTGTCGCGATGCCTTTGCTGTGGGTGCTGCCGCTCGGACTGTATCTGCTCAGCTTTGTCATCGCCTTTTCGACGATGGACCGGCTGACCGAGGTCATCACCTTCATTGCACCCGCGGTCTTGCTCGCGGTCGGCGGGCTGGCGCTGCTCAGTTCGGGCGGCGGGTCGATGATGGTCGCGATGGCCAGTCTGGCGATGCTGTTCGTCGTCGCGACGGCGCTCCACGGCTATCTCTATCATCTGCGTCCGGCGCTTCAGCATCTGACGCTTTTCTACCTCATCATGTCGGCCGGCGGTGTGGTCGGTGGCCTGTTCGCGGCGCTGTTCGCCCCGCTGCTGTTCGACTGGGTGTATGAACATCCGCTGCTCGTGCTGGCGGCGGCGGCGCTGCTGCCGCTGCCCGCGCTGCTGCCGTGGGACAAATGGCTGCGCTTGTCCGCCAACCGCGCGCTGATCGCGGTAGCGGTTTTGGTCGCTATCGCGGCGTTCGCAGGCTGGCATATGGCGAGCGACTGGGGCGGCGTGCTCGAAGGAACAACCGCCGCCTGGGGTGCCCTTGTCTTCGCCATCGGGCTGCTCGTGATCGGCTGGCGCTGGGCCTTTGTATCGGTGTTGGCGCTGCTGATGATCGGCGTCGGCGGCTGGGACACGGTGCAGGAAAGCTTCACCGGCGCGCGCGTGCGCAGCTATTTTGGCGTTTATACCGTCACCGATTACCCCGCGCAGCAGCAACGTCGCCTCGCCCATGGCACAACGCTGCATGGGTTGCAGCGCACCGACCCGGCGCACCGACGCGAGCCAACCACCTATTATGGTCCCAAGTCGGGGGTCGGCCTGACCCTCGCCAAAGCCGAAGCACTCGCCGGGCCGCAAGCGTCAGTGGGCATCGTCGGGTTGGGGGCGGGAACGCTCGCCTGTTATCGCAAACCCGGCCAGCAATGGACGATCTTTGAAATCGATCCGGTGATGGTCGATATCGCCCGTGATCCCGCCAAATTCACCTTCCTGTCCGATTGCGCGGGCGATACTCCGATCGTCATCGGTGACGCGCGGCTCAAGATCGCCGAGCAGCCTGCGGGGCGTTTTGACGTTCTTGTCATCGATGCGTTTTCATCCGACGCGATCCCGCTGCACCTGCTGACCAAGGAAGCGATCGGCATTTATCAGCGCGCGCTCAAACCCGACGGCATTTTGCTGATCCATATCTCGAACCGCTTCTTCGGGCTGGAACCCGTGCTGGCCGAAGAGGCCAGGGCGCGCGGCTGGACGGCGGCAATCCGGCTCGATCCGGGGCCGCCCGAAGAGGGGATTGACGATCTGACCGGGTCGAACTGGGTTGCGTTGACCGCGACGCCGCAGCGGATGCAGCAATTGACCGGCGGCCTGCGTCCGCGCGATGCTGCGAGGGAAGACGGTGCCTGGGTGCCGCTGAAATCGCGCCCGGGCTTCGAGCGCTGGACCGACGATTACGCCTCAACCCTGCCCGTGCTCATGTGGGGCAGCCTGATCGGAAAGCGTGACGAATGACTTATCGCGACGTCAGTCTCATCAGCGTCAATGGCAAGACGCCGACGATCCACCCCAGCGCCTTCATCGCGCCCGGGTGCCGGATCATCGGCGACGTGACGATCGGACCTGATGTCAGCATCTGGTATAATTGCGTGCTGCGTGCCGACGTCAGCCATATCATCGTCGGCGCGCGGTCGAACATTCAGGACGGCAGCATCGTCCATTGCGACGGCCCGATGCCGCACCGGCCCGACGGCTTTCCGACGATCATCGGCGAGGATGTGCTGATCGGCCATATGGCGATGGTGCATGGCTGCACGCTCGCCGACCGGGCGTTCGTCGGGCTCAAGGCGACGGTGATGAACGGCTGCCGCATCGGCAGCGACGCCATGCTCGCCGCGGGCGCGCTGCTGACCGAGAACAAGGAAATCCCCGACCGCGAACTATGGGCGGGCGCCCCGGCGCGGCGGGTGCGAGACATCGACGATGCGCAAGCCGCCGGGATGCAGATGGGCGTCGCGCACTATGTGATGAACGGGCGGCTGCACAAGGCGGCGATCGAGGGCTGATTTCAAAACGGAAAAAGAAAAGGCGCCCCGGTTTCCCAAGGCGCCCCATCCTTTTGAACCCCTGTTCTCAAATCAGCTGAAGTTCACCATCGCATAGAGCATCGGGATCGAAAGCAGGGTGTTGGTCCGCGAAAAGATCATCGCGGTCTTGGCGGCCTTCGCCTTGGTCGCATCATCGGCTTCGACGATGCCCAGCGCCTTCTTCTGGTTCGGCCAGATCACGAACCACACGTTGAACGCCATGATCAGGCCCAGCCACATGCCGGCACCGATCAGCTTATACGGATCCTGAAAGCCGAGCGCGGGCGCCAGATATTGCGCGTGGCCCGCAATCGCGACGCCCAGCACCACGGTCGCCAGCGCCGCCCAGCGGAACCAGAACAGCGCGGCGGGGGCGATATGCTTGCCGACCGCGGGCTTCAGTTCGGCCGGGATTTTCGGCATCGTCGGAATCTGGACGAAGTTGAAATAATAAAGCAGGCCGATCCACAGCACGCCAAAAAAAGTATGCAGCCAGCGCATGACCGCATTGGCGGCAGCCATGCCGTCCTCGAAATTCTGCCCGTTCAGGCCCAGCATCAGGACGATCGAAAGCACCAGCCCGGCGCCGAGCACCGCGTGCAGATTGCCGAAAAATTTATCCATAGTCATTCCCCCTCGTTTGTCCGGCAGGGGCGCGACCCCAGACCGATGACGCCCGCTATGCCAGCGTCGGGGGCCGGACTCAACTTTTGTCGGCGGCAACCTCGTCGGGGATCGCGAGCCCGTTCTTCAGCATCACCGGCACCTGCGTCAGCGTGAACAGGAACGACAGCGCGGTGATCCCCCACACCTTGACCGTCAGCCACAGGTCAAAACTCATCTGCTTCGCCTGGATCATCTCGTACATCACATGATTGGCAACGCCGAGCGCGGCAAAGAACAGCCCCCAGTTGCGCGATAACAGCAACCAGCCGCGATCGGTCAAACCCTCCAGCGCCGATTGCAGCAGATATTTCAGCATCGGTTTCTTGAACCACCAACCGCCGAGCAGCAGCAACGCAAAAGCGCCATAGATGATCGTCGGCTTCATCACGATAAAGCGTTCGTCGTGGAACCAGATCGTCAGCGCGCCGAAACCGATGACGAGGATGCTCGACATCCACAACATCGGCGAAATCTTGCCCAGCTTCCACTTCGACACCGCCATTGCGATGACGATCGCGACCATGAATGCGACGGTGCCCTTGATCGCCGCGGCGGTTGCGGCAAACGCCCCTTCGCCGCCCGACGAGAATTTATAGGCGAGGAAAAAGACCAGCAGCGGCCCGAAATCGATCACGAAATTCAGCCAGCCATGCTTGGCGGGCGGCGCGGCGGGGATCGCCTCGGGGCCAGTCGGCGGCACGTCGATCGGGGAGGCGGTCATCGGATATTTCCTGCGATAATGGCGGCGATCTCGTCCGCATCGAACGGGCGAAGGTCGTCGATGGTTTCACCGATGCCGATCGCGTGAATGGGAAGCCCGTGGCGTTCGGCCGCCGAAACGAGCACCCCGCCGCGCGCGGTGCCGTCGAGCTTGGTCATCACGAGGCCCGTGACCCCCGCGACTTCGCGGAACACGTCGATCTGCGCCAGCGCATTTTGCCCGGTCGTCGCGTCGAGCACGAGCACGACGTCGTGCGGTGCCGCAGGGTTGAGGCGGCCGAGCACGCGCTTGATCTTGGCGAGTTCGTCCATCAGCTCGCGCTTGTTTTGCAGGCGTCCGGCGGTGTCGACGATGAGCACATCGATACCCGTCGCAGTCGCCTGTTTGACCGCGTCGAACACGATCCCGGCGCTGTCGCCGCCCTCGGGGCCCGCCATGATCGGCACGCCCAGCCGCTCGGCCCACACTTTCAGCTGGCCGATCGCCGCGGCACGAAACGTGTCGCCCGCCACCAGCATCACGCCATAATCCTGTTCCTGGAACAGATGCGCCAGCTTGGCGATGGTGGTGGTCTTGCCCGATCCGTTGACCCCGATCACCAAAATGACCTGCGGGCGCGGAAAGGCGTCGATGTCGAGCGGTTCGGCGACCGGGCGCAGCACCGCGGTGATTTCCTCGGCGACGATCTTGCGCAATTCTTCGACCCCGCCCGCCACCGCATCGCGCCGCGCCGCAAGGCGCTCGCGGATACGCCCCGCCATCGCCGGACCCAGGTCGGCAGTGATCAGCGCTTCCTCGATGCGGTCGAGATCTTCCTCGTCGAGCCGCGCCTTGCCGGTCAGCCCCGCCAGATTTTCGCCCAGCCGTTCCGACGTGCGCTTGAACCCGCCGAGCAGTCGCTCGCTCCAGCTCTGCCCGCTCATGCTGCAATCTCCGTCGCAGTCAGCCGGTCATCGATGCGCGCGCCGATGCGGACCGGGATGATCGTTCCCGGCGCCGCTGGCTCGGCCAGCGTCAGTGCGGCAAAATTCTCGGCATGCCCGCTTACCCCGTCGCGCTCGACCAGCATCGTCGCGGTGCGGCCGACCTGCCCATCGAGCCAAGCGTGGCGCCGCCGCATATTGGCGGCGCGCAGCGTCGCGGCGCGCGCGCGCGCCACCGTGCGCCCGACCTGCGGCATCCGCGCGGCGGCGGTCCCAGCGCGCGCGCTGTACGGAAAGATATGGCCAAAGACGATGTCGCAATCGTCGATCAGGGCCAGCGAATTGGCAAACATGTCTTCATCCTCGGTCGGAAATCCGGCGATCAGGTCGGCGCCGATCGCAATCTCGGGTCGTGCGGCTTTGAGCCGCGCGACCAGAGCGACGGCATCGGCGCGGCGGTGGCGGCGCTTCATGCGCGTCAGCACCATGTCGTCGCCCGCCTGCAACGACAGGTGAACATGCGGCATCACGCGGGCTTCCTGTGTCAGCAGCGCAAACAGCGCGTCGTCGATGCGGTTCGGGTCGAGCGACGACAGGCGCAGCCGTTCGATCGGCAGCGCGAGCAGCGCCTCGACCAGCGCCGCCAGCGTCGTTTTGCTGTCGTCGCCATAGCTCGCCAGATCGACCCCGGTCAGGATGATTTCGCGCTGGCCGCGGTCGATCGCGGTGCGCGCTGAATCGACGACCGACGCAACTGTTGCCGACCGCGCCGTTCCGCGCGCCATGACGGTCGCGCAAAAGGTACAGCTGTGCGAGCAGCCGGTCTGGACGCCAAGGAACGCGCGGGCGTGGTCGGCGCCCGAGAGCGCGGGGGCGTAGGAAGGGCGGCCCTTCGACAAGCTCAGGGCAAACGGTTGAATGGATCGCTCGTCCCCCAAATCCGTTCGTCCCCGGACCTGATCCGGGGTTGCCGAAGCACCGTTCTTGTTTTTGTAGCTCGCGACCGATCCCTTGGCATCGTTGCGCACCACCCGCGCCCCCATGTCGGCAAAGCGCGCAGCCTCCAGCTCCGCCGCGCACCCCGTCACGACAACATCTGCCCCCGGCCGCTCGCGCAGCGCCCGCCGTACCGCCTGCCGCGCCTGCCGCACCGCTTCGTCGGTGACCGCACAGCTGTTGAACACAATGGTATCGCGTGCACCGGCTTCGACTGCCGCGGCGCGAACCGCTTCGCCCTCGGCAATATTCAGCCGGCATCCGAAGTTGACGACCTCGGGGCCGTCCAACACCGCACCGCTCATCCGAACTGCGCCCAGTCGGTCTCGCCCTCATACACCCGCGTTGCCGCGCCGCTCATCACGATCGGCTCGCCCGGGGCCCAGCGGATGATCAGGTCGCCGCCGGGCAAGGCGACGGTCACCGGCGATTGCACCAGCCCAGCGCGGATCGCGGCGACCGCGGTGGCGCAGGCGCCGGTACCGCACGCCTGCGTCAATCCGACGCCGCGCTCCCACACGCGCAGCTGCAACTGATTGTCGCCGTCGAGGCTGGCGACATTGACGTTGACGCGTTCGGGAAACAGCGGGTCGGTCTCGATCCGCGGCCCCAGCTCGTCAAGCGCGACGGCGTCGGCCTCAGGGACAAAAAACACGATGTGCGGGTTGCCGACATTGACCGCGGCGCCATGCTCCAGCTCGTCCCAAGCGACGGGCATGTCGCGCGTGTCCATCGGCATCGCGAGTGGGATCAGCTCCCAGTCGAAGGACGGCTCGCCCAGCGTAACTTCGGCGCCGCCGTCGGCCGGGGTGACGCGCAGCATCCCGCCCAGCGTTTCGATCACCGCGGGCTGGCCGATCAGCGTCGCGACACAGCGCGTCGCATTGCCGCACGCCTCGACCTCGCCGCCGTCGGCATTAAATATCCGCATCCGCACGTCGGCCTTCGTCGAAGGTTCGAGCAGGATCAACTGGTCGCAGCCGATGCCATGGCGCCGGTCGGCAATCGCATGCGCGCGCGCCGGGGTCATCTCGACCGCGCTGGTGCGCGCATCGATGACGACAAAATCATTGCCGAGGCCATGCATCTTGGTGAAGCGATCCGCCATAGTCCGCGCATGTAAGGGGCGAGGGCGGGGAAGTCTAGCGAGGCAGTTCCGTCGCCCCCGCGAAGGCGGGGGCCGTTGTCGGCCTTGTTCTTCGCTGCTGCGTAACCCTCCAGCGGCCGCGTTCAGAGGCACGTGACTCTGAAACGCCCTTCGCGGGGGCGACGGTTAAATCATGCCGTCTTGTAAATCATGCCGTTTTGCGCAGCGGTTCGGCGCCCGCCGTGTCCGACCCCGTGTCGGGGCTCGTCGGCGGCAGCATCGGCGTGCGGAGCAACCCGCGGTCGGCGAGCAGACGTTCGGTGTCGGCGGCGGACGCGGCGCGACCGAAATACCAGCCCTGACCCTTGGCGCAGCCGAGCCGGGTCAGTTCGATCGCGGTCGCCTCGTCTTCGACGCCCTCGGCGGTGATCGGCATCGCCAGGCTTTCACCCAGCCGCACGATCGCGACGACGATCGCCTGCGCATCGGGGCTGCCGCGCATCGCGGCGACAAAGCTGCGGTCGATCTTGATCCGGTCGAACGGCAGCGCGCGCAGGTGCGACAGCGATGAGTAACCGGTGCCGAAATCATCGAGGCTGAGCGACACGCCCTGATTCTTCAGGCTGGTCACGATCGAACGGACGAGCGGCAGATTCTCGAACAGCGAACTTTCGGTGATCTCGACCTCGAGCTGGCTCGCGGGGAAACCGACCTCGACCAGGAGCTTGGTCAGCTTTTGGCTGAACCACGGATCTTTCAGCTGTTGCGGCGAGATATTGACCGCGAGCAGGATCGACGGATCCCATCTTTTGGCGATCTCCATCGCATGTCGGATGACCTGCAGCGACAATTCGCCGATCAGCCCACTTTCCTCCGCGACCGGGATAAAGCGTTCGGGCGGGATCAGGCCATATTCGGGCGATTCCCAGCGCATCAGCATTTCAAAGCCGACCAGCCGACCCGTGGCGATATCGACCTGCGGTTCGAAATGCGGCACAAATTCGCCGCGTGGCATGCCCTCGCGAATGCCGGTTTCGATCTGGTTGCGGACCTGCACCGCCATTTCCATGCCGGGTTCGAACCAGCAGAAGCGGTTCCGTCCTTCGTCCTTGCAATGATACATCGCGATGTCGGCTTGGCGGACCATCGTTTCCATCGTCACGCTGGCGTCGTCGGCGAGCGCGATGCCGAGCGAGGCGCCGATGCGAATTTGCTGTGCATCGTGGGTGACCGAATTTTCGAGTGCGGCGACCAGCTCGGCGGCGAGCGCCTCGATGGTGGCGCGCGCTGATGGTTCGAACGCCAGCATCGCGACGAACTCGTCGCCGCCCAGCCGCGCCTTGGTCGCATTGGGTGGCAGGATCGCCGAAATGCGTTCGGCGGCGACCTGCAGCACGCGGTCGCCTGCGGCATGGCCGTGGATATCGTTGACGGTCTTGAAATGGTCGAGATCAAGCAAGAACAGTGCGACATGGCGCTTGTCGGCGATGGCGTTCGCGATCTGCTGTTGGCCGGTTGCGAGCAGCGAGCGGCGATTCAGAAAACCGGTCAGCGGATCGGTGTCTGCCAGATAGCGCGCGCGCTGCTCCGCCTCGGTGCGCTCGCGGATTTCGCGGTTCAGGTCTTCATAGCGGCGCCAGCCGAACAGGATCAGTGCGACATTGAGCACCATCGCGGCGGCCAGCGCGCGGTCGGGGCCGCCGCCGATCCCGATGAGTGTGTTGACGACCGCCTGCAGCACGGTGCTACCCGTGCCAACGAACAGCAAGATTGCGGCGACGACGATGCCGCCTGCGACGATGTCGCGTTTGGCTCCGGTGCTGCGGTCCGACTGTTTGGGCGTTTCGATCATTTGGCTTTTCCCCACCATCGCCGCCCTCATGCATGCAAAGCGGTGAAATTTGGGTTAAGTCGGCCCCGGTTTCGCTCGCTTGCCTTTGCCGCGGGATCGGTGTAATGGCGCGCCGTTCGGCCGCATCTTGCGAACGAACATATCGATGTCCGCGACGGAAGTTGTGTCCACGGATAACCGCTGGTTGGCGAGGTTTCGCTCACCGGCGTGTTTTGCGTTGCAGGCATCGAAACGAAGGATTTGTGGCGGTGTTCGATAGTCTGAGCAATCGGCTGGGCGATGTTTTCGGGAAGCTCCGCGGTCGCGGTGCGCTGACCGAGGCCGACGTGCGCGCCGCGATGCGCGAAGTGCGAATCGCGCTGCTTGAGGCCGACGTCGCGCTGCCCGTCGTTCGCAGCTTCGTCGATCAGGTCACCGACCTTGCGATCGGCCAGAACGTCCTCCGCTCGGTCACCCCGGGCCAGCAGGTGGTCAAGATCGTCAGCGACGCGCTGACCGAAATGCTCGGTTCCGAAACCGCCGAGCTCGATCTCAACGTCACCCCAC
>Ga0265296_1004595_pt1 | contig 11917 bp, 5 predicted proteins | sample MunlanPumphouse1_FD_189073 | JGI IMG/M metagenome (GOLD analysis project Ga0265296, IMG submission 189073) | Groundwater microbial communities from a municipal landfill in Southern Ontario, Canada - Pumphouse #1 | ecosystem: Environmental > Aquatic > Deep subsurface > Groundwater | place: Canada... | reverse complement strand
AAAAGCTGGGAGTATTTTGAGATCTGGTATCGCGATAGAGATGACGGAGAAATGAAGGTTTTAGACCAGGTAATTCCATTTGAAGATAATCCCTACACCAGTAAATTCCAGGTTGATTTTATTATTGAAGGGGGAGCGCTGGTCAGCCCCCGCCAATATGCAAAGCGCGGCCATCATCTGTTATACGCCTATCGCCGGGCGATTTCGCAGGTAATCGAGCTGGCCAAAAGATACCAGAAGCGCGGTTCCTCGGTCTGGGGAAATATTCTGGCGGCACAGCGCAAAGCTCTCAAGGGAGGAACGATTAATGAAGTTCTGGCGGAAATAATCGGGAGCATAGATGATCCGGGAATAAAGTCATATTTCGATGAATATTTCAAAGTTTGGGAAAAGCATGCCACCCACTCTTTTGCCCAGGCTTACAATCGTTTGATGTTTACGAACCTTCAGGGCGAGAAATTATCTAAAGAATTTCATCGCACAGATGTCGAGGAAAGAGAAAGGATCGGGGAACCATCCGGCCTCTGGCTGGATAAAGAGGAAAATGTACATATTGACGATCTTGAACTGCCTTTTGATTTTGCCTATTCGGCGTTTCAGATCTTGGCATCCAGTTATAATGCATTTCATGTTATTGCCTCTCTTTTAGTAAGAGACCTCTCTCCGCAAGAGATCAAAGAATATTTTGAATATGCAAATTCGAAAGCGCCTGGTTCCAAAAAAGAAGAAAACACGGTGCAAAGATATGTTAACGCCCTAAGCAGAATCCGGGCGCTAGCCTCCGCTTTCGCCTTTCCGGCCACGGCTTCATCTAATTTTATACCCGACTTTCTAAAACTGTTAAATCGATATTCAACGTTTTTATTCCCGGCTTTTAGAGAAGATCGAAAAGACATTGTAAGGTTGTTCACCTTTTCGCGTTTTCTCGATTTGTGGAATAAAAGGAGGGAGAAGCTTTCCGCAGAAGAGCTCCTTGAATTAAAATATGTTCTGGCGCCGCTGGCGGAATACCTGGAGAACCCGAATCTTTCGCGTACTTTCAGAAAAATCTACTTTGAAAATAGTCTCCCGGAAGAATGTTCAAGGATTACGGATGAAATTAAAGAGATCGCAGGCCTTGAACGGGAGGAGAGGCATGAATTGTTTCAAAAAATTAAACTCGACCTGGAGGAACGGATCGCTATAGAGTTGGGATTGAGAAGAGATGAATTTGAAGTTTCCTATCGCGAAAAGGAGCCTTACTCTATTTACCTTAAGCTTAAAGATGAAGCGCACGGAATGTATGAGGCCGTGGAAGATCTTAAAGATTTATTCGGCATCCGCGTAGTGGTAAGAGACCGCAAACTCATAAAGAAAGTAGCTAAACTGATCAGACAGTTTACTCGGGGAGCTACCGATCTAAGCCCGGAAACGCGGGACCGCAGAAAGCGCCTTCTCGATCTTATGGCAAAAGGGGCAATCGCACCCGAAGGCTTTGTCATCCCTGAAATTTCCGATAGCAATCTGGATTTGTATTCTATGGTGCGTTTTGAACAGGAGCATGAAATTCCGATAGAATTCCAGGTCACGACCTTCGATAATGTCCCGGCCATGGATATGCACTGGGCGTTTAAATTAAGAAGAGAGATAGCAAACGATCCTGAAATATCCGCGCCGCAAACGGTCGACCCTCTGATGCTTGACGGATTATTTCTTGATGAATTCATTCTTTATCAGGAGATCGAAGTTGACAATCCCAGCGAAGAAATCGAACCTGGTAATTTTAAGGACCTTTACGATCGCAGTGGAACACCATTTAAGATTAAAACCTTTCCTAAAGGGGCAAAGATAAAAGATTTTCAAGAAATATTTATTTATGGTTATGAGGTTAAAGTTTATAATGCAGAATGGGATTTTGAAAACGGGAGAGAAAGGCTGGTTCAACAGCAATTGAGCAGAAATAAGGAGGAGTATTTAAAAACCGGACAGATCGTAGTGGCACTCATTCCTCGCGGCAAGGCCCCACGATCATCCTAGTCCCGATTCTTTTGTTTTATTCAGAAGCAAGAGGCTTAATTTTTCTCCAAGTTCCTTTTTCGTCCCATCATTACTTATTACCAGGTCCGCGATCTTAAGATAATTTTTTAACGGCATCTGCGCGTTCATCATTTTTATCGCCGCGGCCCTGGGCAGGCCCTTTTTTATCAATCTTTTTAATCTGGCCGGGTTTAAAGTCGTAATCACGATCGTCTGGTCTACCAATCCTTCAAATAGTTTGGGGAGCGCGGAATTTACGACAACGATCTTCCCCCTCCAGTTCTTCTCGGCTATTTCTTCTTCAATTTTCCTCCTTATCGCAGGATGCGTTATTGAATTTAAAATCCGCAGTTTCTTGGGATCGGAAAAGACCATCTCACCCAATTTATGCCGGTTCACTTTGCCGCCGGGCATTAGGGCTTGCGGCCCAAAGGCTTTGAGCACCTTGCACCAGATATCGGATTGGGGTTCAAAAAGTTTATGCCCGATCCGGTCCGCGTCAATTATATAAGCGCCATGCCGGGCCAGAATATTTGCCGCTTCGCTCTTTCCCGCCCCGGCCGGACCGGTCAAACCGATAACTTTCATGTTAGTGTTATTTTACCACACTTTCTCTTGATAATCTCTTGACAATCCTGCCCTATAAGTTATTATATGATCAATGTTTTTACGGAAAACAATCGCAATTGTTTTTATTTTTATCTCCGCCAGCGGCTTTTCACTTGCAGCTTATGATTTTCCTTATGCCGCTTTTACATTAAAAATGCCGGCTTATAAAAATCCTTTTCCCGGCCTGGGCGCCAATTATTGCACCTTGGGCGGAGGCCTTGATACGGCGATGTGGAATCCCGCCGGACTGGCAAAGATCGGCACGGCTGAAACCCGGATCGATCTTACCTCTACGGCCGGGGGTTCTTCTTTTCCAAAATCTTATCACGTTAACGATTCAACCTTTGAAGTCGGTTCGACAAATACGACCGGTTTTACCAATTCTTTGCTCTTTAGTTCCGACCCGGACGCTACTTTTGTAACCACCAGGGAATTTACCGCGCACATCAATTATCAGACGGTTTCAACCGCGGTTGACTTCAATCAAGCCATTAAAGTGGGCGATAATTTTGCGCTGGGAATATCAACTCGCGGCGATACGGGGGCTTCGATCGATCTGGCCGGCAGTTTCCCTGTCCAATGGGTTTCCGGTTTGGACCTGAACAATGTCACGAATTTTATGGGATCGGGAATTTCCACCAATAACGGCAAGTTAACCTATCACTACACCCCTTCCGGGATGTCTCCCTACACTTATACAAGCGAAGCTTCTGTATGGTCGGGGTTTTTAAATCAGACCCAAAGGCTTCCCCTGTCAGCGATCTCCGACTCGCATGATGATATAAATGTTCAATCTAATTACACTATGACCGGAGCGGGCAAGTGGGGAGGCCTTTCCTTTGGCGCGAACCTAACCCCCATTTCCGCCACCGCCAACATTGACAATTCCGTAAGGCTTATCGCAAAAGAAGGCACCGGCGATATTTATTTTTATGTGCCGAACTTTGACCCCAATAACCAGGCATCAGTAATACAGTGGATGGGCGATTCAAGCCAGTACGGGACGCAGGCCGGTTACAATAAAAGATCTTTTAGGGTTCCCGCAGGAGAAACGGTGGCGGAAGCCAGATACCAGGGCTTTTATCAGGCATCAACAATCAGGGGAGATATCGGAGCGATGTACGATCTCGGCGAGATCCTCACTCTCGGTTTTGCAATGGAAAACGTCAACGGCGCCGCCCTTAATTTTAAAGGGTCCGGCCGGGTGGCTTACGTCAACTCCAGGTTCTCGACAAGCGATTCGGTGAGCATTATCGATCCATCGGGTTCAAGCTTTAATTTTTTCTCCGATACTTTTTCTCCGGTTAAAGGCACCGAAAATATCGGCATGCTGCCGGACATCCCCGTTACACTTCCGCAAAGATTAAAAATTGGAGCGACTCTTAGAAAGCCGTTTCTTATCACCATTGATTATGAACAGCAAAGCAATCCTCTTTCCTATCGGATCCAAAAAAGCGACGGCACCTATACAAATTTGATCATTAGCGACATAAAGCTTCTCCGGGGAGGGTTGGAATCCCAGCTTCTCTTCCTTCCTCTTTGGCTCAAGGGCGGAATAACCATGCTGTTGAAGCCAACCGTATCCGGATATGAACCTTCTTCAAAAGATGACTTTGAAAAAGCATTTCAATACGGCATGGTACCTATGAAAATCGATCTTGGATTAAATACAAATCTTTGGGGATATGAGCCCGGGGGCGGGTTTGGAGTAAATTTACTGCCCATTCTCTTTTTATCCCAGCTTGATACCGTAAATCAGGACTTTTCAAGAATGATCTATTACAACTTATATTTAAAAAAAGATATTTACCAGCTGACTTTTATGAGCGTGCTTGATCCCGGATCAACGGCTTCGGCATATAGCACCGCTCCAAAAAGAGACGGCTCACCGGAAAATCCGATATCGATCATAAAAATGATAAGCACTTTAACGTTAAGCATGAGGTTTTAATATATGGAAAAAATAAAAATGATATCTGGACTTCTGGACCGCTGGACTTCTGGACCTGGGAAAAATTGTCAAACTGTCAAGAGGTCTAGCGGTCTAGCGGTCCTGCTGTCTTGTGCAGTCATTTTATTTTCCGGTTTTGCATATGCCGCTCCGGTAATCAGCAATGAAGAAGTGTCAACGCTGACGGACACGACGGTTATAATCACCTGGACCACAACCAACGAATTATCCGATACCAAAGTCTACTGCGGAATAAGCTATCCCAATCCCACAACTCCAAAATATTCATCTGCGGAATCGACTTATTATCATTATGCGACCTTAACTAATCTGTCGCCCGGGACCGCCTATAAATATTATATCACCAGCGGTACGGCCAGCACCGCCACTGCAATTAAAACATTTACCACCCTCACCCCGCCGTCCGGGACTTATTTATTCAGCTTTGCTTCCATGAATGATTTTCAATATGGGGACGGGAAAGTGGATACTACCGGCGCGCGTGGCCGGCCCTATTCTCACAGTGTCCAGATAATGGACGCAATGATCTCGGAAATAAATAAATACAGTCCGGATTTTACAGTTATAAAAGGCGACCTTATTGAGACTTCGATCGCTTCGGGTGACAGCTATTTTCCTTACGGCGACGATGTCTTCAATGTTGAAGCCGCTCCAAAATATGCCGGGCAGGAAAGCCTTCGCATTAAGTTGAACCGTTTGAACTCACCCTATTATCCTATTCCCGGCAATCATGATAAAGCCAGCTTATATTTCCCGGGAACAAATTGGGTCTCGGCAAATTTGGGAGCATTATATCCGCCAATGGCAGGCACAAACCCTAATATTGATTCTGATTTCAATTATTCTTTCATTAACAGCGGGTATCGGTTCATTATGCTCGATTCGATGAGGAAGTCCGACCAAAAAGCCTCCGTTGAAGCAACTTATCTTAACGGCCAGCTTGCGGCCGCACAGGCGGCGGGACAAAAATGTTTTATCTTTCTTCATCACCCCGTCACGAACGTTCGTTCAGAAGGAATTCCGGATGATGTAATAAAAGAAATTACCGGCAGCACCGAGGCGGATTATAGCAAGGTCCAAATAATTAACACGGCAGAGGTGCAGAGCCTTATCTCCGATTATAAAAACATCATTGCCGGCGTATTTTCCGGCCATATCCATGACAATAAATATTTAGAGATCGCCGGCGTGCCCTGCGTAAGGACATCTTCGGGGCTGCAGTTCCCGGCCACATTTAATGTTTACAAGGTCTACAGCAACGGCTTTATCCAATCAACCTACAAAGTTCCCTCTTGGACCGAGATCGCCCGCAATACGGTAACGGACGACTTTGGCGAAAGCGGCATTCACTGGCAGCAATTCTCTCTTGGGCCCAATTCGGCCAGAAATTTTTCACATACCATAGCTAATCTTCCTCCCGAAGTTGCCGCTACGAATCCTCTTAATGGAGCGACCAGCGTTCCGTTAAATGAAATGATCAGGATAGTTTTTTCAAAATCGATGAGCGCTGCCGATACGCAAAATGCGTTTACGATCACGCCCGACATCAGCGGCAAAACGTTCAGTTGGGAAAACAACAATACGATCATGGCGGTTGCAGGGAATGGACTCACCGCCGGCACTGCCTACACGGGTCAAATCGGGACCGGTGCAAAAGATTCGACCGGGACGGCAATCGCTTCCTCATACTCTTTCAATTTTACGGCCGGGACTTCTTCAAACACCACTGCCCCGGCTGCGGCATTCGATCATTTTTCGAATGACCTTTCAATCGATAATCAGCCCACTTTTACCGGCATCGCCACAGACCAGGCTTCGGCCATCGTCAGCATAGAATGCCGGGTCGATGGAGGATCCTGGTCAGCGGCTTCTCCTCTCGACGGCTTGTTCAACAGCAAGACCGAATCATTTTTATGGCCCTGTTCGCAGGTATTAACCCGCGGGATAACCTCTCATGAGGTAGAGGTAAAATGCCGGGATGCCGCCGGGAATATCAATTCCACCTACGCAAGTTATAGTTTTTATATTATAGGAGACCGGCCGGAGATCGATCTGCAATCCAGAGGAACGACCATAATAAACGGCGATACTGTCGACAAAGACCCGTCTTTTGCCGTCACCGTGATCAGCAATGCTTTGCCCGTTTCAGCCCAAAGCAAACTGCAAAAAAGCACTGACGCTCAACCCGTCGTATTGGCTTTAACGCTTACTGCCGACCCGAACAATCCAAATATATTACACGGCACTTACTCTCCCTCCCTTACAGATGGCAAATATGACATTAAAATAGAAGCGATCGACAGCAACCTAGCAATGACGACCAAAGAGGTAACAAACCTTATAGTTCAACTCAATGCCGATCTTGCCGTACAGGGCGCGCCATTAAATTATCCAAATCCCTTCAACCCTGAAATAACATCTACGACCATCGCTTACACTTTATCAAAGCCGGGGAATATAACGTTATCTTTCCATGACCTTATGGGCAATCAGATCGCCAGAAAAAGCTATTCTTCCGGAGCCGAAGGAGGCAAAGCCGGTTACAATGAAATACTTTGGAACGGACGAAGCGACGGCGGGAACCTTTTAGGCAACGGCATTTATACTTATCTTGTAGTCGGGGACGGAAAAGTTCTGGCAAGGGGCAAAGCAACGGTGCTGAAATGAAGAAATTAAAATCGTATGCCAGTGTACCCGTTTGCCCGTGTGCCGGTTATATTAGAAACGGGCTAACAGGCTTACTGGCTAACGGGCTAACGATAATGCTAACGGCAATTGTGATTTGTTGCTTGGTATTTGGAATTGATGCATACGCAGATACAGGGACTACGATAGACATAAGCCGCACGATCTACAGCGGCAGAACGCTGGGCATGGGCGGCGCTCATGTTGCCCTATCCGATGACGGTGAAGGTTTGTTTACAAACCCGTCGGGCCTGACAAAGATACAATTCCCGCAAATGATGGGTTTGAGCAGAACCCTTTTTCTCGATGAAACCTCCTATTCGCTTTTTAGCTGGGCGATGCCGACTAGCTGGGGAACTTTCGGTCTCGGTTATTCCGGCGCGCAAACCGGCGGCTCTTCCCCTACTATGCGCGATCCCGGGACAAACCGGATCACTATTAATCCTTCTTTAGAAGCTTTAAGTTACAACAACAGCGTTACCCTTTTATCTTATGCCAGAGCGCTTCCCTGGTATGATATTTCAGTCGGCGGTAATTTAAAGTTTTTCAACCAGAGCCTCAACGGCGCCGGACAGTACGATCACGCCGGCGCGACCAGCGTTGACCTTGCGGCCTCATATAAGCCGTTGAAATACTTAAACCTCGGCGTAAACCTTCAAAATATCCTCGGCGGGTCAATGAGCTGGAAAAACGCTTCAGAAAAACTGGGCGGATACTATAAACTTGGCGCCGCATTAAATGTTTTGGGGGCCGACGCCCTATTCAAGCACGATCAAAATGTGATCGCCTGTTTTGATATGGACATTCCTCATGATGTGCTGGGAGGCTCAACCCTCATGCATATCGGAACGGAATGGGCGCCTTTCAGCATATTATCTTTAAGGGCCGGAATTAATCAGGAAAACGCGGGAACGGGCCTTACCTTCGGCGTCGGCTTCAGGAATACGGCCTTCCGTTTTGATTATGCTTATGTGCAAAGATCGGGCCTTACCGGCGACAATCCGCACTATTTCTCTTTATCTTACATCGGAGACCGAACGGTTGCTTCAAGTAAAAAATTCAAGCGCGCGGAAGCGGGAATTGTCTTTCTAAATCCCAAAAACAGGAGCATAACTTCGGCGGAGACGGTCGTCCTCAAAGCGGATGTCAAAGCAAAGAAAATATTCGACCAAAAGACCACCTGGACGGTGCCGCTGCTTGAAGTAACCAGTGAAGTAAAGGAAGTTTTTGATCTGGTTGCGATCTCCGACATAAGGCAGAACGGTTATACTGTAAGCCAGACCGGCACGATTGAAATTCCGGTCAATTTAAATCCCGGAAGGAACATCATCTCTGTTTCAGGGAACGTCACTCCGGAAAATATTTCCGTTTCAGATGAAGTAAAAGTGTTAAGGATAACGCCTTTTTCCGATGTCTCAATGGATTACTGGGCAATCGAGCCGATAACCCTCAATTCCGTGCTTGGTCTTATCAAAGGTTATCCCAAAGGCGACTTCAGGCCGGAGAAAGGGATCACCCGCGCGGAACTGACGGCCTTACTGGTAAGGACCGGAAGCATTGACTCTCTAAGATGGAACCTGGCCGCAAGCCAGGAAACATTTAAGGATGTAAAACCAAAGGCCTGGTTCGCCCCCTATGTAAATTATGGCGTTGAGCTGGGATTGGTCACCGGCTATCCCAATAAAACATTTAAACCCAATGCGGTCTTAAACCGCGCCGAGGGAGTTACAATTTTGGCTCGTTTTGCAAAACTGGTGGAAAAAGAAGGTGTTCCCTTCTCCGATCTTAAACCCGGCTTTTGGGCCAATAAATTTATCCAGCCGGCAAAGGATGCGGGAATCTTGCAATATCTTAAAGAAGGAAGTTTTGAAGCGAGTAAAGCTTTCTCAAGAGCAGAAGCGGCAGAAGTATTATATCGCACCGCTCCTATCCAAAAGAAAGTTAATGAATTCTGGGATACGGGGATCGTAACCGCTGGCGAAACAACTACAACAACACAACCTACTGCTGAAGTGATAACAAAACCAACTACAAAAGAAGCACACTAAATCATTCCCAAATAATATTTCTCCCTCGGGTGAAATCTCGCCGCATATTTACCGATAATATAGTAGGAGAGGTGATGAAAAGTGGTATTAATCACTGCCAAAATAAATGGCGGAAGAGAATTAACCGGGTTTGGCAAGAAGCTTGTTGGAATCAGAAGCCTGATAGCCGATAGCAGGTTGAAGGGGAATGGTTTGGTTGCAGGGACAAGCATTGCTGCGGCCGGCTTATTCGAAGGGGCTGGTTTACTTACTTCCTTTTTTGCCAATTCTTCTGATGTTATTGATGTGATTGCTCCGGTTGTTTCTGCCCTGGCTTTTCTCGCATCCTATTCCACCATCAGATTATCTGCCCGCTTCGCGGTAAAAAAGAGCGATGCTGTTTCTTCATGTAAAATTGAAGCCGGCAATAAATTATTCGATGAACTGGATGCCGTTATACAAAATGCAGAAAATAAGTATAAAGAAACTGCGCCCAAATTAAATAAGATTGCGTTCGAAAGCATTGATCATATCGATCAAGCAATAGGATTGGCAACCGGAGTTGTTGCCAGATCATGTTTGTTCCCGAGCTTTTCATTCCGCGAAAGCAAGCTGGCTGATATTTTCCTTAATACAGGCGCCGATCCGCTTGTTTTTAAGCCGAACATTAAAAGCAGGATCGCGGTTTCCCTGGGCGCGGATGCGCCAAAAGAATTAATTGATATTTTACAGAATGCCCTAAAAATAACAAGATTGAGCCCCGAAGCATCCCTTAAATTGAGCATCGCAGAAAAAGAAGAAAAGGCGCTTGCCGCAGGCATAAAAACAGCGGAAAAAGCGCTGTCTGAAATAGATCCGGATGACAGGATTGAGGAAGCAAGAAAAGCCGGGCAAGAATTAAGAAAAGTATTGGGTGGGGCAGATGAATTGTTGAAAATAAAACGCGACTTGGTTGGAAGAAAAGAATACGCATTGGATGGTGAAGATATACAAAAGGAACTTTTAGCGGCAAAGGCTGAACTGGCTAAAAAGGAAGAAGAAGTGGCGGGGCTGGATGAGAAACTTTCTGCGGCAATGACCGATCCAAACCCGAAAGAAGAAGAAATAGCGAAGCTTAAGGAAGAAAGAGCGAAGCTGGAAGAGGAGCTTCCTGCGGCAAAGGCGGAATTAAAAAACAAAGAAACAGCAAGAAAAATAATTGCAAGACAAATAAAATTAAAATCGGCACTTGATGATAAAATGTTACTAAAATTGAAAGATAAAATGGCTGCCGTTGAAAAAGCGAAGAAAAATCTGGAAGCAAAGCTGAAGGCAACTGAAGAAGCGTTTAAAAATTTGGAAACAATAAGGCAGAGGGCGGAAAGAGCCGCTAACGTTCTATCGAATACTTTTCCCCGTCCGTCTTGACCGTTATCGTTCCGTTTAAATCCGTGCGGTAAATCTTTATGCCAAGCTCCTCAAACTTTTTTATGGTTGACGGATGCGGATGGTGGAATTTATTTTTTATGCCGACGGAAATCAACGCCGCTTCCGGCTTCACTCCTTCAAGAAAAGGGATAGAACTTGAGGTCCGGCTGCCGTGATGGCCGGCTTTCAAAATATCCGAACGCAAACCAGTTGAAAAATAACGTAAAACCCTCTGCTCTCCCTCTTTTTCCATATCCCCGGTCAGCATGATCGCGATTTTTCCGTAAACCAGTCTGATAACAATGGAATTATTGTTGAGCGCAGATTCCTCGATAAACGGATCCGCGGGATTCAACACATTTCCTTTCACTCCGCCTCCCAAATCAAGGGAAAGCCCTCTTCTCGCAACTTTGTAGGGGATATTTTTGGAATCAATTATCTTCAAGAAGTTGAGATATGTCCGGCTAGTATGCGGCTGGCCGGAGTCAAGAACCAGCCCAACCGGCAAATCTTTTAATACCGACGGCAATCCGCCGACATGATCGTCATGCGGATGGGTCAAAACCAGAACATCTATTTTATTTATCCCCCGGCTGTGTAAGAACGGAAGAACGAATTTTCTGCCCGCATCCGATTTCTTATATTTCGGCCCGCCGTCGATCAGCATGTTCTTGCCCGAAGGCGATTCAACGAATATCGAATCCCCCTGCCCCACATCGATCACAGATATTCTAAGCTCTTTTCCCTGGCCAAAACCGATATTGGCAATAAAGAAGAAAAACAAGATTACCACTGCGACCTTTAAAAAAGTCCAGCGGTCCAGAGGTCTAGATGTCTTGAGGTTAAAATATTTAATAATCACAAAGTAATATCCCACCAACCATACTATATTCGGCTGCCGGAAATACAAGCACGCTCCGGTCAAGCTTGAAAAAGTATACACGATTTCGTTCAACAAAATAAGCACCAGATAAAGCAAGCTGTTCAATATGGCGGCAACCGGCAAAAAGACCGCGCCCAGAGCGGTTGAAATAAACCCTAGTACAGTCATAACCTCCACCCAGGGTAAAACGATGGCATTAACTAAAACCGCAACTACGGAAAACTGGTTGAAGTTATATAAAGAAATCGGGGTTGTCACAAGTATCGGAGCGATGGAAACGGACAAGACAGGCGCTATGGGACTTTTAATCTTTTCCTC
>Ga0265296_1004594_pt1 | contig 11919 bp, 9 predicted proteins | sample MunlanPumphouse1_FD_189073 | JGI IMG/M metagenome (GOLD analysis project Ga0265296, IMG submission 189073) | Groundwater microbial communities from a municipal landfill in Southern Ontario, Canada - Pumphouse #1 | ecosystem: Environmental > Aquatic > Deep subsurface > Groundwater | place: Canada... | reverse complement strand
CAATACTGGTCACTTAAACGTCACGCTGTGCTATCCTCCCTGAAACAAGCACAGGAGGAGCGGCGATGGCGCGCACGACGGCGGAGCTTCCCCAAGGGACCCGGATCACCGACTACGTGAGCCTCGGCGTGATCGCCAGGACGGTGCCGCTGGCGAAGGTGCACGCGGCCCTCGCCGCCACCGGCAGGAGCAGCATCCGTCAGCGTGAGCTGCCCGCGCACGTGGTCGTCTACTACGTGATCGCCCTCGCGCTCTACATGCAGGCCTCCTACCGTGAGGTGCTGCGTTGCCTGCTGGAGGGCATCCAGTGGCTGGACGACCCCTCGGCGGCGCTCAAGGTGACCGGCCGCTCGGGGATCTCGCAGGCGCGCACGCGCCTCGGCTCCGAGCCCATGCGGGCCCTGCACGACGAGATCGTCGGCCCCATCGCCACGAAAGAGACGAGGGGCGCCTGGTACCGCCGCTGGCGCCTCGTGAGCCTCGACGGCAGCACCTTCGACGTGGCCGACGAGCGCGCCAACGCGGAGGCCTTCGGGCGCCCGGGGGCCTCGCGCGGCGCGAGCGCCTTCCCGCAGGTGCGCCTCGTGGCGCTCGTCGAGAACGGCACGCACGTGTTGTTCGGCAGCCAGATGAGCGGCTGCCGGGCAGGGGAGGTCACGCTGGCTCAGCGCGTGCTGCCCGCCCTGCAGGCGGGCATGCTCTGCCTCGCCGACCGGGGGTTCTTCGGCTTCGCGCTCTACGCGCAGGCGCGGGACGCAGGCGCCGACCTGCTCTGGCGCCTCAAGAAGAACCTGCGCCTGCCCTGCGAGGAGCGCCTCGCCGACGGCTCCTACCTGAGCACGGTCTACCCGTCCGAGAAGGACCGGCGAGCCAAGACCAGCGGGGGGCGCGTGCGCGTCATCGACTACCACCTCGAGGGGGTCGCAGGCGCCGAGCCGCTCTATCGCCTCGCGACCAGCATCCTCGACCCCGAGGAGGCGCCGGCGGCGGAGCTCGCGGCCCTCTACCACGAGCGCTGGGAGATCGAGACGGCGCTCGATGAGCTCAAGACCCACCTGCGCGGGGCCCGCATCGTGCTGCGCAGCAAGACCCCGGAGCTCGTCCGCCAGGAGCTCTACGGGCTTCTCCTCGCCCACTTCGCGATCCGCGCGCTGATGCACGAGGCCGCACTGAAAGGGGGTGAAGACCCGGACCGGCTCTCCTTCCTGCACGCGGTGCGCGTCGTGCGCCGCAGGCTCTCCACCTGGCACGCCATTCCCCCCTCGGCAGCGCACGGCCTTCCATGAGCGCGTGCTGGACGAGATCCTGCAGGAACGCGTCGTCAGCAGCCGGGGCCGCCGCAACCCGCGCGGCGTGAAGCGCAAGATGAGCAACTTCCCGCTGCGCCCGCGCGGAGCAGCGCCGCTGCCGCCACTGCAGGCCGAGGTGGTAGTTGTCTTTAAATGAACAGTATTGCATCTAGGGGGCGTCGAGGAGGGAGCCGCGTTCCTGGCTGCCCCGGATCCTGTCGCGCGCGGTTGAGGCAGGTGCCGTCGCGCGGTAGACTCTGGCTGCCCTGCGGGCATCGCTGGCGAGTGGCCTAATTGGCAAGGCACCTGACTCTGGATCAGGGGATTGAAGGTTCGAGTCCTTCCTCGCCAGCCATCTTCTCTCCCCTTCCCTGAGCCCCGTCCGGTGGCGCCCGCCTGACCTCACGGGAGTCTCAGTGAGACCTTCCGTTCCGCTTGGCGGGAGGACCGTGACTGAGGGCGTCACGCAGCCACCGGAGGCACCGTCGTCCAGGTACCGGAGCCGCGTCCAGGAGTGTCACGTACCTGCCGGAGCCACGGTGTCAAGCACGTACCGGGGACCGTACACGGAGTCCCTGCATCAGCGCCTGCAGGACGGTGGTAGCGCATACGGGATTCGAACCCGTGTTACCGCCGTGAGAGGGCGTCTCGTATTTTGCTAATAGGTGTCAGGGAATGCTTCTGAGAGCTGTCCCGAGCGCGAGATGTGGGGCCGAAGCGCCAGCTCGGGGTACTGAGAGCCAGCGGGTGCGGCCGCGTCTGGTTGCAGACGGGTTGCAGGTCAGGGTCGGTAGCGGCAGCACCACAGACCTCCGCCGCGCAAACGCGTCCACTAGGTTACTAACAGGTGCCGGGAAGCGCCCTTCAGCGCCTTCGCGAGCACCGAGGAGCAGGGCGCAAGTGCCAGCAAGCGACAGTGAGAACCGCAGCGTAGCGGCACTCACTCTCAGTACCGCTTCCACGGCTCGCGCGACACGCATCCCGCGAGACTGCTGCGTGCCGTCGTGTACCCCTGACGACCGCAGAGGCGCTCGGCGAGACGAGTCATTGGTCAGGAGGCTCGCTCGCACAATCCTCGGACTCATTCCGGGAACCTGTACCCCGCCTTCTGCGCAATCGCCCGCATCTGCTCCCGGCCTCTTGTCACGAATGAGTCCGGGTCGCCAACGACGTCCCGCCAGAGACAAGCCGCCTTCGCCAGCACGTCGTTGTCTATCGTGAAGGACTCGAAGGCCAGAGGACCCCGGTAGTCGACGTCACGCAACCCCGCGAAGACGTCCTCCCACGGGACATGACCATCGCCGGGCACGCCGCGATCGGACTCCGCGAGTTGAACGTAGCCAAGCTTCTCACCCGCCGTGAGGATGGCCTCACGGAGATCGCGCTCCTCGATATTCATGTGGAAGGTGTCCAGTTGGACGAAGAGGTTGGGTTCATCCACGGCGTCGATGAGCTCCATCATCTGGGCGCAGGTGTTGACGAGTGAGGTCTCGTATCGGTTGAGGGGCTCCAGGCCAAGCCGGATGCCCAATGATGCGGCGTGTCTGGCGGCTTCCTTGAGATCGCCCCGTAGCAGCCGCAACTCCTCTCGCCGCTCTGCTCGGTCTGACCGCTCGCCCATCGGGGTGTAGAGTGCGCCGCTTAGAGCTCCGCAGCCGAGTTCCGCGGTGGACTCCGTGGCCTCGCTCAGGTAGCGGCGCAGGGCTCCTTCGCGGCGCCGCGACCAAACGCTCGGAGGCACGGCAAGGCCGGTGAGGCACCCGAGTCCGCACTCGTCCAGGGCGGCCCTAATCCTCGCGAGATCCATGCCGAGGGACGACAGTGAAACCTGGACGAAATCGAGCCCGAGACTCGCCGCGGCCCGAATCGCTCTCTCGGACTCCTCCGTTGTCGAATCAGACGCCCAGAGGAAGACGTGCGCACCGAGGGCAGAGCCGATGCCAGGGGCCTCCTCGATCATGGGAGGCAAGCGCGGCACGCTGCGAGTGTGGCCTGCACGTCATCCTCGGTGTGGGCGGTCGATAGGTACCAGACGCCTCGTGGATGGGTGAGGACGCCCCGCGCCTTCAGCTTCCGCACGAACTCGTGGTAGCTGCGGTGGTCGTGGTTCACGATGTCCCGCAAAGAGCGAGGAGCGAAGTCATTGAAGTCGACGTAGAACGCCGTGGGGAAGCCCTGGACGACGTGCGGCACGCCCGCCTCGCTCAAGATCTGATCCATGCCCCTCATCAAGGCCGTGCCCAGCCGGTCCAGGTAGGCGTAGGTGTCGTCGTGCTGCAGGATCTCGAGCGCCGCCAGACTGGCGACGACGGCGGTCACATTGCTGTTGAACGTGCCCCCGTGCATCGGCAGAGGCTGCTCTCTCGTCACTCGTGGGTCGCCGAGCAGGTCCATGACCTCCCTCCGCCCGACCACGCACGAGATCGGGAAGCCTCCGCCAAGCGCCTTGCCGAAGGTGGTCACGTCCGGCTTCACGTCGTAGTGGCCTTGGGCGCCCGTGAGGGCGATGCGAAAGCCCGTGATGATCTCGTCGAAGATGAGCAGGCAACCGTAGCGGTCGCAGGCATCCCGGACAGCGGCAAGATAGCCCTCTTCAGGCTCGATCACCGCAGAGTTGCACATCACGGGCTCCATGATGATGCCCGCTACTTCAGTGGGGTGGTCGCTCAGGAACGCCTCCAACGCCGCCGCATCGTTCCACGGGAGCAGGACGACGTGCTCATAGGCACCCGGAAGCTGACCTCCCGACTCGGGCCACTTGGCGTCCTGGGCGGGGTAGCCGCGACCGTAGTACCCGGGATGGGAGCCTACGAATATCCCGTCCTGCCAGCCATGGTAGTGGCCCTCGAACTTGACGATCAGGGACCGGCCCGTGGCGGCTCTCGCCAAGCGTAGTGCGAGGGCGACTGCCTCAGTGCCCGTCATCAAGTAACGGACCCGCTCGGCGCTCGGGATGAGACGGCAGATGAGCTCAGCGAGCTCGAGTTCGCGGGGGTGCTGACCCGCGAACAGTTGTCCGTCCGGCAGAGAGGCGGCGACAGCGCGCACCACGGCTTCTGGCGCGTGCCCAAGGATGTGGGGTCCGAGGCCGAGCAGGTAGTCGATGTACTCATTGCCGTCGACATCGCGCATGCGCGAGCCGCTGGCCGATGCCCAGTAGGTGGGCGTCGTTCCGTGACGGTAGTCCGTGCTGACCCCCGCAGGGATCACCCGCAGGGCGCGCTCGTAGAGACCGTCCGACACACTCTGATCACGAATCACGTCCTGGCTCACGGCACCCCTCCGGCATCCGCACTGTCTGTCCTAGCTGACTCCGAGCCAGCTCTCATCGCGTCGTCCACGAACTGAACGGCGAGTCTCTGATCGGGATCGGGTTGGGGGTGAGCCGCAAGCAGGGCCCTGGTGTAGGGGTCTTGAGGATGGCTGAAGATGTCCGCCACCGGCCCCTGCTCGACAACCTTCCCCCGGTACATGATGGCCACCTGATCCGCTGTCTGAGCGATGATCGACAGCTGATGGGCCACGAAGATCATGGTCAGGCCGAGCTCCCTCTTGAGGTCCTGGAAGAGGTTCAGCAGCTGCGCCTGGACGGACACGTCGAGCGCACTCAGAGCCTCGTCGGCGATCAAGATCTCGGGTCCGACGGCGAGCGCGCGCGCGATGGCTATCCGCTGGCGCTGGCCCCCGCTCAACTCGTGCGGTCGCTTACGCGCGACGCTCTTCGGCAGGTTGACCAGCTCTAAGAGGTCCGCCTGGAACGAATCCGCGTTCTCACTGCCGGGGCGATGGTGCACACGGCCCGCCTCGACGATCGCATCACCCGTGCGCATCCTGGGGTTCAGAGAGGCGTAGGGATCCTGGAAGACCATCTGCATCCTGCGGCGCACGTCACGCAGGTCGCGCCCCGAGGCGACACGAACGTCGATACCCGCGAACGTGATGTCTCCGGCATCCGGCTCGACGAGGCGGATGAGACAACGCACGGCGGTCGTCTTGCCACTGCCCGACTCGCCGGCGATCCCGAGCGTCTCACCACGATTGAGCGTGAAGGAGAGGTCCTGGACCGCCGCTACTCGCTCGGCCTTGGATCGATTGACCCAGTCCGCCGCCGACCGGCGCAGCGCGAACTCCTTGCACAGCCCCTTCACCGTAAGCAGCGGTCCCTGCCCGTCGCGCGCGCGAGCGAAATCATGTCCCGTGACGTCAGGAGACATCCCAGCTCCTGACGAAGGGGCAGGCTGTGAAGTGATCGCCTTCGACGCGCTCGAGCTTCATGCGCACCTCAGTGCAGGCGGGGCGGACATGTGGGCAGCGGGGCTGGAACGGGCAACCGGCGGGCAAGGCCGAGAGCTCGGGGGGTTGGCCCGGGATAGTGCTCAGTCGCGAATCCTCAGTCCTCGAGGGGGGCACGACACTGGGTATCGAGTTGAGCAGCCCCTGGGTGTAGGGGTGATGCGGGCGCCGGTAGACCTCCCGGATCGGCGCGCGTTCCACGATGTGGCCCGCGTACATGACCGCCACCGTATCGCACGCCTGGGCGATGACGCCGAAGTCGTGCGACACGAGGACGGTGGTCATGCCCGTCTCTGCGCGCAGCCGCGCCAGGAGCGCAAGGATCTGCGCCTGGGTCGTGACGTCGAGAGCGGTGGTGGGCTCGTCTGCGAGCAGGAGACGTGGCCGTGCTGCTGTGGCGATGGCGAACATCACGCGCTGACGCATCCCGCCGCTCAACTCGTGCGGGTAGGAGCGAACGCGCTTCTCGGCCTGAGGTATGCCGACGTGACGCAACGCCTCGACGGCGCGCAGCGCGGCCTCCTTCTGCGTGAGTCCGAGGTTCAGGCGAAGAGCCTCGGTCAACTGCGCGCCGACGCGCGACACCGGATTGAGTGAGCTGTAGGGATCCTGGAAGACGGTGCCGATGGAACGAGCTCGAATCTTCCTCAACTCCTCGCGAGGCAAGCGGAGCACATCTACGCCGTCGAAGATCACCTCCCCGCTCTCGACCACCGCAGCGCGAGGCAGGAGACGTATGACGGAGCGCAGGGTCATGGTCTTGCCCGACCCGGACTCGCCGACCAGGCCCAGGGTCTGTCCAGAGCTCACGCCGAGGTCGACATCGTTGACCGCAACGATGCGTGACCCCCGCCTGTTGAAGGCGACGCGGAGACCACGGATGTCCAGCGATCCGCGTTCACGGTCGGTGGGCGATGGCAAAGGCTCAGCCATTGCCCATCCCCCAGCGGTCGCCAACAGCATCTCCCACCATGCTCACGGCAACGCCGATGACGACGAGCACAAGGCCCGGCAACGTGGCGATCCACCATGCTGACAGCAGATAGGCCTGCCCCGAGGCGACGATCGCCCCCAGCTCAGCAGTGGGAGGCTGCACCCCCAGGCCGAGGAAGGAAAGACCGGCGAGCAGGAGGAGGTTGATGACGATGTCGGCGGCGGAGAAGACGATACTCGAGCGCAGCAGGTTGGGCAGCGCGTGGCGCACGATGATGCGCATGTGGGAGTAGCCGAGTGCTCGTGCGGCAAGGATGAACTGCTGCTCTCGGAGGACGAGCATGTCACCACGAGCGAGCCGGGCGTACATCGCCCAGCCGCCCACCAGGATGCCCACGATCGCCCCGCGCAGCCCCGGCCCCGTGATGGCAACGACCGCGATCACGAGCACAAGAAACGGGAAGGCGATCACGACGTCCACGGTGCGGCTGATGACGCTGTCGGTGGCGCCCTTGAAGTACCCGGCGATGGCGCCGAGCAGCACGCCGATGGGCAGCGGCAGGTAGGTCACCAGCAAGACCACCACGAGGTCCAAGCGGACGCCGTACAGGACGCGCGAGAATACGTCGCGACCAACGTCGTCGGTGCCCATCAGATGCGCCCAGGAAGGCGACTGAAGGGCATGCAGGATGTCGAGCTCGTTGGGTGGGTACGGAGCGATCACGGTGGCAAGGAGAGCTGCCACGACGATGACGAGAAGGAGGAGGAGACCGACGCTGGCCGAGAGATCGGCGGAGCCGAGCATGCGTCCCACTCGACGCCTGCCGGGCGTCACGCCAGCCGTGGCCGGCACGTTCGACATCAGCTCAACCGCACTCTCGGGTCGAGGTAGGCGTAGACCAGGTCGGTGACCAGACTGATCACGACTACCGCGACCCCTGCGACCAGGGTCAGGGCGGTGACCAGCGTGTAGTCGCGGCGCAGGGACGCTTCCACGAGGAGAGAGCCCAGCCCGGGAATGCGGAAGACCGTCTCTATGACCACTGCGCCGCCGATCAGATAGCCGATGTTCACCGCGATGATGGTGATCATCGCTCCCAGGGAGTTCCGCAAGCCGTAGCGCAGCACGACGCGACGCTCCGTCAAACCCCTGGCGCGCGCTGCCTCGACGTAGTCGCTCGACAGCGACTCGAGCAAGCTCGAGCGCAGCGTGCGGATGATGATGGCCGTCAGCGACAAGCCCAGCGTGATCGCCGGCAGCGTGAGGCTCACGAGCAGGTCCGGGAACGCGTCCGTGTAGCCCCCGACAGGCAGCCAGCCCAACTCCAGGCCGAAGACCAAGGCCAAGACCAACCCCAGCCAGAAGGTGGGCATGCCGAAGGCCGTGGTGCTGAAGAGGCGGATGACCTGGTCCGCCCATCTGTCGCGCCGCACCGCCGACCACACGGCGAGGGGAACGCCGACGACCAGCGCCACACACACGCCGTAGAGGAGCAACCAGAAGGTGGCGATGGCTCGTTGTCGCAGAAGGGTCGTGACCGGCTGGTTCAGGGTGATCGAATCGCCGAGGTCACCGACGACCACCCCTGAGACGAACTCCAGGTACTGCTCCGGGAGGGGCCGATCCAAACCCAACTCATGCGTCACTGTGGCGACCGTCTCGGGCGTCGCGCGAGCGCCTAGCATCTGCTGGACGGGATCACCGGGCACCAGGTGGATGATCAGGAAGGCCGCAATCGACAAGCCGATCACCACCGGCACCGCCGCGATCACGCGGCGCAGCAGATACCACGCCAATTGGCCTCCAGTCGCAACGGATTACGCTCCGTCAGATTCTATGCCAGCCAGGTGTCCTCGAGACGGTTCGCACCGAGAGCGTTGATGTACGGATTCTTGACGTTGGCCTGGTAGGCCTGCACGAACGGGAGATTCATGACGTTGATCACCGGTGTCGCGTCCATGAACGCCTGCTGGATCTGCGGCCACAGGCTCTCCCTGCTCGCCTCGTCGGCGCTCTCGAACTCCTGCACCTGCTTCCAGATGGCGTCATCGTGCCACGCAGTGAAGAAGCCGTCCGTACCGCTGTTGGGGTCGCAGATGAACGAGATGTACTCGTCTGGCACGACCACGTCGCTCGTGAACTGTGCGTAGGGGAACGTCAGGTCGTAGTCAAACTGGTAGAAGCGCTGAGAGGTCGTGCCCTGATCCTGCTGGATCAGCTTGGCGCTGACCCCGATCTCCTTCCAGGCGGCCTGCAAGATGAGCGCCAGGCGACTGTAGTAGGCGAACTCCGACGGGTACTGCAATGTCGTGCTGAAGCCGTTGGGGAATCCCGACGCCGCCATCAGCTCCTTCGCCTTCGTCACGTCGTAGGGATATGGCGCCACTTGCTCGGGCGAGCCATCGTAGCGCAGCTTCGGCAGCACGCTGTTCGGGATCGTTCCCGTGCCGGCATACACGGCCTTGTTGATGGCCTCCTTGTCGAGCGCGTACTGCAGCGCCTGTCGCACGTTGAGATCTGCGAGTTCTGGCCGCTTGTGATTCAGCCAGAGTCCTTGGAAGTAGGGAACGTCTGTGAACTGCAGGTAGACGGCGGTGTTGCTCTTGAGGCCGCTGATCTCCGAGAAGGGCACTCCGTCCGCCGCCTGCGCTGTACCGCTCCGCAGGGCCAGCATGCGCGCGTTGTCGTCCGTCGCGAAGTCGAAGCGGACTTCGTCCAGGTAGGGCTTCCCATCCTCCCAATAGTACGGGTTGGGCACGAAGGTCATGTGTGAGCCGGTGAGCCACTCGCTGACCATGAAGGGGCCGGTCCCCACTGGCTTTTCGAAAAACTTCTTGCCCTGCTCCTCGACGAGCTTCTTGGGGAGGATGAAGGCCGGCAGGATGCTGATGTTGTAGAGGAAAGCCGAAACCGGCTGACTGAGGTGCACGATGACGGTGGACTTGTCGACGACATCTGTACCCTTGTAGCCCACGGCGAGCACGCCGTAGATGGCATTGAGCTTCGGGTCACCGAAGCGATCCAGCGAGAACTTGACGTCATCACTGGTCACCGCATCGCCGTTGGAGAAGCGGGCGTTGTCCCGGATATGGAACGTGTAGTCCAGCCGATCTGCGGAGAGTTCCCAGCGATCCGCTAGCCCGGGGACGAGCGCCGTGGAGCCCATTGGATCAGGCCGCACGAGAGCGGTGTAGACGATCTCGGCGGCGAAGATGTCGCCGTTGCCGTTGCGGTTCTGCAGAGGATCGAGCGTCTCGGTGGCGGCACGTCGCGCATAGACGAGAGTCCCGCCCTGCTTGGGTGTCTCAGTGGTGAAGCCCGCGCTGCTGCTCGCGCTCGGCGTGCTCGTAGTCCCGCCGTCACCGCCACATGCCACGAGCAGTGAGCCGAGTGTGGTCCCCGCTCCGACCACAACCGCGCTCTTCAGCAGTATCTCTCGCCGGCTGTATCTGCGATTGAGGGCTTCCGACACAACCCCGAGGTCCTTCTCTTCCTGTGTCATCTCTGACTCCTCCCCTACGACAAGCCCTGAACCCGCCAGGCCCTTGACGTGACCGACATGACCGCGCTGCTAGTGGCCGCGTGAGGTGAACCTCCGGCGAGAGACATGAAGCGCGGCCGCAGCCAAGGACGGTCGCGCTGCGAGGTGGGCTGCAGCGGCCAAGCACGACTGCAGGAAGGCGATGGGCAAGCGGCGGGGAAGGCCCGGGATCCCCGGCGCCCAGAGTCCTCCGTCTCGTCACGGACAGGACGGCTTCCCGCGAGTCGAGCCTCGACTGCGCGGTGGTCCAGCGGCCGCCAGGGTGGGCGACCAGAAGATCGGCGACGAACCTCGGACAGGACGACTACCTTCCGCGCGCTGGAGCACATCGCACCCACTCTGGACCCGGGCGGACAATGCAATGTAGACTATCGCACAGGAGATGTTTGATTTACAACATTCATCCGTCGGGACCTCCCAGGCGGAGGCAAGACGAGCGCGCATCGTCGATCACGTCCGAGCAAGCGGCTTCGCCTCCGTGACCGACCTCGCTCAGCTCGTGTCGGTGTCCGAGATGACCATCCGTCGTGACCTCCAGACGCTCAGCAGCCGGCATCTGCTACGCCAGGTGCACGGCGGAGCGAACGCCATCCTCGACGCCGGCGAGGGCATCGACTTCCGTGTGCGCGCCTCCCGGAAGGCGGCGACCAAACGGGCCATCGCACACGCTGCTCTTGGGTACGTGACGCCGCGCGCCACCGTTGCACTCGACGCCGGCACGACTACGCTCGAGCTTGCGCGTCAGCTTCCCAGCGACGCGCGTCTGCTCGTCGTAACCCACTCCCTGCCCGCCCTGCAGGTCCTGGCAAGGTCAGACGGCATCGACGTCGTGTCGCTGAGCGGTGCGCTGCAGCGTCATACACAAGCGTTTGCAGGCACGATGACGCTGTCAGCCATCGGCGATCTGCGGATCGGCACCTTCTTCATGGGCACCACGTCTGTGCGCGACGGGTCCATGTACGTGGGCAGCTCGTTCGACGCTCAGACCAAGGTGGCTCTGATGGACGTCAGCGACCGCGTCATCCTGCTCGTCGACTCGGCGAAGTTCTCCGCCACGGCCCTGTTCCCGTTTGCCTCGACGGAGCGTCTCGATGTCGTGGTAACGGATGTGGACGCGCCGGCAGAGGCTGTCAGGGCGCTTCGGGCTCAGGGGATCGAGGTCGTCCTGACCGCGCCACAGCGAAGTCGGCAAGTGGCCGAGGTCGATCAGGAACGCTCCGGGGAGCCAACATCGTGAGTCACATTCAGACGGTAACCGGCAAAGTCCCAGTAGATGCCATCGGCCTCACGCTGCCGCACGAACACCTCTTCCTGACGATGTGGGCCAACAACGGTCAGGAGCCGATGCTGCAGGTGCGCGACGAGGCGCTGCTGCTCTCTGAGCTCGAGGCCTTCCGCACGGCTGGCGGCACGTGCCTCGTCGACCAGACGCCCCGTGGCTGCGGCCGAGATCCTGCAGGGGTCAAACGCCTCGCCGAATCCAGTGGCCTCTTCCTGGTCATCGGCTGTGGGTGGTACACGGAACCGTTCTACCCAAGTGCTGACGAACTCGAGCGACGCTCGGTGGACTCAATCGCCACACAGCTTCTTGCGGAGATCGAGGAGGGTGTTGACGGCACCGGTATCAAGCCGGGGGTGATCGGTGAGATCGGGGCCGCCCAAGGCTGGATTTCACCCTTGGAGGAGCGAGTTCATCGTGCTGCCGCACGCGCCCAGCTCGGTAGTGGGCTCCCCCTCGCGACCCACACGCTCTTCCACGAAGCAGGTCTTGCGCAGCTGGATCTCTTCGCCGAGGAAGGCGTGGATCTGTCTCGGGTTTGCATCGGCCACTGCGACAGCCAACCCTACCTTGACTACTGTCT
>Ga0265296_1004593_pt1 | contig 11920 bp, 11 predicted proteins | sample MunlanPumphouse1_FD_189073 | JGI IMG/M metagenome (GOLD analysis project Ga0265296, IMG submission 189073) | Groundwater microbial communities from a municipal landfill in Southern Ontario, Canada - Pumphouse #1 | ecosystem: Environmental > Aquatic > Deep subsurface > Groundwater | place... | reverse complement strand
AAACAATAAATCTAAAATCGGATATGTTTTTTTATCGGTGTTAAAAACCAGAATGTCACTTGGTAATTTTTTGTCTCTGAAAATTTTGTTAAATTCTTCCTCTGCTTTTTCAGCCGCTTTCTCACCGTGATACATTTTCACAATTTCCTTTGCCAATTTTGCTTTTGCGTCTCTTGGACTTCCGTCAACTATTTTTTTAATCTCGTCTAACGGCAAATATGTATTATTAACAAATAAAATTTCTACCATTTCATCTGGTTGCGCCATAATTTGCCCATACATTTCACTTGGCTTTGCGTCTAAAAACACCCCCGTACCTTTACTCTTAGACATTAACTCTCCGGTTTTTGGATTTTCCATTAATGTTACTGCTACAACAAACTTTTCTTTACCTTTAATTTTTTCAAGAAGATCTCTCCCAACTAGCGCATTAAAAATTTGATCTGTTCCGCAAATTTCAACGTCAACATCCATGGCAACAGAATCATATCCCTGCATCAGCGGATACATAAATTCATGTAAAAAAACTGTTTTTCCTTCTTGCAACCTTTTTTTATACATATCCCGCTCAAGCAATCGCGGAACAGTAATTTTACTCCCTAAATTTAAAATATCTTCAAAATTTAGCTTAGCAAACCACGCGCTGTTATACATTATTTTTGGCGGATTTCTAAAATCATTAAAATTCATCAGTGGCTTTATTAATTTTTTCCATTGCTTTACATTGCTGTCAACCTCTTTCTTTGTTAATTGTTTCCTTGCCGAATTTTCGCCTGTCGGATCGCCAATTCTTGCGGTAAAATCTCCAAAGAGTATTATAACTTCGTGCCCCAATTTGCGAAACTTTTCCATTAGCATTATATTTTTTGCGTGGCTTAAATGCAGGGTTGGCGAAGTTGCGTCAAAACCAATGTAAAATCGCATTTTTTTACCGCTTAACAATTTTTGCCTAAATTCTTCCTTAGTCGGCAAAATTTCAATAATTGTACCGCGGTCTAAAATCTCGTCAATTTTTTGCGAATTTGTGTCTGTCATAATTATTTAATGATTATTAAATAATAGCATTTTAAACAAAAAAATAAAATCCCATATTCACATATTGACAACGGCGCGTAAAAATGAGATTATTAAACATCAACCGCAACTTGAAAACTTAAACCTGTTTTGAGAAAGGAGGGAAAAAACAGGCCATAAGCGGAATGGGGCAACCGTTCTGAAAACGACACGGAAAGGACAAGTCATGTCGCAGACAGACGACAATTCGTGGCGTCACACGACGCCCAGTCTTACCGAGTTTCCGGTCGGGCTTTTTAACACCCGCCGAAAGCTTAAGGCCGTAGGACAAGAAGGAACGCTTGTGGAAGGCGGCACTGCGCTCAGCGCCCACGGCCAACAGCGGCGAAGAAGCCGGAATCAAAAGAAGCGAGCATCGCGCCTTAACGGTGGCTGATTTCCGCCATCCTGTCTTCTCTTTTCACTTCTCCGCTCCATTCTCATCAATCAAGAGCCTCACCATCCCCTGGGAGCAGGCTCTTTTTTTTGCTTGAATATTAAAATCTATCCACCAACTTATAAATATCGCCAGCTCCCATTATTATTAAAACATCGTCCTGTTTTATATTTTTTTTAATAAATTTTTCCAAATTATCCATTGGCAAATATATTACATTTTTCTTGCCGATTTTTTTTACAAGTTTTTCAGAACTTACCTCTTCGCTGATTTTTTTTGTTTCTCTGCCGGCAACATCATAAATATCCGTAATTATAATATTATCTATTTTTGCATTTTTAAAAACTTTCACAAAATCATTAAATAAATAAAAAGTTCTTTGGCGCTGATGCGGCTGAAAAATGCACCAGATTATCTTATTAGGATATTTTTCTCTTGCCGTTTTCAGAGTTGCTTTTATTTCATTCGGATGATGGGCGTAATCTGAAATCACAATAATATTTTTCTCGCCTGTTCTCCCCTGCTTTATTTCAAACCTTCTCCATGTTCCGGCAAATTCAGAAAGCGCGCTAAAAATAATTTCTTCTTTAATTTTCAAAATTCTTGCAACTTGTAAAGCATCAAGCGCATTAAAAACATTGTGCATTCCGGGCACTTTTAAAATACTTTTTATTTTTTTAATGTCTTTCAACGGATATTTTTTTGTTTTATTAAATACTAAAAATCCGTCAGAAGGAAGTTTTGCCATAAAATCTTTAAACACTTTTTTAACGTTTGCGAAAGTTTTAAAATAATCTAAATGCTCTTTATCTATATTTGTTACCACAATTATTTTCGGCAAATAATGCAAAAATGAAGAATCGTATTCGCATGCTTCTATTACTAAATATTTTGAATTACCTGCTCTAAAATTACTATCACCAAATTCTTTTACTTTTGTTCCCACAATAACCGTGGGGTCAAGCCCGGCTTTTGCCAAAACCAATCCAATCATTGCAGTTGTGGTGCTTTTTCCGTGCGCCCCTGCAACAGCAATTGTATAATATTCTTTTGTTAATTCGCCAAGGGCCTCGGGATATGATTTAGTTTGTAGTTTGTAGTTGGTAGCTTGCAGTAATTCGGGGTTGTCTGGTTTTACTGCCGGGCTGTAAATTACTAAATCAAAATCTTGTTTTATGTTTTCCGCTGAATTTCCAATAATTACTTCAATCCCCTTTTCTTTTAAAAAATCCGTGATTTCTGAAGCAACCAAATCAGAACCCGATATTTCGTGTCCTTTTGCCAAATAATACTGCGCTAATGCGCTCACCCCAATTCCCCCAATTCCAATAAAATGTATTTTCATTCTTTTAAATTATGCGATTCTAAAATTGTGTAAACCTGGCCGGCGCGTTTTAATTCTGATTCCATAATCTCAATTGACTCCGCCGGAACCACAAAATCAATGTCTTCATTTACTTCGGGCCTTTCTTCTGGTTCAATTTTCCTGAATTCCCATTCATTAATTCGCGCCAAGGTTATATGCGGAGTAAATCCCCTGACTTCTGGCCTATAACTTATTTTTTCCAACAAACATTCCTGCAAATCTTGCTTTAAATCTGCGAGGTCGTCATTTTTTTCCCCTTCAACCCAAACCATTTTTGGGGACAGTCCCGGGTCTGTCCCTGGCCTGACCCCGCCGTAACAAATTTTTTGAAGGTTTATTGAAAAAAATTTGTGCTTGCCGGCCACTTCTTTTACAACCAAACAAACATCTCCAATTTCAACATCTGTTAGATCTCCCAAAAATTCCAAAGTAATATGCAAATTATCTTTTGCAGTCCATTTTGCAGGCAATTCAGGCCATTTATCATTATATTTTGCCAATTCTATTCTTACTTCCTCTGGCAAATTTATAGCAATAAAAATTCTGTGTCTTTTCTGCATATTAGTTGAATATTATCACAAAAAGTCCTAAAATTAAAGCGACATGGCAAATAAAGAAATTGCAAAGATATTTAGGGAGATGGCGGAGCTGCTGGACATCAGCGGAGAAAAAATTGCCCAAAGAATTAATGCGTACAGAAAAGCTGCGGCATATTTAGAAACTTTGCAGACAGATGTTGCGGACATATATAAGGAAAAAGGATTAAAAGGGCTTTTAGTTCCAAAAATTATTGGAGAAAAAAATGCAAAAAAAATTGAGGAGTACATAAAAAAGCAAAAAATTACTGAATTTGAGAAATTAAAAGAAGAAACTGCCATACAAAATGTTATTACGCACTTTTTTATGTCTAAAGGACTGGGGTTGCAAGAATTGAAAGAAAATGCTAAAAAGAGAAAGATAATATATTCTCGCTTTACAAAACCGGCAAAACAATTGCTGGAATTAGCGGGTTCAGTTGAAAAAGCAAAAGAAGCAATTGACAAAGTGGCAAGTTGGGCTAACACCAGAAAATTAGATTATGCAATTGAAACGGTTTTTAAAAAATGGCTTGAGCTAGACAGGCTAAAACCAAAAGAAATAGTAAAAAAACCGTTTTACAAAGGCGACCCAATGATTTGGTCTGAAACAAAAAAAAAGTGGTTTGTAATTTCAAAATACGGCGAGTGGCTGGAATTTGCAGACAAAAAAAACACTATCGAGTGGAAAGTAATTGAGTAAAAAAATATGTTAACTCATACAGATTTAAAAAAAGGAGTACAATTTATTTACGAGGACCAGCCTTGGGAGGTTTTAGAGGCCCAACTTTTGAAAATGGCCCAAAGGCGCCCCGTAATTCAGAGCAAAATAAAAAATCTTTTAGACGGCAAAGTGCAGGAAAAAAACTTCCAGCAGGGAGATGTTTTTGCGGAAGCAGAGCTTGAAAAAAAAGATATTAAATTTTTATACCAAAGCAAAGGGCAATATTTTTTTTGCGAAATAAACGACCTTTCAAAAAGATTTTTTTTCACCGAAGCCCAAATTGGAACTCAAGCAAAATTTTTAAGACCGAATGAAATTGTTATTGGAATTGTTTTTGAGGAAAAAATAATTAACTTTAAGCTGCCCATAAAGGTGCAAATTAAAGTAAAAGAATCTGCCCCCGGAGTTAAGGGCGACAGAGCGCAGGGCGGAACAAAGTTAGCCATTTTGGAATCTGGAGCAGAAATTCAAGTTCCCCTATTTGTTGAAGAGGGCGACACAATTGAGGTCAACACAGAAACCGAAACGTACGTTAAACGGGTATAATGTACAAAAAAAAGAAGCCGATCGGTCCGAAAACCAAACGGCTTTTTGTTTGTGATTATTTTCTACTAAGCCTGAGCAGATGCTCCCGCCTAGTTGCCTCATAATCCATTGCCACCTTCAGTACTTCGCGCCAAGTGTCTTTTTTCCCTCGGAGATTTGTACTCGCCACCTCGAGAAACTCGCGTGAAAGCTTTTTTGCCAGCATCTGGTCGAGCAGCGGCAGTTCGTCGGGTACAAACATCAGTGTCCGCAACGCATCACGCTTGATGTTTACTCTTTCGACCACTTTCTCCCAGCGTGCTCTCGGCCTGTAATTCGCGGAGTATTCCACATACAGGGTAGCAGGTATTACTGGTGCGGAGATGTAAAGCAATTCCGTGAAGGTCTGGTTTCCCCATTTTCCTAGAAATTGCTTTTCTTCTTCTTGCGCCAAGTCAGCTGCCTCGCAGATTGCGATTTTTGCTTCCCTTGTAAGCGGGAGGCTGCAACCCTCAAACTGTTGCACAAGCCCTGGCTTGTTTAACGATTGAAAGAACTCGGAAAGTTTCTTCAAAAATCTCGGCTTCCAAATGTCTAGTCCCCAACCGCCAACAATCGCCGCGTTACAGCAAGCCAACTGCCAAAGAATATCTCGCGAAGCAAAATGTTCGCTGACAGCGAAGGAGGCGCTAAAGCCCAGATTAGATGGACCGCTCTTTGCATGAAGGACAGGTATTGTGAATAGGCCGTCAATCAGCGTAGACTGTTCCCGCCACAGTTTGCGAAAGTAGAGCATTGAATACGGTGTAATCCTGGGGTCAGTTACCGTGACAACTGCAACGCCGGCGGCATCTATTCCGCGAACCTGCAAAGTCCTACCCATTAGCGATGCTTGGCCTGCCAGCACCCATGTTGCCTGGCTGTCGCAATTCGTGCCTGGCTCGTGCAGAAAATTATATCTCCAATCATCATCGCTGATCTTTAGGATATCAAGTGTTACCGGCGCAAAGTGTAAATTCAATATTCCGCCAGCTCCGGCAATAACCTGTTTCCCAATGCTATGAGCATGCGCAACCTCAGCCTGATACAGAGGCATGAGGCGTTCGTCGGCTTCTTTTGCAAGAGCCATCTCCTTGCAAATTCCGCGCGTTTTGTTTATCGCGACCGCAATACTGTCAATTTGCGGCACCACTGCGTTTTCAAGGAGCAATTGAGGCGAGAGTTCCATTTCTTTCTCCTGTTCTCGCGTGTAATTATTCCAAAACCCAATGTTTTGGATACGACTTTTTATATCAGATTTTTTATTATAAGTAAATATCTTGTCGCACAATAAAATACACCCGTGCACTAGTGCACGGGTGTGGAGCTCTCGTATCGCTTTGGCAAAAAATTTATTGCAAAACCCCGGCTTCGGTCAATTTTGTTTTTATTTCTTTTACATCTTTTCCAATATTATCCATTTTTACGCCTAGCCTTTTTTCAACACCAATTAACTCTTCTTTTGTTACAACAATGTCTATCAAGTACTCAATCTCTTTTTTTGTGGCAAAATCCTCCCTTAGAAGGGGAGCCAATGTTTTTTTATGATATTCTTTTAAATCTCTTAATGTTAAGGGTTTTTCTTTTGCCATATTTTTGTTCTTTATAATACTTTATTATAATCCTGCAAGAAGGCGTGTCAAATTATTTCAGCATTACGGGAGGAGTTTCTATAAATGAGCGCTGTGTTATTTCTTGCTCCACAACTGATTTTAGCTTGCCGTATTTTAATTTTGATATTTTTTTAATTGCTTCAACAATTTCGGGTTTTCCTGGCGTTGGCGGCAAAACATCAACTCTAAACGGCGTTGATGTTTTGTTATTAATCATCATTTTAGTTATCAAAGTAAAATTATCTAAATTCACCAGATCAAATCTTGAGAATCCCGGCTCAAACTGCTTTTCCAAAAATTCCGCGTCTTCAGCTCCCACGCGGTAAGCGCCAATTGTGCCTACATTTCCAAAAACCGCATTTTTAATTTGGTCTGTTAATTGCGGAACATACTGATGGGCAATTATTAAATTTAATTTATATTTTCTGGCTTCGGAAAGAATTGTGGCGATACTGTCTGTTGTAAAATTTTGGAACTCGTCAACATATAAATAAAAATCTGTTCTTTGTTCTTCTGGAATTCTTGAGCGCTTCATGGCGGCCATTTGCATTTTTGAAACCAATATCAAGCCAAGCAGCGAACTGTTTACTTCTCCGGTCATTCCTTTTGACAAGTTAGCCAAAAATATTTTTTTCTCATCCATCGCTTTTGCCAGATCAAAACCGGAATGCGACTGGCCGATAATATTTCGCATCATTTCGTTTTCAATGAAACGGCCTACTTTTGAAACAACATATCCTAACATATCAGACCTGGTGTTTCCTGTAGTAGCTGACCATTCTTTTAGCCAAAAATTGCGCACAATCGGGTCTGTAACTTTTTGCAATCTTTGTTGCAAATACTGGGGGTCTGTAAACATTTTTGGAATTTCTACCAGCGTGCCCGGATTTTCTTTGTCTGCCATTAAAGCCAGCATGGCGTTTCGCATATAATGCTCAAACATTGGTCCGATAATTTCGGGCGGAAATAATTTGTAAAAAATCGCAATCATTTCCTGAACCGCAAAATCTTTTTGCTCTGGAGTATCATACTCTAACATATTAAGCCCGCATGGCCTTTCAAGGTCAAAAGGCTCAAATAAAATAACGTCATCAACTCTTTCTTCGGGAACATATGTTAAAACCTGGTCAATCAGTTCGCCATGCGGGTCAATTACGGCAACTCCTTCCCCGTTCTGGATATCTTGCCTTATCATTTCACGCAACAAAGTTGATTTTCCTGTGCCAGTCTGCCCAATAACATAAAAATGCCTTCGCCTGTCTTCGCGCGACGCAAAATAAACCTTTTTTTCTTCTCCGCGAAATTCAACTTTTCCAATGCAAACTTCTCCTTTTTCCGGCAAATCTGAGGGCGGGGCGGCGCTTCCCGATTTTGCCGCTTTAATGTACGGCGTTTCAATATAATGCGTTGGAAAATGATAAATGCTTGCCAACTCTTCTAAATTTAAAATGTTTGCCTGATTTTGATTAAAATTTCTGAAACTGTAATCGTAAATTAATTTTTTTAATTCTTTTTTATAAACTTCTTTGGGCTCTAAACTGTTTATTGCAGATAAAGAAAACTGGCTGAAAGCTGAAATTAAATGATTCAAAATTTCCTCTGCCCTTGCTTGTGTTTGGGCTGAAGCAACCAATCTTATATTTGCCTCAAACGGCTGTTTTTGAATTTTACTTTGAATGGCGTCATAGCCTTTTTGGTCAATTCCCTGCTCTTTTTCTTTCATTATATTTTCTTGCTCTTTCTTCTGGGGGGAATTGGAACTTTTTTGCATATCATCAAATAAATCTGCAATTAAAGGCTGAAACGCCTGCGATGCCGCAAGCCGCAAGGGTTTTCCTTCTCTTATTTTTTTAAGCGCTTTTTCTCCTTTTTCTCTTAAATTTAATTTTGACAAAGGCCTGATAACAACCTGCACAGCCGCTCCTTCATTTGCAGAAATTTTGCTCAAATTATTTGTTATAGTTGAAATCGGGTCTTTTTCTAATGTTTGGTAGGTGCTTATTGGAAAAAGCGGATTTTCGCTTAATTTTAAATAAGCTCCGGCAGACGAACCCTGAGGCTCAAAAATTGTATAATCTTGGGGAACTTTTTCCACTATTGCCCGCGGATAAACTCCCTGGACATGCTTTTCAAAAGCGGTTTCCAAATATTTCGGCACAGAAACATAAAAAGAAATATCAGAGCTTCCAATTTGCGAGGCAATTTCAAGCGCCACAGATGGAGGAATCTCAAACATTTTTGGCTTTTTTAAATATAAAAAATTAGCTAAAACCTGCTCCATTTGCGCTATCATTATTTTTTCTTCTTTTTGCGCCTCGCCCTCTTTTTTCGGCTCGTTCTTGGGCATCAGCACAACAAAAAGAACGGTTTCCAAACCGCCGAAAATAATTGCTTTTTCTTTTATTTCCGCGTTAACAGCCAAAATAAATCCAAGCAAGATCAGTAAAAAAACTAAAATTAAACCAGAAACTATAAATGCCATTTAAAAATCACTTTTTAAATTTTTTGTAATAACCTTCTCTTGCTAACAGATCGTGAAAAGTATCTAAAATATAAGGATCGTTCATTTTTTTTGCGACCCCTACTGCAAAAGCCAGGTTTCGCGTCTCTGCAATTTCCAATAAATGCGCTATTATTTCGTCTATGGCCAAAGATCCGATTTTTTTTGCCTTATCCTCAGCCTCTTTTTTTAAATTAGGATCCTGGTCCATTAATTCTATTTCCCTTCTTAGTTCTTCTTTAATCATTTCTACTTCGGCCGATGACATTTCTGATTTTTCTGCGGTGTCTTCTACTTTTTCGCCCGGAAGCCCTGCTCCTTGCTCTTCAGTTGGAATATCTTGCTCCCTGTTTTCTTCTTTTTTATTTATATCAACCATAAATTTAAAATTTAGCGTAACGATATTATTGCGTGACTATTAAATCTATTAATGCTGTGTCTTTTTTATCTGAAGGATATTCGTTTCCAACTTTTTTTAAAGATATTACCTGTATTTTCAAACCCTTTGAAACTTTAGAAACTTCGTATATCTTTACGCATGACGCTGGTTCAAAATCAGGTTTTAACAAGGCTCCGCACAAATTGGGGTCTGGCAGCCAGGAATCAACATTATATTGCGAAGATGTAAAATTTCTCCCTTCTGAATCAACAATATTTCCTATGTCCCACACCTGCTCTTTTATATTTGTCAGCCCTTTATTTTGAGCTCCTATCGTTACCTTAATAAATCTTTCCGTTGTGGGCAAATCTTTCTGCCAGCTTGGGTTTCTGCTTTGAGATCCTTTTAGAACGTTGCCAAGATCCCTTGCCTGCATAAATATAAATTTTATGTCGCCCAATGTTTGCTCATAAAATGGTTGAGGAATTGTTGGCGTATTTACTACTGGCTTTGGCGGTTTTTCTGCGGCGCGCATTACCACATAAGTAATTATAATTGCCACAAGCACAATTATCGCCAAAACCAAAAGCAGCTTTGAAACCTGCCCAGATTCTTTATTAAATTTCATATTTTTAAAAATTAATAAACTTTTATTAATTTTAACACAAACTATTCATAACGCAATGCCCCGCATTAAATCATATAAAATCTGGCTGCGCCTTTCAGCCATCTGCTAAACGGGCAGTCTTGGCTGTGAGGAGGCGGATTATTTTGCCTTAAAACCCCGACAGCATCTTTAAAAATTTCATAAATATCTGAAGGATTTGTTTCTATCTCCAAAACCTCTTTGCGAAACGGAAGCCGGTCAATAAATCCCCTGCTTTTGTCAACAATATAAAATGCTAAGTATCCCTTTCTTGGCGTTTGATATCCATTTTTCTCCAATAAAAACGTATAAGTATCTAACTGTAACTGAAATCTGTCATAAACATTTGCCGCAGAACTTCCGGTTGATTTATAATCTAACGCCGCCAATTTCGCCGCTTGCCCTGAGCCCGGCGAAGGGTCAAACTCCAAAATATCATCTACCGCGCCAAAAAGAGTTGCTTCTAATTGCGGATCAAAATATCTTATTCCTGCAAAATTATTACGCCACTGATTAAGCAAATTTTGGTTTGGGAAAAGCTTAGCTTTTATGTTGTTTTCCGCCAACAAGGGGTGCGGTAAATTTTTCGCGCGATATGTGTCAAACTCCTCTTTTAATAAAACATCCACCGCAGAATTTAAAGCATAAGGATATGGCGGCGGCCTTTTAATTCCCAGGTTTTTATCTAACCAAAAACAATGCGGACACTCCAAATAAAGATTCAACGAATTCGGCGATAATTGCGGCGATTTTCCATTCATATTCTTTTTTATTTTATCATAATATAACGCCATTTGCCATATTGGTCTTTACAAAATTTACAATTTTTATAGCCGAATTTTTTTATTAATTTTTCTATTTCTTTTTTTTGATCGGGACTGAATTCCATAAATATTTTTCCGCCGGGATTTAAATAATCTTTCGCCTGTTTTAAAAATTTTCTGATGTAAAAAAGCCCGTCTACTCCGCCAAACAAAGCTTTATGCGGTTCATAATTTAAAACCGACGTTTGGACTTTATTTTTATTTTTTATTGAAATATACGGCGGATTAGCAAAAATAAAATCATATTTATTTTTTATATTTTTGAAAACATCAGACCGCACCACTTTGTATCGTGTCCCGTTTTTCTCACGATCGTTAAAATTATGGGACAGGTTTATTTTTATTTGTTCCAATAATTTTTTATCTTTTTCGGCAAAATCAACTTTTATATTTTTAATATGTTTTAAAATTGCCGTTCCAATACACCCCGACCCTGCAAACATATCTAAAATACGCAGTATTTTACCCTGAGCCGCGCCGAAGGGCTTCTTTATTATTTTAATGGCTTTTTCTACCCAGAATTCGGTTTCGAGCCGCGGAATCAGCGGCTTTTTTGACAAATCAATTTTACAACTCAAAAACTCTTTAAATCCAATTACATAATCCAACGGCTCGCCTCTCTTGAGCCGTTCAACATCTTTTTTAAATTGCTCCGTTGACTTATTATTATGTTTTTCTTTCAGAAGCCAATTTATCTCCCTATTTATATCCATTATTTATTTTTACCATAATTCAACCAAAAAAAAAGGGGACCATGGGTCCCATATCAGCGCAAATTATTCACCGACATTTTGAAAGGAGCTATATGCCTTTCTTTTCCAAAATTGCCACCAAGGCTTGTAAAGTATTATCTTCAGCAAGGCCATGCGAATGTACAATCCGTTTTCTGCCTGCCTGAAATAAGCGGCTCTCGGGTCGCTGTCGACATCCGAGGTGATTTCGTCCACCCGGGGCAAAGGATGCATGATGATCGCATCCTTTTTAATCAAGTCCAGAATGGTCCTGTCAACAACGAAATACCCCAAGCTGTGGTCGTTTCTGTCAAACTGCATCCCACGCTCCTTCTGGGTGCGCGTTTGGTAGATAACGTCCACGTGCGGCGCTACTTCGCGCAAATCAGCCGATTCACGGAATTTTACCATATGCCTGCTAAGATATTCCTTGATGCCTTCCTTTACCCTTGCGCACGGAGGCGAAACAAAGTCAATCTCCACCCCATTATACTTGCCGAGCAAGTACGACAATGAGCGTATTGTTCTGCCGTTTATCAGATCGCAAA
>Ga0265296_1004592_pt1 | contig 11920 bp, 11 predicted proteins | sample MunlanPumphouse1_FD_189073 | JGI IMG/M metagenome (GOLD analysis project Ga0265296, IMG submission 189073) | Groundwater microbial communities from a municipal landfill in Southern Ontario, Canada - Pumphouse #1 | ecosystem: Environmental > Aquatic > Deep subsurface > Groundwater | place... | reverse complement strand
ATTGGCTTTATTGCGCTTCGCTGCCAGTTCTTCAAACTCGCTTAAGGCCTTGCGGCGGGCATCATCAATTTTAATAAGCCCGTCGATGTCAAGTTTTAAAGCCCGGTTTTTGATCGCCTGCTTTACCAAGTCCTGATTTTCCCTGATGAATTTTATATCTAACATTTTATCCTTTAATTACGCCGATCGGGCGCATTCTGCAGACGCGCCTGGAAATCCCGGCATTATGCACCACATCCACCACATCATTTACGTCTTTATAGGCCGCGGGCGCCTCCTCTACCAGCGTGTTGCGGCCGGAGGATTTTACTATTATACCTTTAGATTCCAGTTCTTTCAATAACATATCTGAATTGATAGACCTGGCTGCGGCGGTGCGGGATTTCAGACGGCCTGCGCCATGGCAGGTACTGCCAAAGGTCTCCTGCATTGCCTTGTCCGTGCCCACAAGTAAATATGAATTCCTTCCCATGTCTCCGGGGATGATCACCGGCTGGCCGATCTTCTTATATCTTTCAGGCAGGGCAGGATGCCCCGGGCCAAAAGCGCGGGTAGCTCCTTTGCGGTGCACGCATAGTGTTTTCTCTTTCCCGCCTATTTCGTATTTTTCTAATTTTGCGATATTGTGCGCCACGTCATAAATAAGATACATCCCCATCTTCTGCCAGCTCATCCCAAAAACTCTCTCAAAGGTTTTACGCGTAAGGTGCATAAGGCACTGCCTGTTATTCCAGGCGTAATTGGCGGCGCACCTCATTGCCCCCAGGTATTGTTGTGCCTCGGGGGAATTAACCGGCGCGCAAACGAGCTGCCTGTCAGGCACATTAATACCGTATTTCTGCAAACACGGCATCATACTCCTGACATAATCATCGCAGATCTGATAACCAAAACCGCGGGAGCCGGAATGTATCATCACCATCACCTGGCCCAGATTAAGCCCTAGGCTGTCGCAGGCTTCCCGGCCATAGAGCTGGTCGATCACCTGCACTTCCAGGAAATGATTCCCCGAACCCAATGTGCCTGCCTGCGCCCTGCCTCTTTCATAGGCTCTCTCTGAAACCGCCTCAGGATCAGCTCCCGGTATTGCGCCATATTCCTCCGTACACTCCAGGTCCTCCTCAGTACCAAAACCCTGCTCTACCGCCCATTTAGAGCCCTTGACCAGGATTTGCTTCTCTTCTTTGGATGTAACTCTTATATCGCCTTTTGAGCCAACACCGCAAGGAACATCCGAAAATAAAGCATAAACCAGCTCTTTTAGTTTATGCTTGATATCATCATATTGAAAATTAGTTTTGACCAGCCTTATGCCGCAATTTATGTCAAAACCCACCCCGCCGGGAGAAACTACCCCTCCGTTCTCAGGATCGGTAGCTGCCACTCCTCCGATCGGAAATCCATATCCCCAGTGAATATCAGGCATTGCCAGGGAAGCGCTCACGATGCCCGGCAAGAAAGCGACATTAGCCACCTGCTCCAGGGCCTTATCCCCCCGGATATGCTTAAGCAGCTTCTCGTCGGCATAGATCAATCCGTCTACGCGCATCCCCGGTTTATAGCTTCGGGGGATACGCCAACGGTAATCATCAATTTTCTCCAGCGGAATATTATCAGACATCTTTTGCCTCAAACATCAAAGATCACCTCTGCCTGCCAGAGGGAACCTGTTTTCTCAACTTTTAGCTGATGGTAAGTTGCGGCCTTGATCTCGGTATTGACCTTATAATTCCTTATATCACTACCTATGGCAATCGCGTCAATAAAGTTCTCGTTAATCTGATTTATTTGGATATCTTCAAAGATCAGGGATTCTACGGCGGATGCCGACAGCAGCTCATTCAGCCAGTTAACAAAAAGCTCTTCAAGGTTATCTGCTTTCTGGGTAATTACGAACTTATGTTTTCCCGGGTATTGGGTTTTTTGCTTCTCGGCGGACATATCTGTTATGGCAAGGCCTGCGTTCTTAAACAAACCCGCCAGGTCGCCTGCCCTGACCCTGATGCCGATATCTGCGGTATGCTCTAATACTTCGTAGTTTTTCACCGCGTTTTTAGGAAGGATAAATAAAATGGTGAGCCATGTAGGAGTCGAACCTACGACCTTGACATTAAGAGTGTCCTGCTCTACCAGCTGAGCTAATGGCCCTAAAGTTAATTTTGATTTTCTATTTTAACCTAAATTATGATTTTTTGCAAGGAGCAATTCAGTGCAGCGCTGCGGTGGCGAGAAAAATTCAAGAAACATTGTTTTTTAATTGACTATGGGAGAACTTAACCCTTTATCCAAATAGCTAATAGCCTGATTGTAATCTTTAAGTTCCCTATAAGAGCTACCTAGCATTAAGTAAATGAAAGATGTGTTGGAATCTTCGGTAGAGCATTTAAGGGCACGGTTAAAATGGCCGATTGCAACTTGGTAAAGTTTAAAGTCAAAAGCAATATTACCTAAAATAATATCAACTTCGCGTTGCGCTATATTATATTTAACTGGCGAAAAATCTGATATTTGTTTTAGATGTTGGCTCTGGAGGTATTCATTCAGATGACTCATTAATTTTAACCTAAGAGGGTCTTCCACAGATAACTTGAGTATTTGTTTAAAATATTCGCTTGCTTGTTCATATTGTTTCAGATTTAAAATAAGATACCCTAATCCAGTCCTACCTTCAAAGTACTCCATGCCTTTTCTTAAAAAACTCACAGCGTTGATATCATCTGAAAGTTCGTGATAACACGTCACTAAACCCAAGTTAAGAGTAAAAATTTGATAATCTTCCGTGACCAATCCCAGTCCCTGGTTAAAATAGCCGATAGCTTCTTGGTATCGTTTTAAACCCAAAGCAAGATATCCTAACCGAATATGCATATCGACCCCTTCCTCATTTGATTTATTCCGATGGGTAATGATGGCTTGCGTAAAGCGGCTAGATTGAATGTATTTCTTGAGCTCTTCATATAAAACAATACCGCCCACGCAAACTTGAAATTTATCAAAATCTTCAGGGATAAATTCACCAATTTGATCAAAATAATAACTTATTTCTTTATATTTTTCAAAGATCGATGATATCTGCGCTATATTTGTTGTATAATTACTTATACTCACTCCAATTAGTCTGTCAAAGAATGAACCGCCCATGATTTTTATAGCCCGATTAAAACATTGAGCGGCTTCTTTGTATTTATTTAATCCTAAACACACATATCCTAAATTAGTGTAGATATCAACATGTTCTTTTTTAAAATTACCAAGCGGATACCTTAATCCTAACTGCAGATAAAACATCGCGTTGTGATATCTTTGAAGTCTGAAATATGCAAACCCCAAGCCAGAATATACCGAGATATTAAGCAAATCGGTCTTTCCCGCCAGTTTTAAGGCATCATTAAAATAAGATATCGCCTTATAATAATATTCTTTATTCTCATTATATTTGATATTTCTAACATTTTCTTCTATATAACTACTAGCCAAACCAACATAAATCAATGCCTTTTCTTTCTTCGACTTAGGGGGTTTCGAAGATAAGATCCCGTCAAGATTGATTATGGTTTCACTATATAATCCATTAACAAAATTATTTTGAGCTTTATCAATAATTTTGTTGCTCGTTTTTTCTCTTGCCCACTGAGATACCAAATCATTCTGGTAATTCTTTAGAACAGAACCGGCTAGACACGTTCCTCTTATAAGAAAAGTCAACACGGCTAATAGCAAACATTTAACCACAACCCTATGTTTCATTGCGTATACCCTAAAGATTTTAATTCTTTTAATAATTGCTCTTTTTTCTCGATGAGAACGCTATTTTTACAACCAATTTTTTCTCTAATAACTCTATCTTTTTCTAAGATAATTCTAGCAAGAAGGTGCATCTGGCCTAAGATTTCTGGCTTATACGCACTCAGATTATTTTTTTCTAGAGGGTCATTATTCATATCAAAAAGCCGTTCTTCAACCCCATGACTAAATTGATTACTATACACAAACCCCTCTTTAATAAACCTTGTTGTCCATTTGTTCTTCAGAGCCTGAGACAAGGAATAACTGACTATGCAAGGACTATAGTTTCCTTTGCGCCTGATAAGCGGAAGAAAAGAGACGCCCTGCATGAAACTGTGAGTTTTTATCCTTAAAAAATCAAGCAGCGTTGGCATGATATCCATGGTTCTGACTGGTGCGTGAATTATCTTGCCGCCATATATGTTACGGGGAAACTTGATTATTAAAGGCACGTGCAGAGTCTCAATAAGCAATCTCCAGTGCAGCTTATCCAAGTGCTCATAGAATTCTTCCCCATGGTCTGAAAGAAGAATAACGATCGAATTGCTGTAAAAATTTTCTTTTTTAAGAGTTTCTATGAGTTTACCAAAAATGTAATCGGAGTAATATATCCCGCCGTCATAAAGAGAAACGACATGGTCCCGATGTTTTGAGTTACTCAAATCTATTTGCTTCCAAAAATATTCTCTGCGATCATCAATATCCTTACTATAAATATCTTCTCTGCGTAACGGTAGCCCATTCACTTTTTCAGATATAAAATGTGAGCTGAATTCATCGGGGGAATTCAGATATGGATCATGGCAGACATAGTGGTGGAGAAAAATAAAAAGGGGGGCATTCTTTTTTTTACTTTCTATTATCGCTTTACGAACATCTTCAATCCTGTCCTTAAGCTCCAAAGGATCTCCCCATTCCCGGTATATATCAAAACCTCTATCGAAACCGAATTCGGCCGAAACATTGCCTCCCCCATGAAGCCCAATAGTCAAATAACCATTTTTTTTCATTATAAGGGGGAAGGTCTCAATTCGTTGGTCTAGGCGCTTCAAGATTTCTTTCCCGCGATTTATACCCGTGCCTGAGCTGATTGTCTCATTGCTGCTTGTTATTTGATGAACAGAGGGGGTTAAAGAGGTAAATATTGACATGTGGGCGGGGGCCGTGAAAGGAGCCTGGCTGATTGAATTTTGAAATAAAACCGCATCTTTTGAGAAAGCATCGATATTGGGAGAGGTTTCCCTAAAATAACCATAGCAGCTTAGATGGTCCGCGCGGAGAGTATCTATTGACAAAATGATTATGTTGGGTTTTTTGGAATACGAAGGCTTCTTAATAAATAATAAAAACATGGTTGCTACAATTGCTAAGCTTATAAGCACCAATTTTCCAAATACTCTTAACCTTTTCATACTTTATATGTTATCTTTCTTAAGTTAAATGGTCAATTCTTTTTTTAAAACCTGTTGTTTTACTTTGACAGCAAAGGAAAGGGCTGGGCAATTAAGCCCAGCCCCCGACAACCACCTGGCTATTAATTTCCTTATTTAACTGCCTGCGGCGATACAAGGCTGCCGTTGGGGGGAATAAAAAAGGGGGTTTTCTTTGACGGCTAAATATGAAATTAACGGTTTTTTGTAGGCAACGGTATTGCCATATTCATAAAGCTTGCCTTTGGAAAACATGAAACTGGGTAAGATATATTGATATGGTAAGGAGTCAACATCCCTGCACAACAGGTCAAAGGTTGAATCATCGTTATCGTAGAGGGCCGCGAAAGAGGCAACCAAGGAAATAGCGGTAACGGTGATCAAAAACAACTTCGGGAAATTCAATCTCTTCATTGTTATAACTTATGAATGCAATCGCGCTCGGGGAGAGTCGAACTCCCAACGCCTAGCTCCGAAGGCTAGCGCTCTATCCATTGAGCTACGAGCGCATTTTTTATATTATCTCTGCCTTATCGCCTAGAATCTCTCTAATCTTCTCAAGCTTGGCTCTCTGGACAGGGAGAACATTTTCTTCGGCAGTCGCGCGCACGGGTGAGTTAAGCTGGACCTTATCCGGGTTTATGCGCCGGATTACCTCTTTTAATTTATTGATATGCCCGATGCCGTCGTTTATGCCGGAAACAAACATTACCTCAAGCCAAATCTTGCCGCGGAATTCTTTTCTGAAAGCGACTAAACCGGCGATAATCTTATCCAGTTTTATACCGGCACGCGGCCGGTCAATTTGCCTGAATATTTTCTCATCAACCGCATCCAGGGAAGGGACAATTAAATCCGCTTCCAAAAGCGCTTTACGCACTAGCGGATCACCCAAAAGCGTAGAGTTGGTGATTACCGCGATACTGCAGGCGGTGATCTTCTTTACCTGGCCGATCAATTCACCGATTTGCGTATTTAAGGTCGGCTCACCCAGGCCGGAAAGGGTAACGAACTTTAATTCTTTAGTTGTTTGAGGATTTTCCCGCATCCAGGATTTCAGCTCAGTGATGATATCCTCGACTTTCGCGTATTCTTTTCTCTCAGAAACAGTCTCTTTGGTCCTGCCCCACTGGCAATAAAGGCAGTTAAAGTTACAGGTCTTATCCCCGCTGAGGCTTAAGCCTAAAGAAAGCCCGAGCCTGCGCGATTTTATCGGTCCGTATATGTATCTCATTAATTAGCGCTTGCCTTTACGTAAATTGAGAGGGCGCTACCTCTTCTAAGCAGCGCCCTAAACTTTACTTTGATCTTTTAGCCTCTTATTTTACCTCAACCACACAGTTATGCGAGCCTAATGAATTAGCTACGCAAGAGGTACAGCGCGGATCATTCATCCAGGAACCGTCAACGATAAACTTATACTCATATCTTCCCGGCTTAAGCCCGAGCTTAACTAACCAGCTGCCTTTACTGTCCTTCTTAGCGAGCAATTTCTTGTTGTCCCACTTATTGAAACTTCCTGCAAGCACAACCTTCTTGGCTGCAGGGGCGTATAATTTGAACTCTGTTGGCTTTGTCCCAGCTACCCGTGGCATAGCTTCCTCCTTTTTATATACCTGTTAATATATTTATTTTTGCACTACAATCAACCACTGTCAAGGCTTTTGTTTAAAGGGCGACTATGGAAATGCCTTTTTTATCCGCCAGCCTGACACTTTCCTCTTTATCGATAAAAAGAGTTTTGCCTGCCTCAAACGCAAGGCAGCTTGCCCTTGCCTTGGCCAGGTTCTTTATGGTATTTAACCCCACGACGGGAATATCAAAACGCATATCCTGCTTTGGTTTACTCACTTTAACAATCACGATCCCGCCGCGGCCTATTTTTCCTGCCCGGCGTATCAGGTTATCCGTCCCTTCCAGGGCTTCCACCGCGACAATGGCCTTGGACTTGACCGCGACTGTCTGGCCGATATCCAGGTTAGCCACAGCCTTAGCCAGGTTTAAACCAAAATAAACATCATCCCAACCGGCAAAATCAGGCCCGCACTTAGTAAGCGTGCCTTTCTTAGGTAGATGTTCTTCGATAAAAGTAGTGGAATCCAAAAGATTCAGGCCCGCGGCTTCCAGCCGCCCGGCTACCGCGCCGAATAAGGTATCGGCTTTCTTATCCCTGAGACTGGATAATATCTGTTGTAGTTCTTCGCTTTTATTGATTTCCCCGCTGAATAACCTGTGGGGGCTGACCTGCCCGGCCATAACCACATTAGTGACCCCTTCGGCCTTGAATATATCAAACATTTTATGAAAATCAGCAAGGTTTAACCAGTAGATTTTATCAACGAGGTTCTTTAATTTCGGCGAGGTGTCTCCTTTAATGGCAACAGCAATAATGTAACAGCCTTTTTTTCTGGCAGAGGCTGCAAAAAGAAGAGGGAATTTTCTGTTTCCGGCGATTAAACCTATTTTGTCCATAATATTTCACCTGCAGGAGCGGGTCAGGCCGCGCTCTGAGCTTTTGGCAAAATTAACCAGATAGGATATCTCTTCGGTTTTCTGTAGTTCTTTTTCCACTCTTTCAAGGGCATGTTTTACGGATAGCCCGGAGTTAAAGAATATTTTAAAAGCCTGGCCAATCTGTTTAATTGAATCTTGGGATACCCCCTTGCGCCTTAGGCCGGTCAGATTCAAACCATATAAGCGCGCCGGATGGCCGTCACAGGTAGAAAACGGAGGGATATCCTGGACTACCTTAGAACATCCTCCGATGATCGAAAGCATGCCTATCCTGACAAACTGATGTATAGCGACAATGCCGCCGATTACCGCTTTATCTTCGATAGTCACGTGGCCTGCTAAAGTACTGTTGTTGGCCAGGACACAGCCGTTGCCCACCCTGCAATCATGGGCAATATGCGAATACGCCATAAGCAGGTTGTTATCTCCTATAAGTGTCTTGCTGCCCTCCTGCGTCCCCGGATTAAGCGTGCAATATTCGCGGATAATATTATTATTGCCGATCTCTAAGAAAACTTTTTCGCCTTTGAACTTAAGGTCCTGGGGACGGCTTCCGACCACTACCCCGGTAAATATTTCACAGCCCTTGCCGATAGCGGTATTGCCTTCGATTACGCAATGGCTGCCGATCTTAGTATCCGCGCCGATAGCGACATTATCGGAAATTATGCTAAAAGGCCCGACGCTGACACTATCGGCTAATTTAGCTTTAGGGGAAACTATGGCAGTAGGATGTATATGCATATTTAATTCTCAACCAGCGCGAACATCAGGTCCGCCTCCGCTACCACCTTTCCGTCGACTAAAGCCTTGCCGTGCACAGAGCCGATCTTGGAACGCATCTTGCCTGCCTGGACCTCAAAAACCAGTTGGTCCCCGGGTACAACTGTTTTCCTGAATTTAGCGTTGTCAATGGCAATAAAAAATGCCAGCTTTCCGCGGTTTTCCTCGCTGGCGAGCATCATTACCCCGCCTACCTGGGCCATGGCCTCAAGGATAATTACCCCGGGCATAACCGGACGCCCCGGAAAATGGCCTTTGAAAAAATATTCGTTTATGGTCACATTCTTGATGCCTACCGCGCGCTTGCCTTTTTCCAGGTGAGTTATACGGTCAACAAACAAAAAAGGCTGGCGGTGCGGCAGAATCTTCATGATCTCGTTAATATCCAAAGCTCCATCCATAGAATCGGCTCCTTTGTCTTTCATCCTCTCTTCATAAAGTTTCCGGGCGATTTTTAAATTCAGGGAATGCCCGCTTTTTAAAGCAATCACATGGCCCTTGATAGGACAGCCGGCTAAATAAAGATCTCCGATTAGGTCCAGGATCTTATGCCTGACAAACTCATCCTTAAAACGTAACTTATTCTTGATCACACCCTCCTTGCCTACAACCAGGGTATTTTCATAATTAGCTCCCAGGCCTAAACCCTGGTTTTGCAATTCGCGCGCTTCGCTCTCAAGGCAAAAAGTTCGCGCCGGGGCAATTTCAGTTTTGAAGGATTCAGGGCTAACCTTTACTTCCAAGAACTGCGCCTCAAGCAAAGGATGATCATAGTTTAAGGTATAAGAAATCTTAAACTCTCGTGCCGGGACAATGGTAATTGAAGAACCGCCCTCCTCCACGCAAATGGATTCCTTGACAACATAAATATACCTCTCTTTATCCTGTTCTTTTATCCCTGCTTTTTCAATAGCCTCGACAAAATTTACGGCGCTTCCGTCTAATCCGGGGACTTCGTTGTTGTCTATTTCTACGTCAATATTATCGATCTTTAAGCTGGAGAGGGCTGCCATAAGATGCTCCACAGTCTGCACCTCGGCGCCTTCGGCGGCAATCGAAGAGCGGCGGCTGAACTTCGGCGAAGAAAACAATGATTGCACATTAGCTTTTATCCTCGGTTGGCCTTTGATATCCGCGCGGATAAAGGTTACCCCGGAATCAGCCTCTGCGGGCTTAAAAGTTATATTTACCTTATTTCCCGTATGGATGCCTGCCCCGCTTAGGGCGACTTCCTTAAGAATCGTTTTTTGTTTTTCCATTTATTTCTTTTCTAGCTTTGTTTCCAGCTCTTCGATCTTTTTCTTCAGCTCCCTGACCAGATCGAATAGCTTGGGCAGATTCTGCAGGCTGGCATTTACTCTTTGCGTGGTCATAAACGGCCGGGCCGGGTAGCCTGATACCATGGTATCAGCCGGAACGGATTTACTCACCCCTGATTGCGCGGTCACTATGGCGTTATTGCCGACGGTGATATGGCCTACAAGCCCTGCCTGTCCGGCTAAAGTTACATTATCACCGATAATCGTGCTTCCGGATATACCCACCTGGGCGACAATCAACGAGTTTTCGCCGATAATTACATTATGGGCAATCTGCACGAGATTGTCGATTTTCGTCCCTCTCCCTATAGCTGTTTTATCAAAACGCGCCCGGTCAATAGTAACATTGGCACCTATCTCTACATCATCGGCAATCTCCACTGTGCCCACCTGGGGAATCTTATGATGCAGGCCTTTGATGGTGGCGAAACCAAAGCCATCGGAACCAATCACGGTGCCGGAATGAATAATCACGCGGCTTCCTATGCTGATGCGTTCCCGGATGGATACATGCGGATAAATTAATGTATGGCTTCCGATTTTGGTGTGGTGACCGATAAAACAACCGGCATAAATTATGGTATTATCTCCTATGGTTACGTTATCTCCGATAACCACATAAGGGCCGAGAGCCACATCCTTGCCCAGGAAAACATTCTTACCCATGACTACGGTATAATCTATGCCGTTAGGATGGCCGGCTTCGTCAGGGGTAATCATAGAAATGATCTTGGCAAAAGCCAGGGAAGGGTTGGCGGTTAAGATAATCGGCTTATTGGTCTTCTGGCTGGCCTCTGAGGTGATAATTGCCGCGGCGCGCGTTTTATCCATAAGCGGCATGTATTTAGGGTTAGCCAGGAAAGTGATATCCCCTTCGGAAGCCTCTCTGATCCCCGAAACACCCGTAATGATGATATTGCCGTCCCCGACAACCTTGCCGTCAATAAGCCTGGCTATTTCCTTAAGAGTTTTCTGCATATGTTATGAGGCGGGAACTTACCTGCTATTTCCCGCCTTTATTTAAAATCTCAATGATCTGGCTGGTGATATCCATGCTTTTGGTCTGATAGACCAGGACCCGGTCATTAAAAACCAGAGTGTATCCTTCTTTCTCGGAATATTTCTTCACTGCTTCCTCGATATCCTTAAGGATTTCTTTCATTTTTTCATCCTGCTCCTTGCGCAGGTCAGCCTGCTTTTTGCGGTCATATTCCTGCATGGCTTTTACCTTAGCCTGGAGCTCCCCCTGCTTTTCTTCTCTTTGTTTATCATTGAGCAGGTTCATTTTATCCTGAAAGGCTTTGATCTCCTCAACCTTCTTATCCCGATCATCAGTATAAACCTTTTCTTTATCGCTTAAGCTTTTATCATATCCCTTGGTTTTGCTGTATTCGCTAAAAGTACGGCTTAAATCAATATAGCCAAATTTATCCGCTGCCTGGGCGCTTCCCGCAAATAAAGACAAAAGTAAAATTGCGAAACACCCCCATAGAACTACTGCTGCCTTTCTCATCTTGCCTCCTTTGGTTAATAAATATTTATACCTTTAGAAATTATGGCTGGCGCTAAAGTTGAATCTACCGCTTTTCCTTCGGTCTTCGCCGGATGCCTTATTCATAGGGATACCGTAATCCAGCATTATAGGGCCAATCGGAGTCTTAATTCTTAAACCTAAACCTACATCAGATTTATATCCTCCGCTATTAATAACTCCGTTGGCATTTTTAGAAGAACCGATATCGCCTAGTTTTTCCCAAACGTTACCCACATCAAAGAATGCCGCTACTTTTAAAAATTCAAATAGCGGATAAGTATATTCAATATTCCCCACCAACATCGAGTCGCCGCCTAAGGGATCATTAGAGCCGGGGTCAACCGGTCCGACCTTTCTTTCTTCATAACCTCTTAAAGTGTACGCGCCGCCGGCAAAAAACCTTTCGTAAATGGGTATCTTTTTCGTGCTGCTGTAGGGATCAGCCAGGCCGATCCTTCCTCTTACTTCAAGCACGGCTCCACGGGGCATAGGGAAATAATGCGAAGCGCGCCCTACGAATTTCCAGTAATCCTTATCCCCTCCCAGCGGCCCGC
>Ga0265296_1004591_pt1 | contig 11922 bp, 11 predicted proteins | sample MunlanPumphouse1_FD_189073 | JGI IMG/M metagenome (GOLD analysis project Ga0265296, IMG submission 189073) | Groundwater microbial communities from a municipal landfill in Southern Ontario, Canada - Pumphouse #1 | ecosystem: Environmental > Aquatic > Deep subsurface > Groundwater | place... | reverse complement strand
TGCATGGAGGTTGTTTCAACACCTTACCCTGAAACAGCCTGGGCAATTCCCTGGATTCACGCTGCGTTTGAAAACAATTCCGCCGTTGCCTCCGGCATTGATGCCGCGCTTAAAATGCAGGGCAGGCGTGACAAGGTAAACCTCCTTGTCTTGGGTGGTGACGGCTCAACCTTTGACATTGGCTTTGGCGCTTTAAGCGGGGCAATGGAAAGGGGGCACAAGTTCACTTATGTCTGCACTGACAACGAAGCTTACATGAATTGCCTGGCGCTTTCGTCAGAAATTCTTACAAAAGGCGGCTTAAAGAAAATTACTGAAGTCAAGAAAGGCGATATGGTTTATGCCTTTAACCAAAAAACGCACGAAATTGCTTTAAAAAAGTGCACTGGTGTTTTTGACAACGGCAAAAAAGAAGTTTTCGAATTGAGCACATTGCACCACAATATCAAGGCTACTTCCAATCACCCGTTCCTTACCGTGCAAAAAAACGGCAGGGGCAAAACGAACGCTTTGGTTTGGAAGACTATTGCGCAATTGAAAAAAGGCGACCAAATAATTTCCCTAAAAAACCAGCCGGGCTGCAAGCAATTTTATTTCAAGCCGCTGAAAGTTTCAAAAAAAGGCGATTTTAAGGTAAACAAACTCACTGAAGTAAGGTTGCCGGGCATTTCAAGCGCTGACCTGATGGAGTTTTTTGGCATTTTTGTCGGAGACGGCTGGACAAGGCTCAATAGGGGTGAAACAGGCTTTGCCTTGCCTGAAGGAAAACCTGCAAGGAGCAGGCTGTTAATGTTGCAAGAAAGGCTTTTTGGCTTAAAGCCAAGGCTTGACAAAAACTATGTTTATTATAATTCTGTAAACCTTGCAAGGTTCATTGACTCGTTGGGCTTCAACAAGCCGGCAAAGGAAAAAACAGTTCCAGGCTGGGTCTTCACGCTTCCTGCCAATGAAAAAGAAGCTTTTATCCGCGGATTAATGCAGTCAGACGGATACAAAACAGGCAACAGCTCAAGATTTGTTTCAGCAAGTTTTGAATTGCTGAAAAGAACAAGGCTTTTGCTGCAAACAATGGGTTACAGGGCCGGAAAAATACACAGGCAGGAAAAAAAGAAAGGAACGCATTGCGTTTACAGAAGGCTGCTTAAAGACTGCGAATACGGCTACATTTGCTTCAGCGAGCGCGATGACTGGAACATTGAAAAATTCAAGAGCCCGTACAAGTACCAAAACTTTTTGGTTGAAAGCAAATGCTTTGAAACAGAAAAAGTGCAAAGCATAAAGTCGGTTGGCATAGAGCCGACCCTCGACTTGAGGGTTGAAGGCGAGCACAATTTCATTGCAGATGGCGTTGTTGTGCATAACACCGGCATCCAGAGAAGCGGCGCAACGCCGATGTTTGCGAACACCACGACAAGCCCGGCCGGTTCCAAAGTTGACGGGAAGCAGGAGCCGAAAAAGCCCCTTCCGCTGATTCTGGCATCGCATGGCATAAAATATGTTGCCACAGTGAGCGCTGTCAACGTGTTTGACCTGCATGCCAAGGTCAAGAAAGCATTGGCAACACCGCATGCCTCTTTCATTCACGCCTACAGTGTCTGCCCGGTCGGCTGGTACACAAAAAGCGATGCCGCGATTGAGATTTCAAAGCTTGCAATAAACGCCAGGGTTTTTCCAATGTATGAAATAGAGAACGGCGTCTTGAAGTTCACCCAAAAAGTGGAAAAAGCAGATGCAATTCCTGTTGAAGAATACCTCAAGGTGCAGGGCAGGTTCAAGCACCTGAAGCCCGAAGAGATTGCAAAAATCCAGGAATACGTGGACGCAAGGTACGACTACTTGCGCGGCATAGAGGGCAAAAAAGCGTTTGACTGCCTTTACTGATGTTTTCTCTTTGCCAAGGCAAACAAGCAAAATGTTTCAACAGCCGCCTTTATATACAACTTTGAGGCAAATGCTTATTGGTTTAGAGGTGGTTTTTTGCCAAATTCAACAATGAGACGCGTAGGAATAAAACACAGGAAGCATCAAGAGCGCCTTAGGAGCAGGAATCTCTTGGTTGCGAGTACTACTATAGGCCGTAGAACCAAAATGCGCTCAAAAGGCGCTGCCCGCAGAGCAAGAAGAGTTCTTCATTGAATGGGCTTATAGCTTGGAATGCTTTCGCCTGCCTTTCTGACCTTTAATTGCTTTTTCCTTTTCGTCCAGCGCTCTCTTCATTTTTGCCCTGATTTCGGCAAGTGTTTTCTTGGCTGTTTCATTTATGGGCCCTATAGGGGGCGCTGGTCAATGAATTGTATTGCAAGCCTGAGTGTATCACTTGACAGTTCATGAATGGGCCCGCTCATGAATGCAGGGCCCTGGCTCGGACGAACGCCTATCGCATTTCGAAAAAATACTCTCCGTTCATATGAGCTCAAGCACTCTTGGGAATCGTTTGCTGCCACCCTTGGTTTGCTTCTTATCAAGCCAGAGGCACCGCCTGTTCCCCTTATGCGTCTCCCCGAGCTTCCGTGGCCCCCTCTTCCCATTTTTTGTGCCATTGCATTTTCTCACCTAAAACCTGTTCCTGTGCAAAACCTTTTCCAGCGGCCTTTTTGGCACGTGCATTACTCCTTTTCCGTCAGCGCCATAAGGAATGCCTTTTGTTTCGTCATCAGCAACCGCCTTCTCTTTTGGGTAACCAAGCGCAATGGCAAGCGGCACCTCAAAGCTGTTCGGGATTCCGAGAACGCCCTTGATGCGTTCCCTTTCAATCAGGCCCATCATGCAGCTTGCAATGCCTGCTTCCAATGCAGTCAAAACAATTGCTTCCGCGGCAATTCCCGCATCCGTGGCTGTGTAATCGTTTTTCTTTTCCTTGTCCGCAATTATCACAACGAATGCCTTCGGCTCTTCGCCTTCAACCCTGCCCTTTTCCCTGACAACGCCGCCAAAATGCACGGCCTCATTGAGCATGGCAACCTGCTTTGCATCGTTCACGGCAATGAATTCAAATGGCTGTGCGTTTCTTCCTGTCGGGCTAAGGCGCGCGGCATTCACGCATTTCTTGAGAAGCCCAAAAGGCACCTGTTTTTCAGCAAACCTGCGGATAGTGCGCCTTTTAAGGATTGTTTCATAAACACCCATAGATACTATTTTATTCAGAAAAAGTTAATAAATTAGCTAATTGTTTTTGTTTTTGAGGAGGTGTTTTTTAATGGTCAAAAAGGGCAAAAATGTTCCGGAAAAACGCAGGGTTCGCGATGAAGAGGAAATAGACAATGAGGAAATTGACGGCAACGAAGGGGTTGACGACAGCGCTGTTTCCAAAAGCGAAAAAGCCGTGGAGGAACAACAGGACAAAGAAGTGCTTGAAAAGGACGAAGACGACATTTACGACGAGAGCAAAAGGGAAGAGCAGATGGAAGAGGACGAAATAACCCCTGAAGAAGCCGGCTTTGTTGAAGGCTATGAGGACACAGAGGTCGTTGAATGCAAAAAATGCGGCGGCCAGTTTGACTTTGACAAGGCTGTCGAGTGCGTCATCAACGGCAAAACCTACCAGTTCTGCAGCAAAAATTGTGCGGAGAATTTTGACAAAAGGAAAGCGGGTCTGAGGTGACTCTGTCCATTGCCGGCCGTTGGTAATGAAGAAATCGCAAAAGTTTTTTTTGAAGTTGCGGACATCCTTGAAATGCAGGATGTGCAATGGAAGCCAAAGGCTTACAGGGCGGCTGCTTTTGCAATAGAGTCAATGCCTGAGCCTGTCGGGGCGATTTTTGCAAAGGGTGGCATTAAAGCCCTTGAAGAAATTCCCGGGGTAGGGGTGGCAATCGCAAAAAAGCTTGAGGAAATAATAAAAACAGGAAAGCTGCGGCACCTTGAAGAACTGAGAAAAAGCATGCCAATGGATGTCGAGGCATTGAACGCCATTCCCGGGCTCGGGCCGAAAAAATTGGTGGTTTTGCACAGGCAGCTTGGCATCAAAAGCCTTGCAGATTTGAAAAAGGCGGCTGAACAGCACAGGATTGCAGGGCTGCCTGGCTTTGGCGAAAAATCAGAGCAGGACATTTTAAAGGCGGTTCAAATGGACGGCAAGAAAAGCGACAGGGTGCCGATTTCTGCTGCAAAGCCTGTCGCGGAAGAAATCGTGAAACTGCTGCAGAATGTTCCCGGCACGAAAATGGCTGAGGTTGCAGGCAGCTTCAGGAGAAAAAGGGAAACAGTGGGAGACCTGGATATTTTGGTTTCTTCAACACGGCCCAATGCCGCCACAAAAGCCTTTATTTCAATGCCTTCGGTGAAAAAAGTTCTTGCAACAGGGCCTACAAAAAGCAGCGTTGTTCTGCGCAATGGCCTTCAATCCGATTTGCGCGTGGTGAAGCCCAGGCAATGGGGCAGTGCCCTGCAGTATTTCACCGGAAGCAAGGCGCATTCCATTGAACTCAGGAAAATCGCGCAAAAGAAAGGCCTAAAGCTCAGCGAGTACGGCGTCTTCAGGGGCAAAAAGGTTGTGGCAAGCAGAACCGAAAAGGATGTTTACAATGCCCTGGGAATGGATTACATAAAGCCGGAATCAAGGGAAAATGAGGGTGAAATAGAAGCGGCGATAAACGGTTTCAGGGCGAAGAAAAAATAAGTGCCGCGCTTTCACCGTTATTTCCCGTACTGCTTCTTCAGTATTTCCGCCACATTTTTCTTGAACCTGCCGAGGCATTGCCCTGGAATGCTTCCCGCTGCTGCCGGCACGTGGCCGCCTGCCGAGCTGTTTGGAATTCCTTTAATCGCTTCTGTAAGCAAATCGTTTACCTTGACCTTGAAGTCCTGCCTTCTTGCGCTGAACCTGATTCTGCCTTTTTGCGGGGACTGTATCAGGATTATGGTTTCATGCGGGTGCATTTTGCTTATCTCATTTATCACATAGCTCTTGATGTTTTCGTGCCTTGCCTTTATTGAATAAAAGTAAAGCTCTATTTCGGGATATTTTTCGGCTTTTTCCGCAAAGCCCTCAACCAATGCGTCTTTTTCTTCCTTGAATTCTTTGAGGCATTTGTTGAATTTGCTTTCAAGGATGTCCGCAGGTTTTTTTGCGCCATAAAACTCCCAGAAAAGCTCCGGAATCCTTTTGTTGGCAACAACCTCAACTGCAGCGATGAGGTCAAGGAACCTGTAAAGCCAGGCCATTGAAACATTCCTTTTCCTGATTGTTTTCCTTACAAATCCCCGCCATGCCTTGAGGCTCATGTCACCCAAAATGCCGATGCATGCAAGCCAGTCAAGGTCAGAAACCTCAACAACCTTGCCGAACAGGTCAAAGGCAAACTTGCTTGCGACATAGCTGCTCGGCTCTTTCCTTGTAAAAAACTGCGCCTTGAGAAAAACAATTTTTTCGCTGTTCAAATCCCTGTACATCTTATGGTGGTCAATGAGCAGGCATTTTTCAAAACCCCAATTGTCCTCAATATTGCCCTTTGAGCCGTCAAGGCCGAGGTCAGTCACGACAAGCTTGTTCGCCTTCATTTTTTTCATGAGGCCAAGGGCCCTTTTTGCCTGGGCCTGGTTGCCATACTCGTATGGCATGGCAACAACAGGCTTTTTGCCGGTAAGCCTTTCAACAGCCTTTCCCGCAATGAGCGCAGAGCAGAAGCCGTCGGCATCGCTGTGGTGAATTATTGCAACCCTGTCTTTAGGCGAAAGGCCATTGCAGAATTGCACAAACCTTTCCTCAAGCGCCGCCTTGCTTAAATCAGCCATGATAAAAATAGCGTGCCAGCAAATAAATAGCTTTGCCTTAAGCCTTTCTTTCTGAAGAAAGAAAGCCTTGGGAAAGAAAGCCTTTTTTTGCAAAGCAAAAAAAGAAGCCTTGGGCAGCCTTTTCTTGGGAAGAAAAACCTTGGGAAAACCGCGCCTGTTGGCGCAAGCCAATGGCATTCGGAAGAAATCGGGCAAAACCTTAAAAACAAGAAACCATTTAGTATTATGGAAACCTGGCTTTGGTGGTGGCATTATGGGATATGAGCATGAGAACAGCAGGGGGCAGAAATACTGCCTGCACCAGAGGGGAAAGCTTTTTTTCTTCAGCAAAAAAAGCGAGGAAAGCATTGGCCTTCCGCCTGGCTTTTCGGTTGTGGAAAACCAGCGCACAGGCCTTCCAATGCTCAAAAAGAAATGAGCCAAGGCACAGGCCTTCATTTTTTTTGGTGGAACAATGGTTTACAATAAAAAAAAGTTTGCGCAAGAGGTTGCATATTACAGAAAAGCCCTTGCCGGAAAGCTTGGCAAGGGCAAGACCTGCCTTGTGGAGATGAGGCTTTCAAACGAAAAGGCCTTTTTTTCCCTTGCTCCGATGAGCAGGGCGGTGCACGAGCTTGGCGCAGACATCAGCGTTTTTGTGACGCAAAAGGAAAGCAGGATGCTCAAAGTATTGGACAAAACCTGGGCGCTTTATTCAGAACTCAAGCACGGCAAAGAGACCAGGGAAATCAAAGCCCTTGCGGAATTCATTAAAAGCGTGGAAAAAAAGACAAAAAGCAAGGAATTTTCAAGGCAGTTCAAAAAACCAGACTTATACATAATAGCGGGTTCTGATGCCTTCGTCATGGAAGAGAAAAGGCTTGAATTCAAAACTGGCTGGTTCAGGAAGCGCTTGTGGAAGGAGCTTCTTGCCACTGCCTCAAAAATCCTCAAGCAGGGCTATGGAATCAAAAAAAGGGATATTGTATCGGTTGGATTTGACCTGATTCCAACAGCCAAGGATTTGGAGCTTCCGCTTGACGATTACCTTGGCAGCCTTAGCATAATCTACACCTTTGCATTGAAGGCAGCGTCGCTCTGCAAGTCGGTTTCAATGGGCGCAGACACTTCAAGAAAAAGCCAGCTTGAGCCAATGGAGCGCATTTCCGACCTGGCCGCAACAATAATCGGCTGCGAGTATGAGAAAAACATCAATGAACCCTGGTTCACTACTTTCAGGAAACTCAGCCCGATTATCGGCGCGGACAAGCTGAAATATTCAACCGCTTCCTTTGGCATCCACGGCCAGGGCTATGGCGGAAAGCATTTCTTCGGGCTGAAAATCGGCTACCCGACCCCAAACATGAAAACCAGGTGGCAAAGCCCCGGCACAATGCTGCTGAAGCCTTACTGGCTTGAGCAGACAAAGCAGGATCCAAGGCCTGCACTAAGAAGGCACGCAATAACCGACACATTGCCATTGCCCAATTATATCAGGACCTGCAACATTGACTACTTTGCCCTGCGAAAAAGGGACGAGCAGATAAGGGATGTGCTCAGGAAATGCTCCAGGCTTTTTGCGGTCGGCATTAAGACGCCGCAAGGGCAGACAAACCTTGCACTTGACACAATGCACCTTTTTTCGGGCAAGGGCCCTATTCTCACATCTGACATAGAGGTCAACCCGATAACGCCTCCTGAAGCCGCAAGGGTATTTAAGACCAAGTCAGGGCGTTATGGAAACTTTCCCGGCGGCGAGGTTTTTTTCACGCCGCACAAAATTGACGGCACTTTTGTAGGCGATGTTGTAATAAGCATTGACAAGAGCTATGTCATCCCGAAAAGCCAGCCAATGCTGGTGTCGGTTAAGAACGGCAAGTACGTGCTTTTGAAGGCAAGCCCTGAGATAAGAAAAGCCCTGGAAAAAAGGAAAAAGGAATGCTGGAAAATGCTCAATGTTTTTGAAAAAAGCAAAAGCATGCCCAAAAAGATGGTGAAAAGCATGAGGCAAAATTTCAACAATCTCGGCGAATTTGCCGTGAACACCAATCCAAAGGCAAGGCTTTCGCGTTACCTGATTGAAACCGAAAAGCTTGCGAACATGATGCACATTGCCCTTGGCTCCGGCTATGAGCCAGGCAGGGAAACAATGTACCACTGCGACATTGTAATCAATGCCCCAAAGCAGAAGATTGACCTGTGGGGCGTTGACCCGAAAGGCAAAGAGCACTGGGTAATAAAAAAAGGAAAGTTTGTGGTATGAGCGGCATAAGCCCCGGGCAAAAATCGTTCTTTGGCAGGTTTGTGGCATGAGTGAAATTGGCGGGCGAAGAAAACAGTTCTTTGGCAATGTTGATGCAGGTGCCGCTGTATTCAGGACAAGCGATTTTTTGCAGGATTCAACAGTAAGCTATTTCTCGGGCATTCCAAGGCAGTTTCTCGGGAACAACATGCTTGTGATGAAGCGCGATGCTGCCCCTCTTCTGCTTAAATCCCTTCTTGAGCCAAGGCTTTCATCCAAAGAGGTGCGCATCAAAAACATTGACAGGCGAAAACAGCTTGATGCCCTTGTAAAGGCTGAACTGCGCGGCGTGAAAACAATTGCAGTCAACAGGCCTTTTCACACAGTCAATTCCCTGAAGGCCATGAAAAAAATTACCGGCAAAAGAAAGCTTGTTGACGCTTCAAAGCAAATCGGGAAAATGCGTTCCATAAAATCCGAGGGTGAGATTTCCAAAATATCAAAGGCCTGCAAAATAGCGGAGAACGCCGTCAAAAACGTTTCCGGCATTTTCAGGAGGGGAATGACCGAAAAACAGCTCGGCCTGCAGATTGAATTAATGCTTCGCGAAAAAGGTGACAACCTGCTGCCGTTTCCCCTGATAGTTGCTGGCGGCAGGAACAGCGCTTTTCCCCATCATGTCCCGTTGCCTTCAAAGATTTCCAAGGGGCTTCTGCTTTTGGACATCGGAGCCTGCTTCAAAGGATATTGCTCCGACATAACGCGCGTTTTTTCTGTCGGTGCGCCTTCGCAAAAGCAGGAAGAGCTTTACGAATCCGTTTTTGCGGCAAAGCAATGCGGCCAAAACCTGATAATGCCTGGCGCCGTTGCCGGGCATGTTTTTGACGAGGCCGACAAATTGCTAAAAAAAAGAACAGGCTTTAAGCTCATTCACGGCCTTGGCCACGGCTTGGGCATTGACGCCCACGACTTTCCCTCAGGCTTCTTTCACGAAAACAGGGAAAAGCTGCAAAAAAACAACGTTCTCACAGTGGAGCCAGGCATTTACGGAAAATTTGGCGGCATAAGAATAGAAGATGACTTGGTTGTAACTACAAGCGGCTGCAAGTTGCTGACAAAGGCGCCGGAAGAACTCATGCAAATCTGATTTTTATGAACAGAAAGCGCAGGGTTTCAAAATTGGGCAGGAAAAACATTAAAGGATACAGAACCGCAAGAAAAGCGGGCTGGAAGCTTTTCAGGGAAGCCAAATTGGCGCCTTGGGAAAGGAAACTTGCAGCCAAGGCACTTACTGTTGCCCTGAGAACGCATCTTGGAATGGGCAGAAAGAGCAATGAGAGTGCAATCTCAGTCAAGCTGATAATCCCTTTTGCAGCCCAAGGGCTAAAAGCTGAAATGAAAGGCAAAATTCCAAGCGAGCAGTGGAGCACATTCAGTACTCTCATGGATTGGTATGCAGCAAATCCATTGGAATTCAATTCTCTAAGCAGGATTCCGCCAAAAGAAATAAGGGGTCTGGGTAAACTGATAGATACCGCTTCTTACGATGCAATCTCAACAAAGGTTTCAAGCGCCTATGCCACGTTCGGAATAGAAAATACGGAGAGGCCTTATACAAGAAACAAGGCGGATTTTGAGAAAGACCTTGAATTTCAATTGAATCATGATATTTTTTTTGCCATTCTTTTTGTTAAAAATTTTCTAATCTATTGCAGGAAATGATGTTCCGTTTTTCATTCGTAGAAGCAGAAGTAAACCTGGTTTCTTTCCCTGTCAAAGCCCACTGTGGTAAAGTATTCTTTTTCCGTTATTTCGGTTGCGAGCACCAGCGTTTTTCCCTCAACAGAACCGCATTTGTCCGGCGAAACCTGGATGCCCTGTGCAACCTGCTTTGCCTCAAGTGCCTGCAGGCCAAGATTCAGGCCTGCCTGCTGGACAGCAAGCATCACGGTCCAGCCCAGGACAACGATGAGCAAAAGCCCCAAAATCATGTCGCTTGCCTGCATGAAAAGAATAACGTGGTGCCAATATTTAAACCTTTTTTTTTGTGAAAAAAAGCTTTGGGAAAGAAAGCTTTTCGCCAGCCTTTTGTTAAAAGGCTGTTTGGGAAAAGCGCGCCTGTTGGCGCTAAACCTTTTTTTCCCTTTACCCCTTTAACTCTCTGTTACTTTTTCTCAATTGAAAAAGTGCCCACATCTCCTTCGAATTCAAAACCGAGTCTTTTAAGAAGATTCTGAATGCCCGGCTCATCGCTAAAAACTTCAATTTCGCCCAGGCTTCTTTCCCTTGCCATTGCTATTGCTTGATTGAGAAAAAGCCGTGAAATATTGAACCCACGTGCGTGATATATCCCTTGTTTTGCATCCATCATGTGTACACGGTTGCCTGAGGACATTATTCTTGCTGTTGCCATTTCATAAAAAATCCCGGTAGGTCTATGAACCCGTGAAATCACAAATAAAAAAGGTTTTTTTGATGCTCCAAAAGCAATAACCTCGTTGTCTTTTGTCCTGTAAAGCTGTGGGCTTTTGGCATAAAGCCCTGAAAGAGATGCCTTGGTAAGTGGTATCCATTCCATGCCAATAAGCTTTCCCAGAGTGCGGATGCCAATTTTTCTCATTTTTGGGCCGGGCCGTTTCATTTGATTAAAACAGAGTTGTATCGCTATTTATTCCTTTCGCCTTTTTGTTTCATTGAATGGAAAAGGCATTGAAAGATTTTTTTGATTCGCTTTTGGTCCAGAGAAAAAAGTGCCCTTGGGCTAAAAGCAGGAGCATTGAGCAGCAGTTGCCTGAGCTTGAAAGCGAAATTCAGGAGTTCAAGCAGGCAATTGCCAGGAACGATTTGGAAAACATGAGGGAAGAATACGGTGACATGCTCTGGGATGCCTTGTTCATAGGCATAATAGCCGAAGAAAAAGGCCTTTTTTCAATAAGGGATGCAATACAGGAAGCCCATGCAAAGCTCAGGCGAAGAAAGCCCTGGGTCTTTGGGAATGAAAAAGTAAAAACGCCGGAAGAAGCTGTTAAGAGATGGAATGAAATAAAGGCTGATGAAAAAAAGGCAAAAAGCAGGCATTGATTTGCCTGCCTTGAAACAATTTTCCCCTCAGCTTATTCCGAGCCTTTTGAAGAGCCAGGCTTTTGGCCAGTCCATTGCAAAGGTGTACAATGCGCAGGCCGCCAGCACAGCCAGCACCACTGTTGGCGCAAGGGGTGTCATTGCTGTTCCGAATATCGCAATGAGCACGAAGGCAATGATTGAAAACCCAATGGTTCCCGAAACAAGCCTTGCCGGCCTCGAGGCCCAAAAGTGGCCCCTTTCCCTTACAACAAGAATGGTGAACTGCCCTGTGAATACCAATACAAGGATGGTAAGCGTGCGGATTTGCTCCAAATTAAACTTCAGGTAATCAATGCCAATAGCAAGCAGGGCAATGCTTATAATGCACAAAAACAGCCCCATGAATGCCGAGGCAATGGTTATGTTCTTTACATTCCAGCTGTTCGGGTTTTTTGTGCTGCGCGAATTGTCCACTGCAAGCGACATTGTTATGAAGTCGCTCACTATCACAAGAAGCATCAGCCCCGGTATTGAAATTATTACGTCCTGCAGCCAAAAGAATCCTACTGAAAGCACAACCATGAATTGTATTGCAAACACTATTTTTTTCAGTGTCCAGGTCAGCATGCGCTGGTATGTCTCCCTGCTAATCCTGACGCCCTCGAGGATGACCTTTGTCCCTGGTTCCATGAGCACCATGCTGGCTGCGGCTTTTGCGACATCGGTTGAGCTGCTCACTGCAATGCCGAGTTCGGCCTGTTTCAGGGCGGGCGCGTCGTTTACGCCGTCGCCTGTCATTCCGACAGTGCGGCCTTTGGATTGCAATAACTTTACCACCCAATACTTGTCTTCGGGATAAATTTCCGCTATTCCGTCGCATTTTTCAACGTCATCTGCCTGCCCGC
>Ga0265296_1004589_pt1 | contig 11925 bp, 7 predicted proteins | sample MunlanPumphouse1_FD_189073 | JGI IMG/M metagenome (GOLD analysis project Ga0265296, IMG submission 189073) | Groundwater microbial communities from a municipal landfill in Southern Ontario, Canada - Pumphouse #1 | ecosystem: Environmental > Aquatic > Deep subsurface > Groundwater | place: Canada... | reverse complement strand
GGATATAGGGTATAGATGAAATTCTTGTTACGCTATCTCCGTCAGAATTCTCCGTTCCCTTGCCTAAGACTTCTCTCGGCATCGGCATCATCGGCGCCGGTTTCGGGGCGTCGGTACAGTTACCCGGCTTCCTCGGCATCCCCGGGGTACAGGTCATCGGCATTGTTTCGAGGGACAGTCAGCGCCAGGACGAACTACGAAAACTCTATAAACTTGAGCGAACATTTGGCACTGCCCGAGAGCTTATCGAGTGCGAAGATGTGGATCTCGTGAGCATCGCCACTCCTCCCGCCGCGCAGGAAGAGCTCGTGCGTGCCGCTATCACAGCCAAAAAATCCGTGTTGTGTGAGAAACCCTTCACACTCAGCGCTCCTCAGGCACGGAGTCTTCTCCGTGAAGCGGAGCGGTCCGGTATCGTCCACGCCATTGACTTCGAATTCCGTGAGCTTTCCGCCCTGCAGCTGCTTCGGGAGCGTTTGAAAAGTGGAAGCATCGGTCCTGTCCGGAGCGCCGAACTCCGATGGAGGGTCGGCACCTGGGCCGATCCTCTCCGGCCATGGAGCTGGCAGTGCGACCGTTCGCAGGGGGGAGGAGTGCTGAGCGCTCTGGGGGTACATCTGTTTGACAGCGCGGAGTGGCTGCTTGGCCCGATCCGAAAACTCCGTGCAACGATAGGTATTTCCATCAGTGAGCGGCCGGATATCGTGACCGGGAAGATGAAACCCGTGACAGGCGAAGATCATGTTTTTATCGAGATGAGAGGCGAGGGGGACATCCCCGTGACCATCACGCTTTCCAACGTCGATGCGGCGGGAACGGGGCTGGAGGTGGACATCCATGGCGGACACGGTGCACTGCTGCTTCGAAGCGGCTCGCAGGAATACGGACGCGGGCTCCGTGTGACGGAAACGCACCATGGCGAAGAGCCCCGCTCTCTTCCTGCGGCGAACGATGTGCCGGAGAGCGTCGATTCCCGCATCCCGCCCTTTCGGAGCCTGGCATCCCGGCTGATCGCCACGGTCAGGAAAGGGGACGGAGGATTTTGCCCTTCGTTTTTCGAAGGCATGCGGGCGCAGATGATCCGGGAGGCGGCGCTCCAGTCGTCATCGGCGGGCGGTTGGGTGGAAATTGCAGAGCGGGTACCTTAGGGAATCTCTGATGGATGCTCTTACTTGTGATAAAAAACATAACAGCAGCGGCTTTTCAAGCCGCGGTGTTTGTGTGATGGATAACGCAGAAATTCTTCATTCGCCGCGGCCCGAAGGGCCGCTGCTGATGTGAAATGTTGTCGGTTAATCAGATGTTCCCTAAAGTGGCTTTAAGAATTTATGAATTCTAAGCGCACACTGGTCACCGGCGGTCTCGGTTTTCTCGGCGCCTCGCTCGTCCGGTCCCTCGTGGAGCGGGGTGAGCGCGTGCGGATTCTCGACAACTCGTCGCGCGGCTCGTCGGAGAAGTTAGGCTCAGTGGCGGGGGACACGGAGATCATCGCCGGAGATATCCGGGACCCGGCCCTCGTGCGGAAGGCCGTTTCCGGAATGGACCGCGTCCTGCATCTCGCATTCGTGAACGGCACCGAGTATTTCTACAAATATCCGGCGTACGTTCTCGATGTCGGCGTGAAGGGAATGGTGAACGTGCTCGACAGCTGCATCCGGGAAGGGGTGAAGGAACTGGTTCTGGCATCCAGTTCCGAGGTGTATCAAACGCCACCCGAAGTTCCGACTCTGGAAACCGTTCCGCTGTCGGTACCGGATCCGAAGAATCCCCGTTATTCCTACGGGGGCGGGAAAATCATCAGCGAGCTCATGGCGCTCCACTATGGGCGTGCCTACTTCGACCGCGTCGTCATTTTCCGTCCGCACAATGTCTACGGTCCGGCGATGGGGTGGGAACACGTCATCCCGCAGTTCGTCGGACGCCTGCAGCAACTCTTGAAACAGTCCATGGAGCGCCCGACCCCGTTCCCCATTCAGGGTTCCGGCTCCCAAACACGTTCCTTCATCTACATTGACGATTTCACCGCCGGTCTCCTCCTCGTCATCGATAAGGGGGAACATCTCGGGATCTACCACATCGGTACCATGGATGAGGTAACTATCGGCTCGGTGGCGATGCAAATTGCGGAGCAGTTGGGGCTCAATATCAACCTTGTGCCCGGCCCGGAAATGCAGGGAGGCACGCCGCGGCGCTGCCCTGATATTCACAAGCTCCTCTCTCTCGGCTTCCAGCCGCGTTTCAAGCTCGCTGATGGTTTGAAACCGACCGTGGAGTGGTACCTCAAACATCCTGCGCCTGCCCACCGCACTTTCACCGATCCCGCTCTTTTCTTCCTCTCATGATCACAGCGTCCCACGGCCCCGTCACCTCCTGCCAGATCTGCGGATGCACGGACCTTCAGTCCGTCATCTTCCTCGCGTTCCTGCCGTCCGTGAACGTGATGTGCCCGCTCACTGCGGCGCATACGCAGGAGCAATGGTTTCCGGCCGAGATGCTGCGCTGCCCGCGTTGCACGCTGGTCCAGCTCGGATTCATCGCCGATCCCGCGCTGGTCTTCCCGCCGGAGTATCCCTACACGAGCGGCACGACCAGGATTCTGCGCGAGAACTTCGCAGACCTCTTCCGCAGCGTCCGTTCTCTCATGGATTTGAGGCCGGAACACTTCGTGATCGACATCGGTTCCAACGATGGCACGCTCCTCAAGAACTTCAAGGAAGGCGGACACAAGGTACTCGGGATCGAGCCTTCGCTGACTGCAAAACTGGCCGAGAAAGCGGGGATCGAAACTCTGATGACCTTCTTCGGGACTCCGGCGACCGATACGGTGCTCAAAACACACGGTCAGGCGGATGTCATCACGGCGGCGAACGTCTTCGCGCATATTCTGGACCCCAATTCCGTCGTTTCGAACATCGGGCGGTTACTCAAAGACGACGGGGTCTTCGTTTCAGAGTCGCACTATCTCCTCGGGTTGATACAGACATTGCAATACGACACCATTTACCATGAACACCTGCGGTACTACTCGCTTCAGAGCATTCAATTCCTTCTCGAAAAACACGGTTTCAACGTGTTCAAAGTACAACGCATTCCCACGCACGGCGGCTCCATCCGTGTGTATGCTCAGCGGGGGAAGCGCTTCGCGTCCGACGGATCGGTGAAGGTTTTGCTTGAGGAGGAGGACCGGGCGGGACTCACGGGGACGTCCTGGACCAGAGCCTTCCGCGAAGGCATCATTCGCTCCAAGCTGGAGCTCTACCGGCTGCTCGCGGATATCCATGCAAAAGGGCAGAAGGTCTACGGCATCAGCGCGCCGTCCCGCGCGAGCACGCTTCTCAATTACGTCGGTCTCGACGACGGGCTCCTCCCATGCGTTCTGGAGATCAAAGGCTCGCAGAAAATCGACAAGTACATGCCGGGCCGGAACATCCCCGTCCTGGAGGAGTCGAAACTCTACGAAGACCAGCCTCCCTTCGCTCTGCTCCTCTCGTGGCACATCGCCGATGAATTGATGGTGAACCTGAAGAAGAGAGGATACAGGGGAGACTTCATCGTCCCTCTGCCGTCTCCGCGGATCGTCCGGAGCAGCGAGGTGGGGTGAAATTCATTATTTGCCGGTAAATTTCTTCGAGTTCAGAGGCGGAATTCCTGATGTCGTGCGCCTCGGCCCATTTGCGGCAGTCGGCTGGAGCAATGGCACCGTCTTCGAGAATACGGCGCAAACGTTCGGCAACCATATCCGGATTATTTGGATCACAGATGTAGCCGCTGACACCCTCTTGTATTGCCTCCGGGCAGCCTCCGGTTGCGGAACCCACTGATGGAACGCCGTTTGCCGCCGCTTCCAAAAATGCGAGGACGAAACCTTCGACGTAGGGTTTTTCAAAAATGGACAGGAGCAAAAAGACGTCAGCGCGGTGATAAGCCGTTTCAAGTTCCGCTTCCGACACGGTGCCCCGGATCGTGACGATATCGGTAAGGCCGAGATGATTGAGCTCATGTTGAAGCGCTTCCGCATAGAAGCGGTCGCTCCGCGCCCCGATGATTTCGTATGTGAAAGCAACCGCGGAAATTTTTCGGAAGGCGGCGAGTGCGCGGAGTGCCTGGAGGTAGCCTTTGCGTGCTTTTACCGCTCCGACGCCGAGAATATGCCTCTGACCGGCTTGCTTCAGCGGGCGCGCTGGCCAGGGTTTCGGGATCGTGATGGCGTTCGGAATCACCCGGATTTTTTCTTCCAGTTTCGCGGTCATGAAGAACTCCGGTTCGGTTTCTTCGACGAAGCGTTTGGTGAAGGAGCTCACCGAAATTATTGTCCGCGCGCGCCGCCAGGCGTTCCGTGTCGCCAGACGGGCGAACAGTCCTGACTGAAAGGGGATCGCGGCGTACGAACCGTGAATGGTGAGACACCACGGCTGCTTTTTTGAAAGAATTCCCATCAGCAGCGCATACGGTTCGGCGATGACATGCACGACATCCGGTTTCAACCGGGACAATGTCCGGTGGTACGGCAATAGTTGCGCCAAGCATCCATACCAACTCAGAGAATGGAGCGGAGGCCGAAGAACCGGGTATTGTTCGCACCAGGGAGCGTCTTCGATCGGCTCGGCGACTATTGCGCTCACACGATTTCCGGCAGCCGAAAGCGCTCGGGAAAGATCGCGCGCATAACGACTCCAGCCGTCGCGGCCCTCCAGGTTCTGCGCGACGAGTGCGACGTGCAACGGCGGATGCAGCGTTCGCCTATAGACGGCGTCGACGTTTTCCCGGAAGCGTTCCAGACCGAACAGTCCGGAGACGCGCTGCCGTCCGGCCGCGCCGAAGTGCTCAAGTTCACGGCGGTGGGTCAGGCACCAGACCATGCGTTCCCGCCAGGCATCTTCAGCCAGCGGATCAATGATCCAGCCGGTCGTTCCATCGACAACCATTTCCTTGGCGCCGCCCCAGCTGGTGGCGAGCACCGGCCTGCCCATCGCCATCGCTTCCAGGCAGACCGTTGGCAGGCAGTCGAGACAGCGCGATGGCACCAACACCGCGTCACAAGCGGCGTACAGCAGCCGCATCTGTCCGGCGGACTGGTTCGGAAACGCATAGGTACGGTGCTGTTGCGGTTCGAAGTATGCCCCGAAGCCGTCGCCGGCCAGGATCAACCCGGCGTCTTTTGGAAGCGCAGTGGCGATGAGCGTTGATCCTTTGTCGTATCCCAACCGGCCGGCGAAGAGAAACAGGAACTGATCCTGGGGAAGATTCAATCGTGACCGTGCTTCGGTCAGGGTCAATTGCGGTTGCCAATATGCCGTGTCAATCCCGTTCGGGACCGTCCGGACATCGGTGATCCCGCGACGCTCAAGGTAATCCTTGAGGGCATCGCTCACGGCGAGCAATTGATCGGCATAACTCAGGAAATGCCTGATCAAAATGTGCCGGAGCGGATTCCATGTCCAGCGATAACGCAAAATTTCCCGCCAAATCAAACTCCGTTCATGACCCAGAACCTTGCCATAGGCGACGTGCGAGACATCGTGACAGCTCACCACCAGCTTGACGCCGCGTTCTTTCAGCCGCGCCATCCAGCGGTAACCGCATTGTCGTGAAACGGTGTGGGCGTGGATGAGATCCGGCTTAAACCCGTCAATCGCCGCAAGCACTTCGCGTTCCCTGGAACGGGAAAAAACACAACGATCATGAGCCCAGCGCTCCGGAAGCTTAGGGATGTAAAAAATTTTTACCGGAGTATCAGGCCGTTGGTCGCCGGCGGTTACTATCGCGACCTCACTTCCTGATTTGGCTTGAGAATACGCAAGGTCAGTGACTATCCGTCCGGTTCCTCCCAGGGTTTCCGGCGGTATGCCGTCGGTGACATGTAGGATTTTCATGCCGTGGATTTTTTCGGAGTTTCCTGAAGAAGCCGGGTAAAAATGTAGAGCGTTATCAGAAGCGGGATCACCTGGCCTACGGCGAACGTTATCAGGAAGGTGAAGGCCGGAGGGAAAAACCGTATCAGAACAAAAAAAGTCGAAAGCATTCCGATCCAGGCCAGGACGCCGCCAAGTATGGAAAAATGTGTTTTCCGGTACAGGCGCAGTATCGGGGAATTGGCGAGAGAAAGCCCGCTAAAGAGCATGATCAGAAGCAGCCAGATGGCGAGCGGTATGGATTGCCAGTATTGGGGGCCATAGGAAAAGTATATGAGCGGCGGGAAGGCGATCATCGCGCCCAAAGTCAGAACGGCATGGAAAGCCACGCCGTGCTTGATCAGTTTGGCAGCCCCGCGCCGGACGGCGCCCGGTCCTTCGGCTTTCATCCGGCCGAAGGCTGTGACTGACAAGTCTCCGGCCTGGGGCAGCAGGATGTTCCTCGGGATGCTCGCGAGCTGCACCGCGATCCGGGCGACCCCGACGAACGCGGCGGGAACCGCGAGGCTGAGGGCGAAGAAGAGACCCTGCGGGAAGAAGTTCCCAATCATCTTGTCGAGGGTGATGACCAGTCCCTGCATAAGGAACTGCTTACTCTCGCGCCAGGGGACACTGAGAACCTCACGAACGCCCGGGAGGCGGTGCGTCCGCGCGACCGAGCGGAGGGCGAAGAGCGAGAGCGGCAGGAAGACGATGCTCACGCCGAGTTGCGTGAGGAGAATTCCGCGGATGCCGCCGCCGAGGAAGAGGCTCATGACCGCGAGGCTGAGGTACGAGAGGTTCGCAGCCTGCTCCAGGAACACCTTGAGGCGGATACGGCGGATGGACTGCAGAATGATGAGTGTCATGCTGTTCCAGAGATCGGTGATCTGGAACACCGAGAAGATCCGTCCGTAGTAGCCGATCTCCTTCGCTCCGTACAGGCGCTCTGCGAGGAGCGGCATGACTAAGGCGACGACAGCGAGGAGCACTACGTTGATGCAGGCGATATTCACGAAGTTCCGGAGCACCGCCGCCATCCCGCGGACGTCTTTGCGGCCGTACGCTTCCGAGAAGAACACGTAGAGCGACTGCCCCTGCCCGATATTCAGGAGGGCGCTCATCGTTCCCGCGAAGGCGAGGGCGACGGCATATACGCCGTACCGCTCAATGCCGAGGAAGCGCGCGAAGAGGATGGAGCTTACGAAGCTCGCGAGCATGAACAGGAGCGACCCTGCCTGGATCGTGAGGACGTCACGGACGAAGGGGATTCTCCTGAGGCCGAGGACAGCGCGGACGAACGTGTTCATGGCGGAGCATCGTAGACCGTTTCGAACCAGTTGTGCAGCTGGATGAGGGTGGAGAGCGCAGAGAGGCCGTACCGCTCGCGGCTACAGTGCCTATCGTAGATCTCGCGCACGCGTTCCACGTCGAAGAATTCCCTGATGCGCTTCCCTTCCAGCATCTCCTCCACGAGCGGGCCGGATTCGCGCCGGAGCCACTTCGCGAGTGGCGGGTAGAAGGAGGACTTCGGAAGGGTGAAGAGATGCTCCGGCAGGATGTGCCGGTACGTATCCTTGAGGAAGGCCTTGGTACGCTGGAGACCGACATGCCAGTGTGCGGGAGTCCCGTGCGAGAACGCGATTATTCGCGGGTCGAGGAAGGGCACGCGGCACTCGAGGCCGCTGGCCATCGTGACGGCGTCGGCGAGCTTCAGTGATTCGTCGACGAGCCACAGATGGCGGTCCATTTCCATGAACTGGCGAAGGGGCTCCGTTCCCTTTTCGTCCCCGAAGTGCTGAATGAAAAGCCGGGTGGTTGCGGCTGGATCAAACCAATCTCCACGGGTGACGGCGCAGCCTTCGTCAATCGGCCGGGCCAGCAGGCGCTCGGCCAGTGCCGGACCGGGGCTCATGGCCAGCACGTCGGGGGGATACCCAAACATCTTCCCGCCGAATGATCGCACGCCGGCGGGGAGGAATCGGAGGAACTCGAGGATCCGCGCCACGCGGTAGCGGGGATACCCGCCGAAGAGTTCGTCGCCCCCCGCGCCGCAGAGGACCACGTCAACTTTTTTCTTGGCCTTGGCGGCCAGTGCGTACTGGGCCACCGACACGGAATCTGCATTGGGCAGATCCAGAGCGCAGGCTGTCGACCGGTACAGCCTGCGGAAATCCTCGGCGGTCAGAAGCAGCTCTTCGTGGTCGGTTCCGTAATCACTGGCCGTAAGCCGGGCCAGATCCGCGTCGCGGTTGAAACGCCTGGCATCTTCTTCTTCGGTGGCCTCGAATCGTACGGTGAAAGTTTTTATCGGTCCGTTGATCGCTGCGGCCATGTGATGAAGGATGATCGATGAATCCATCCCGCCGCTCAGGAACACGCCGACCGGTTTGTCGGAGATCAGATGATCAGTCACGATCCGTTGCATCAAAGTCGGCAGGTCAGTGGCAGCCTGTTTTTTGGATCCGATCGTGATTTTCGGAGTATCAGGTTCCATCCAGAATCGTTTTTCGGTGTCCTGCGACCACGAAATCACCGTTCCGGGCGGAACTGATTCGATCCCTTTTGCCAGCGTCTGGGGTCCGGGGACATATTGAAGCCGCAGATAAAGCGACAGTGCTTCCAGGTTCAGATCCGGTCTTCGATCAAGTCCCCGCATCAATGCCCTCATCTCCGAAGCGAAATACGGTTTGCCGTCGACGTATGTCAGGTACAGCGGTTTGATGCCGCTGCTGTCCCGCGCGAGGTGGAGTGTAGAGCTCTTCGTGTCGTAGATCGCGAAGGCGAACATGCCTCGAAGCCGCGGGATGAATGCCATCCCGTAGCGTTCATATAATTGTAGCAGTACCTCGGTATCGGTTGTGGTTTTGCAGCTGAACCCTTCGCGGTTTTTCAATTCACGGTAATTGAAGATTTCACCGTTGTAGACGATCACGACGGATCTCTCGTCGTTCCACATGGGCTGGTTACCCTCCGGCCTTGGGTCGAGGATCGCGAGGCGCGCGTGACCGAGCGAGATCCCGTGTCCCACTTCGCACGCGTTGCCGTCCGGCCCACGGTGCACGAGCGCACGCGTGATGGCCTCGATCTTCGGACGATCTTCACCGATGAAACCGGCGATGCCGCACATGGGACAAGTATAACCGGTTTAGTGATTCTCAGGTTCCGATTTATGGTTACCCGATACATCGCATCACCAAATGATTTTATACAATCCGGACAGGGACGGGAGAATAGGGGTCAAAACCAAATGTGCGGGAGATTTTTTCCTAAGCGAAATGTCCGGATGAGTACATCCCTCTCCCTCACCCGCAGGGGAGGGAGAGGGCAGGGTGAGGGTGGAGTCGGAGAGAGAAAAGTCGCCAATACCTCTTTCACCCCCTCACCCTACCCTCTCCCCCATGCGCGACGCACGGGGGAGAGGGATGAACTGGCTCCGAGGTATTGCTGAAGAAAACTTTCTCCACATCATTTGGTTATGATCCTTCATTTTCTCCCGCAGTTTTGGTATTGATCCGAGAATAGTCCCGATCCGGGGATTTTGCCGTTGGATTCGGCGCGCACGGTTATACAATGAAATTACCTTGAATCAGCAGATGATGTTTTCCATTTTGATCGCATCGGGATACGTGGCGATACTGCTTGTTTTCGGATGGGCAGTAGCCGTGTACGTATTGCATATCCGTCAGGTACCGGCGATCGTCGGCATGACCTTGGGCTTTGGGACCGCCACATATATGGTGGTGACAAACGCACTGGGATACATCATCGCCATTCGTCCGGCATTCACCGTGGCTCTGGTCTTGATGCTGGCCACAGCAGTTTTGATACTCATCAATGCCCATCTCAAGGGAAGGCTGTTCATTCCTCGTTCAGCTTTTATCCCGGCGCCCCGCTGGTTGATGTTTTCGCTTTCGATCGTCGCTGTTCTTTGCGGGATAATGGGCGCGCGGTTTCTGGGAAGCGATCCCAATGCCTGGATCCATTTCCCTCTGGCTTCGACAATCGTCAGCGGAAATTTTCCGGTCGTTGAAGTGGTGAATCCCTGGGACAAGCTGGGATATCATTACGGTCAGGCACTGCTCGCAGCGGCCTTCACCGCATTGACCAATTTTCCGTTGAGTTTCGGATATGGAATCCAGCCGTTTCTTGGTATAGCCGGCGTACTGTTTTTTGGCGCGGCACTGGCTTTCGAACTCACCCGCTCCTGGCGTGCGGCTTTCATCGGCGCGGTTCTGGCGGTTTTCGGCGGGGGGTTGATGTGGGTGAATATTTTCAGAGTTTTCCAGGACGTATTTCTTTATCTTACTTCGAGATCTGCGATAAGCGCGCCATTCAAATATCTGGTGCCGTCCTTCGGAAGTTCGATTGTTCTTCCCATAATAAATTCCATCGGCTGGAGAACGTTTGCCACCGGAACACCCATTTTTTTCGCGCTTTGTTACTGCCTTTACAAGGTTTTCTCCGGAACGGAAAGCAGACGGCATCTCCGTTGGGGCGCCGTCTGCATCATATTCCTGGCGGCGCTGGCTCTGACGATGGAGGGTTCTTTTCTTCTCTTTTATCCCGCGCTCCTGACTTTTTTTGCAGTGGTCTGGTTTCAGAAATTTCGGGCGGGAGAAAGTCTTCTGGAGCGGTGGCCGCAGCCGATGCTGCTCGTGACTGGCGTATTTCTCGTCGCATTGGCGATAGCCTCTTATCAGGGAGGCACGCTTTCGGCACGCGGCGCAGATGTCAATGAATCGGCTTTTTCGATCTGGTTCAACGGACAGACCGGATACCACACAGCTGGTTATCTGGTCGGTTTCTGGCAGTGGCCGTTTCTCCGCGATTTCGGCTTGCCGCTTCTTTTCCTGCCTTTTATTTCTATCTATTTCTGGCGTCGACGGACAGAGTCGGCCTTTCCCGTTTTTCTTCTGATCCTGGCGCTCGGTCATCTGACTGCACCTTTCGTCGTCCATTACAAAACGTTGCCGGGGGAAATGAAACGTCTTTTTACGCCGGCCATAAGCCTGTTTGCTTTTCTCACGGGGATCTTTCTGGAGCAAACATTGCTTCGAAGCGACAAAATTTTTAAGCGAGTTCTGGGCTACGGATTTATGGGGATGATGATCTTTGCGGGAGTTCTGTACTCATCCACGCGGCTTCTCTTTCCGACATTCCGCTTCGAAGCCGCGCCGCTTTTCGCGAAAATGCCGGAGGTTTCACAGGAAGAGCGAGACCTGTATGCCTGGGTCCGCGAACACAGCACCATCAAGGATTATTTTTATCTGTACACGAATGACGACACCCGGGCTGACGCTCTCTTTACCACCAAGACCGAACAGCAGGTGCAGCAGTTGGACAGGATTCATTTCATGACTTACACCGGGCGATACACTATCGGGATCATCCAGTCTTATCATGCCATGAGCGACGCACGCTGGACACTCATCCATCGGTTCGAGAGAACATGCAAGGCCGATGTCGCCGCGAAGCTTCAGATCAGATTCCTGGTCGCCCTGACGGCTGACCGGGCCAGATGGTTCCGGGACAGGTGTGTGCCGGAAGCCTGGGATGTAGTCTATGGGCCGGTTCCGGGAAAGGAATATCCGCGGGTCTATGAACTGAGGAAAACATGAGTTCTATCTCGAATCTCACATCCTTCGGCAGCCGGGGCGATCATGTCAATTTTTTTCTTGAGTTCGCATGCAGAACGGGATAAGCCCGGTAAAGCTTCAAAAATTGCATGGCCGAAATCAGATAATCTTTCCATTGGAGCTTTGATCCGTTGATGTCTTTCCAGAAAGGCAAACTGTAGTCGTGGACTTTCGAGATGATCGATCCGGTGTGGTCCTGGGCCGCCAGCCGAGCGTAGATCTCGATGTCGAAGAGCCATTTGGTCAGGAACGGTTTTTTGAAGGCATGCCGGAGCTCCGGAGAATTTCTGAATATTTTTGCACCGCATTGCGTGTCGTAGACCGGTAGCCGGAAGAACAGGGAACAGACATAAGCGAAAAAATTCCCCAAAGCGTGTCGGTAGAAGGCCCGTTCG
>Ga0265296_1004587_pt1 | contig 11926 bp, 8 predicted proteins | sample MunlanPumphouse1_FD_189073 | JGI IMG/M metagenome (GOLD analysis project Ga0265296, IMG submission 189073) | Groundwater microbial communities from a municipal landfill in Southern Ontario, Canada - Pumphouse #1 | ecosystem: Environmental > Aquatic > Deep subsurface > Groundwater | place: Canada... | reverse complement strand
GTGATCAACGCTTTCTTTTTCATCTCTTTGCTCCCCCCCTGTCTAAATGATAACCTTTCTCCAGCATGAGATCAAAACTCCGCCGCGCCTGGTCGCAGAGCCTCCGGCAGTGGAGTTCGAGCTCCAGCCTCCGGTCGAGCGGCCGCAGCAGGAGTTCGGCCAGACGGTCGGTCAGCTCCTCCCCGGCGCTGACCTCAACGCACGGTTGCTCAACCAACCGGGCGAAGGAGCTGACTTTCGGATCGTATGACAAGGCAAGACAATTAACCTTGGCTAGCGTGGCGAAGATCACAGCGTGCAGCCGCATCGCCACGACCAGGTCAAAATGCGGGAACATGGCGAGCATCTCTTCCGGCCGGCAGAGACGGTAAATGACGTGGTAGGGAACGGTCAGACGGTCGACGACCTTGCGGGTCATCCCCATATCCTCGGGACACTGGAAAAGCAGAAAAACCGGCTGGCGGCGCGGTGATCCGTTCAGTTCCGCCGCGATCTCTTGGGCCAGCCTGTTTTCCAGCTCTGATTGGCCTTTCAACCCGCGCAAGGCAAGCCCGACCAGCGGCACGCCGGCCGGCACCCCTTCCAGCGCCAGGATCTTCCGCCCTTCGGCCAGCGGCGGCAGAGTGTCGAGCAGGGTCGGATCGGCAGTCACGACGATCTCCGGGCGGCAAACGCCCAGCCGTTTCAATTCCTGGCGCGACTCGTCATCGCGCAAGGTGATCAGGTCAACCCGGTCCAGGACCAACCTGGCCAGGAAGCGGTTAAGCCGTCCGCGCAGCGGGCCAAAACCCTGGGCCAGGATAACGACCCGGCGGCCCAGCCGTTTGGCTAACCAGACCAGACCGAGATAATATAGGAAACTGCGCCGGCTGGTCGCGTCCTGAAAAAGGGTCCCCCCCCCGCTGACAAAAATATCCGCCTGGCGGATCTCCCGGATGATCCGGAATAAAGCGTAACGCGGGATCGCCCTGACCCGGTTCAACTCGGCCGTCAGTTGGGGCGCGGCGGAGAGGACACAGACCTCGGCGTCAGGGACGCGGCTGGTCAATTCGTTAAGGACCGCCTGGAGGACCGCTTCGTCGCCGACATTGCCAAAACCATAATAGCCGGAGATTAATATCTTCATTTTTCTTCCTTATATATTCATTTTATCAAATATTCTTTAAAACTATAATCCCCTACTTCACCCAGGAAATTTACGATCGAATTGACAATATCTTTGTGCTCCAAAGCTTTCGGCTGAACAGCATCAAGTATTTGTTTTACATATTTTTGATAACCATAATATAATGGCTTGTTTTTATGGCTTGCCTTTAAGAGCGCATCGGTTAGCCCCAATACTTCACTTGGATATGCCTCAATATTCTTAATATAATATTCATAATATCCATGCTGATGAAATACTTTCCCTTTACAGTTTATGCTCTTTTTTATAAGCAGGCTAAGATCCCTTATTGATTCCGGTAACGGCCATTTCAGCCATGCAACAAAAGCGCCCAACTCCTCATCATCAGTGGCTTCCGCCCTATACTCCCACAACTTCCTCAATTTAGGCCAATCATCATTGGTCGGCGGTCTCTTTTCAAATAGGGAGTGCAAAGCCCAGATTGCCTGACTTCGCACTTCAGCCGGAGTGTTATCAAAGAAATATTTAACCAGGTTACCTTGTTTCTCCAAAGATTCAAGGCCCCTGAGATACGCAAGCATTATATGTAAAGCCAAATTCCTGCCTTCTTGATTATTTTTCACGTCTTCGATTGATTTGGCTTTAATTCTATCGATAGCTTTTTTATAGTCGCCGTTTTCTTTCAAAAGCCCATAAAGGTCGTCATAAAATCGATTAAATAAAACATACCCCTGCCAATCTGCATCCCAAAATGTAGTTTTATCTTCTCCTTTTGAAAATAATAATCCCTGCTTGATTTTTTCTTTTACCCATTCCTGATCCAAATAAAATAGATATTGGAAGTACCTTCCAAATGTCGAATGTACAGAGGGCTGAGGTTCATCTCTCATCCTATTTTCAAGAAATATTTTAACATCGTCTTCTAATCTATGTCCGGGAGGAAATGGCCCTTCGGCTTTTTTGGTTTCACTTTTTTCTTTAATGCGGGCGATCCGCAGGGCATACAAGATGACCGCCTCCAAAGCTTTACCTCTATTGCAATTAATCGCTTCGGCCACATAATCTACAATTTCAATCCGTTCTCCCTGATGTTCCATCCAGCGAGCTACGCGTGTTTCAGGATTTGAGTCTTTCTCCGCAAGATAAAATAAAATATGCTTTATTCTTGGCAAATAATCATCATCAATAACATGTTTATCACTTCTTACCGCTTCACCCAAAAGATCGGCTATTGATCCTTTCACCCACGAAAAAAGCCCATAATCAAAGCGATCCCTTACGTCTTTTGCCCCCTCGGGATCATTTTTATCGAGCATCAGCTCACATAATTTAATAACCGATTCCCATTCAAAGTCTTTTCCCTCACGCCAGGCATCATGCAAAGCTTGCAGCAAATATGCCGGATAAACCGGACAAATCCCGTCTTCCGCGAATTTTTCGGCGATTTCCGCATATTGGATCGGGTTTTCCTTGACCACCCCTCTAAGCAAGCTGGCCAGTCCTTCCGGGGTCGGTTTTCCAAAGCCACCAGCCGGCTTAAAATCGTTTCTAATATAATCAATAAAATCCCCGGGCTTCATCTGCTTTAATTCTTCAATTGTTTTCGGGCTTGTGGGACCACCCCGGCTAAAAGCCCTGTCTTCCTCAGCTTCTTTTTCGGCGGCATCGATCCCTCTCTTATATTTATTAATGAATTGATGATATTCTTTTAGTTTTTCATCCTGCAAGACTATATCCCCGATTTTATACAGTCTTTTTTCAATCCACTGTTTAACCTGCTCGGGCTCCTCGCCTTCTCCAGGCCCGGATTCAATTAATTCCAGAATCTTCTTTTTAATATTGATATCTAACAAGGCATATTTATTTCTTAACAGCACGAAATATTCCCGCGACATCTCATATGAGCCAAGGAACTTCTTGTTCGTTAGAACTGGCTCATAGCATTCCGATATGTCGCATGCATCGATGATATAAATTGCCAATCTTTTATAAATTGAATATTTTTTATTCAGATATTCTTCTATTTTTGTTTTTGCGGATTTATTGTTGTGCTTATAATAATTCAACAATGCGTCACGCAGGATTTCTACATAAATGTTTTCGGCGTCGCCATCAAGGGCGTTTTCTTCGCTCTCTACAATAGAAGGGCGCCATATATATGAATAATCGTCCTCCTCATTCCTACTTAACTTGATTGCCTCATTTAGCCTTTTTTCAACTATTTCAAGTACTTCTTCAGGCTTGTTTTGAATAAGAGCAGGAAGATACATTTGTTTCAGTTCTTCACTATAATAGATATCGGATCTTAGGCTTGTGCTTGTTTTCGCTTTCTTAACAGGCTTGCTTAAAATATCAAATAGTTGAAGCGCGGCATTATAATGTTCTTCATCAATAAATTTACCTAGCAGATCCATAGCATATTTATCAGCAATCTGGAATGCACTTGAATCAAGCCACTCATCAATTTTAGGCAGTAATTGTTTCGAATAATCAAACGGAAGTTTTAATGTTATCTGGAAACATAGATCTAACGCATTCCAATTATCGTTTATCTTTAATTGTTCCAATAAAGGTGTAATTTTTTCTGGTATTTTATCAGCGACTTTTAATAGATAGTATCCAGGCCACCATGGCGGGGCTTGTATAGTATTATCATCTTCGTCCTTCTCAATCTCTGGGGCATATAGAAAAAACTCATTTTCATTAAGAAAATCAAACCAGCCAGGCTTATCAAGAGTTCTGAATAAATATTCAACAAGTTTTTGCCTTATCAATTTAGACAATAGAGATTTAAATAGTTTATCGTTTGGTATTTCAACAGATATTATTCCATCAATTTCATCTGTTACCCCATAAAAGGGAGATAATATATTCCGCCAAACATCTTGAATAAGCTGCCATTTTCCATCGAATAGATGCATTTCACTCCTATTACCTTGATGAGCATATCCCGTGAACCATTTGTTAAGTTTAATTAATTCTGACAAAGTCTCATCTATTTTGTTCACAATTGTCATGGGCAACGATTGCTCTTCATCTATTGATATAAGCATTTGTTTAAACTGTTGCCTGTGATTTGGTTTATAACATCCACTCCATTTTTCGACTATTAAATTAACTTCTGAATCGTTGAGCATAGGTAGCCGGTTAAATGAATTAACAACTATATTTCTTACTTCCTTTTCCATATCAACCCCATCAGAAGCATTTGATATCGCATATACAGAAATCGGATATTTTTTAGGGAGTATGCGGTTAATTTCTCTTACAGAATGTGATACTAAAGTATTTTTGTCGGGGTTGCTATTATCTTTATAGACCCTCACTGCCCCAAGATAGATTCTTGATAGCTCTAATTCTTTATCATTTTCCCTGAATAAATTGTTTAGCTCCCTTTCAGGATCACTCAAACTTTGTAATAAGGTGTCTTCAATAATATTTAACATGCCGTCTTTCATCAAACGCCTCCCTCAACACCGCCCAAATAGCATTCATCTTTTTGCTTCAATTTCTGCTTTTTCTATTCCCAATTGGTTTATCTTTGGATAAACCTTTTCGGCCTTGTATTGTAAATGCTGATCAATTTCGATCATAATCTTTTTAAATTCAGCTTCAAATTCAATTCGTAAACTATCCATAGATTTTTTATCTGGATTATTTTTGAAAAAATCTCTCATTATTATAAGTTTGTCATACAAGTCCTTTGTGTCCCTATCGTAGTAATCAATATATTGAAACATTTTGTTTATCACAATGTTTTCGAAATTGAACAATACGTTATTGAAGTTGCTTGCGCTTAAAACATTATTATAAACTGCGAGATCTCGACGCGCACCCTGATACCCATTATGCTTATCGCTTCTTTCTTTCAAATTAATATAATCTAGTGCTTTTTTCTTTCTTATATTGTCAACTAACAAGTATGCAAAAAAACTCATAATTGCTCCGAGTGCGGGACCTCCTAAAGCTAGGGAAATATCAATCCAGTCTTTTCCCGGCATTTTATTTATTGCTTCAATAGTTGCTAAAACAGCTATCCTATTCATCTTGAGCCCTCAAACGCCTCTCTCAACACCGCCCACATCATCCCATCAGCTCCTCAAACTGCCTGTAGTTGGAAACATCTTTATAGCGCACATCGATGATTTCGAAATGTTTCTTGGCACACGCTATTTTCTGGTTTTCCGAACCGCGGCGCTGGGCTTCATCGATTGAGCCCTTTGTTTCGATCACGAAATAGATTTTCTCATCAGATTCTTTGCCTTGAAGAGTCATTTTGACTGTTACGATCGCCCAGTCCGGTGTATAGCCACCAAGTGGGGTCCTTACCGAAAACCAAACCGGGAGCTTGATAAACAGCTTTATCCGCTCGTCCCTATCCAATTCAATGGCAAAGCTCTTTTCAACCTCGGAACTGTAAGCCACCGCATCATAAATCGACTTATTCTTGTTTGCTATATCCTGTACGCTGTCTTTATGGCTGATGATCTTTTCAAACTGTGAAACATTGAACTTATCATCGGCAAGCCAATAACTGATCTGCTCCACATAATCCTTAACAAGAGCCCCGTTTATTACCCGGATCGCCTCAAAAACAAATCGCTCCGGATTATTAAATAACAGCCGAGGATCGATCCCTTTCAGGATTTTTACGACCGTTTCCCGCGTTAGCTTCGTTTCGTCTTTAATGAAATTGACGCAATCAAGCGCCGTTTTGAAAGCGCCAACATCCTGCGTTGATGATCTAATCGGTCGATAATCAATTTGGTTTTTACCAATATCAACGCCAACCCTCGTCACGCTGATCTGGCGTTTGGCAATGGACAACTGATTGATCTTTTCAATACACCCTTTAACAAGGTTATCAGTATTAACCTTAACGGAATATCTTGTCTTCTTAGCGATCTTATTCCAAATAGCAGTAAAATTCGGGTCTTTATCAAAGCCTTTGCGTAATTTTATGATCCGCTTTTTGCGCGCGTTTGAGGGCGAGGGCGGCGCTTTGTAAATGCCATCTTCGACAAATTCCGTCTGCAAGCCGGACACATAATCGGCATAATGTTCATTCGCGATAACGGACAAAAGATTGACATTCCTATCAAAAACCCGCTCACCGTTCTGATTGACGCACAACCTCATCCCTCGCCCGATCTCCTGCCGCTTCTTCATCGTTGAAACGGTGGTATTGAGGGTGCAGATATTGAAGACATTGGGATTGTCCCATCCCTCTTTCAAGGCGGAGTGAGTAAATATAAACTCCGTCGGCTCATCGAACGACAAAAGGCGCTCCTTATCTTTCATGATAAGGTCATAAGCTTCTTTGTTCTCGGTGATCGCCCTTTCGCGCTCTAAATACTCCCCATTCTTCTCGGCAAAATAGGCTTTCCTTACATCCTCGGCTTTGAGCCTTGTTAAATCCTTATCTGTTTTCTTAAGGGCATTGAATACCTCATCAAATGTTTTCCTGATAAAGCCGTCTTTTTTTATAAAGTTGTCAACCCGGTCGATGAAGAACAAAGAAAGGGTTTTGATCCCTTTTTTCTTTAACTCCTGTCGCTTTTCGATGTGCCGCTCAATTGTATTTTTGATCTGGGCCCGCATAATGTCTTTCTTGTCTCTGCCAATATCTTCCCCGCGCTTCACTTCTATCCCGTTTTTGAATTTAACCGATCCTACCGAAGCGTAATCAGGAGCGTCCGCAGTCATTTCATCAACAATATAACCGTCATATATGCTGTTATTAGTTTTGCGGGCAAGGTCATCGTTTTGCCTGATCGCCAGGACTTTCTTATTAAGGATATTCTTGCTATCTTTGACAAGTACTTCGACTTTTGCCTTAAGTGTCGTCCGGGAAGAGGTTACACCGATAAGATTTATAAAAGCCCGCGGCTGTTCGTCGTCATCCGTATCGACCACGGAATAAACTTCAATTTTTTTGACCAGTCCCAATTGGTAAGCGTCATATGGCGCGAGCTGATAGACCAGGCTATATAAGTTCTTATGCGTAGCTGAATATCTAAGACGAAACGGAGAATTGAAATTCCTTAGCTTCTCCTGCGTTGCCTCGCCCTCCATATTCTGCGGCTCATCAAGAATAAGGATGGGGTTTGTTTTTTGGATAAAGCTGATCGGCTGTTCGCCCTGCATCTGATCCCGGCTGCTATAAAGGATATTGGCGTCCTTATTGAAAGCGCCCATCGTCATAACCATAATTTCTACATTACTGCTCTGGGCGAATGCCTTGACTTGAGAAAGATTGCGGGAGATATACTCGTAAAAACGATAGGGAAGATTGTCATAGAGAGCCTTAAAGTGGTCTTTAGTTATGTTCAGCGTCTTGATAACACCTTCCCTGATAGCCACAGAAGGGACAATGACAATGAATTTCTTGAAGTTATACTTACGGTTAAGCTCTAAGATAGTGCGGAGATAGACATAGGTTTTGCCGGTACCGGTCTCCATTTCGATGGAAAAGTCCATCCCCGACTGCTCGGCAGGCGAGTCCGGAACAACTTCACCGTTAATTCCATTTCTCTCTTGAACCTTGCGGACATTTTGCTTGATCGTTTCGGCATCAAGCGTCAACTGATTGGGATATATTCCTAAAAGGTCGTGCGCTGATAGAAGATGGAAATAACCGTTTTTGCCCTGCCCTTCAAAAAGATCGAGGACGGCATTGATAGCGTCAATCTGGAATTGCTGGTTAGGGTCGAATTTTAACTTCATATCGTCTTTAGCGTCAGGTTAAGGGAAAGGTTGGCCTTATCGCTGTCGCTTAAAGCGCCGTCAAAACAGATTAAGATTTTCTCCTTATATTCTTTAGCGGTTAGCAGGTCGATCGCACTGTCGCTTAGTTTCTCATCCAAACAGATAAAAAGCTCGCGATCAGAGTCGATAACTTTATAGGTTTTGTTCTTGCCAATCTTTATTTCTTCAACTTGGGCGTTAAGATTTAGCCCTTCTTTGATGATATTTTCGTAGACAATATCAAGCTCATTGATCTTGGCCGGGAAAAGCTCCTTTTGCGCCTTATCGAGGTATGCCGTAAGTGCTTTTTTATTTTCCTCATCGGTCCTTTCGGGGTCGTATTCAAAAAGGTTATCGGCATAGTTGGAATTATCAAGCTTAAACACCTTAAAACCATCATTAATTGGCTTATGATCACCATAACCTTTAATCACCCGGCGGATGCGTTCTTTGCCAATGTCAGCTATTGTTTTATATCCGGCTTTATATGCTTCGCTTTTGGAATCTGTCGGCCCCGGCATCTGCACCATAATAAACTTGCGATTTCCTCCATCCTTTTTGTTGAGATCAAGTACAGCATGGGCGGTAGTTGCAGATCCGGAAAAGAAATCGACAATAATTTCTTCTGATTTAAGGAATGGCACGGCAAGCTCTTTAACATACCCCGATGGCTTAGGAAACGGGAATATTTTACCATTACCCAAAATTTCAGATATTTCATTCGTTCCGTGCTGAGTATATATCCCTTCAATTATCGAGAATGGTTTATTTGTTCTTATCACACCATTTTCATCCTTAAGATATTGCTTAAAATTTACACTCGCCTTGCCTTTTGATTTACTTATAACGATTTCATCATTGCTCATAGCATTATCTGTCCGTTCTTTTGACCATTGCCATTGCATTTCAGGCCATATTTCCTTCCCATTATAGATAATAGGATACCGAAGATTCGGCCTTTCATCGTTGCTGTTTGTTGCAAGTGGCTGTAATCTATATGGCCCTCTTATTGGATATTTTTTATCCTTATATTTATAGTATCTCTCTATAAGTCGCTCATCGTAAGGAATTTCTATGTTATCTATTGAGTTAATGTTTTTCGCATAAACAATTATATATTCATGTAAATCAACATAATATTTCGTTTTCGCTCCGCCGCCATATTTCTTCTTCCATACCAATTGTGCAACAAAGTTCTCTTCTCCATATATTTCATCCATTATCATTCTTAAATGATATGCCTCGTGATCATCAATACTAATAAATATCACTCCATCATGCTGCAGGAGATTCCATGCTAATTTCAATCTCGGATACATCATATTCAACCAATCACTATGAAACCGCCCGCTGGCCTGCGTATTTGTGGAAAGGCGGTTGCCTTCGCCATCTAGTTGCCCGGACTGCTCCAAGTAATTCTTTAATGGCTGGCGGAAATCGTCTTTATATACAAATTCATTACCGGTGTTATACGGTGGATCAATGTAGATCATCTTGACCTTTTCAAAATAGGACTTTTGCAGGAGCTTGAGGACTTCGAGGTTATCACCTTCAATAAAAAGGTTTTCGCTTTCGTCAAACTTGATGCTTTCCTTTTTATCCGGGCGGAGCGTGGCTTTGCTGGGTATTAACACATTCGTAATAGCTCCGCTCTTTCCAGCCCAGGTGAAATTGAATTTTTCCGCGGCTGTCTCTATGTGTTCACCCAACACCTGGCGTAGTTTGTCCCAATTAACCTTGCCTTCGCTAATAACCTCCGGCAAGGAAATCTTAAGCGCGCTTAATATTTTATCTTTAATATCGAGAGATTCCCGTTCAGCTTTTTGATCTTTATTTTTCAATTTATGGCCTCCAAGTGCTTAAGAATTGCCTACCTATGCAAAGTCGCATATATTCCCTCGACTCCGCCTCGACTCTCCCCCATCCGCGATCTCCAGCCTATACCTAGTTGTACCCAAAGTTGTACCCAAAGTGGCGCGTTTACTTATGGAACTCGTGTCCTAATATTTTATTGAAGCGACTAAACACTTTACTAAGGTCAAACACTTCGTCAATTCTAATAACGGGTATTAAATCCGTTTCGATCTGTCGTGTCAGTAAATCCAGCTTAACTTCGCTCAAACCAAACTTATCTTTAAAATCGCCTTGATATCCCTCATCAGCCAACTTATTTTTGAATATTTCCATAAAATGTTCGTTGCGGAAATCGAATTTAGCTTCGGCTATATGCCAGAGATCATAGTAATCGCGTATTGCCGGGTCTTTTCTGGTGATCGCGGCCTTCAGTTTTTCCGCTACCGCTTCATTTAAAGAAAGCGATAATATTTTGTGTTCGGGGATCAGGTTCTGGCCGGTAAAAGGGTCCTTGTAAAAATGGCGGATAACATTCATAACAGGCCGGTCGTACGGCTTTTGCCTGAGAGAAACCTCAATTTTAATATTTCCCTCCCCGCCGGTTATAACAGAAGGATAAAGGACATTAAACACGTACTGCTTGGAGTTATTAAAGCCTTCCCCCCTGGGCTTGTCGCTCCTTAAACCTAAAGAGGTCAAAAATCCCGGCATTTTTTCTTTTATAGGAGCGATGGCAGCCGACCGATCTGAACGAGCGGTCAAATCCATTTCCCCACAGTAGCTAAAATCCAGGTCCTCGCTTAACCGGTGATAATTGAGATGGATCTTATTCAAGAGGGTGCCGCCCTTAAATGCGATGTCCCCGCTAAGCGACGAGGCAATGCTGTTAAGAATGACCGTAAGATAATAGTCTTTTTCGACGATCGCCTGCCGAAAACGATGCTCGGCCGCGATGGCCGGGATTATGTCCTTAAGTTTTTCTTTATCGATTAACAATGATACCCCATTCCTTGTTTATTTTGCCGGAACGAGGCCCGGCCGGATCAAGCGCGACAAAGGTTTTACCAATACCGATCGATTTCTTTAATTCTCTAAGCCGTACCGGCGAACAACCAGCTTTTTCTAAAAGATATCCGGCACGCCGGCGAATAGAAACAACAGGGAACTTTTTAAGATAAGTAATGAACAGCGGCAAATCGATCTTTTTCAGATTATTCTTGATAACTAGCAGAAGACTTTCGAATGACCCGATCGGCTTATAGATCATATCTGCCAAAGTCCGCTCTTTATCGCTGATCGCGACGCCCTCTCCTTCAACCATGATCTTTTTGATCCCATAATATTTTTTTTGATCGATCTTGATCGCTTCATAGCGAACACCGCCGATAACCGTCCGGCCGAATTTTTTCGTATTGAGCACATAAATCGTTTGCGGGACCTGCTCTGTGAAGCCCCAGTAATTATACATAGTAAAATAACCGATATAATACGGAGTATCCCCCATCCAGAGGGCGGCGACAATAAATTCGTTGGGCGTCCATTGCTGATTTGGCGCTTTGATCGGGACAAGCAGGTATTTCCCTTTTTCAATGCGGATCAGCCGTTTTTTCCTTAAAAGAGAGGCGATCACCTTTGACGCTTTATTACTCTCGGCATACAACCCCCGAACATAAGCGGTCGTGATCAGCTTCTGTTTTTCATATTCTACCCGAGAGATCAGATAAATTTCGTCTCTTGATAGATTTGCATACCCTTGCCTGCTCATTGTATCATTATCCCCCAACTTCCATATTTTAGCACTTCACGCATAGTGTTGTAATAGCAATAATTCCTTACTTTTTTGTTCCACCATATTGCCCTATTTTCACGACTGCTGACCCGAATCAGCCACAAAACGGCTGACGATGAACCAGGCCACCCAGCCGACGATCAGGCCAAGGACCAAACCGTTAAAGGTCCGGACAAGGGAGATCAGGAGCGGCGTATGGATATGGGAGAAAGTATTGAAGACCGAGATCGGCGCGATCACCCCGACCGCCGCCAACAGCCAGAGCCATTGCGGCTTGCCGCGCAGAACAAAAAAGGCGGCCAGCATCAGGGCGGGATAACCGATCAGGAATTCTTTGGTCCGGGGACGGACGAAAAGGAGGATTTCCAATAAGTTCCGGAAGCTTTTTTCGACCGCCGGGACCGGCAGGC
>Ga0265296_1004586_pt1 | contig 11927 bp, 12 predicted proteins | sample MunlanPumphouse1_FD_189073 | JGI IMG/M metagenome (GOLD analysis project Ga0265296, IMG submission 189073) | Groundwater microbial communities from a municipal landfill in Southern Ontario, Canada - Pumphouse #1 | ecosystem: Environmental > Aquatic > Deep subsurface > Groundwater | place... | reverse complement strand
AATTTTCATATCAGGATGGGATAAACAAAACTCGCCGATCGAAGGATCCAATGTGAATCCGTTTACGCCCTTTCCTGTTGTGTACACCAACATGGTTGAACTACCATAGATCACATAACCTGCAGCGACCTGTTTCGTTCCATGCTGTAAAATATCATTGCTATTACAAGAAACACCCGTATCAGAAATTCGTCGATAAATGGAAAAAATGGTCCCCACAGATACGTTAACATCGATATTGCTTGAGCCATCCAGTGGGTCAATACACACAATATATTTGGCATTTTTGGAAACCCCTGATTGGATATACACTGGATTTTCATGTTCCTCTGAGGCAACTACACAGCATTCTCCCCCACTTTGAAGCGCTTTGATAAACTGTTCATCGGCATAAACATCCAGTTTCTTTTGTCCCTCGCCCTGCACATTGACCTGTCCTGCATCGCCTAAAATATCAACCAATCCCGCTTTATTAACCTCTCTATTTACAATTTTTGCGGCGATTCCAATATCGCGCAGTAGCCTAGAAAGCTCCCCTTTAGCATACGGAAAATCGGCCTGTTTTTCAATGATAAATTGACCTAGTGTAGTTATACTACTCATAATGTTGTTTTATTGGATATTTGTTGCACAAAGCTAAAAAAGTTAAATAAACTTTAGCAAATACATCCTTCTCATATTTAGCATTTTAGCAGACTAAATACGCAATCGATTGCGCTAAGTTTTGAAAACTCTTCTTTGCTAAAACGATTATTAGCTATTAAAAAAATAATAAAAGGTTGAAAGCACTGGATAAATTTCAAATAGCAACGATTAGAAAAAAAACAATAAATGCTAAGTATTTGGTAATTTTGGCTAAATATTTTGATACAATGCAACAACTTATACAACTCATCGAAAAAGAAAAATTAGGCAATCGGCCGGCAACACAGCACACGTTGATCATCGACGATAAGCAAGTGATTCACGGAGCTCTTTTCCTGGTAAAAACCGCCCGAAAAACATTTAAATTGATGATCCCGGCTCCTTTTCACGAAGCAGTTCTGAAAGAACAAGTAACCATCAATGCATTGATCAAACATCCCCAAGTAATGTTACTGGCTTAATCAAAGGGAAATTCCCCTATCCCATACCTACCCCAGAGCAAACAAAACATCGCTCGGTTGTGTTTATCATAGCGTAATTTCGCTGTTTTTTTTACACCATATTCCATTTCCGGAAGACTATAACGCTGGTTCGACCTAGAAAATGAGAGCAAACCGGAAGCACATATTATCAACGGGAAATTTTACAAGAAAACCTGGTAAAAGTGTAAAAATCACCTCGATATAACGTTTAACTTTAGGCAACAAAGACAACGCTATGCAACACCACTATACACTTTCGGGAATGTCCTGTGATGGATGTAGAACCACAATCGAACATGCATTGAATGAGTTTCCTGGGCTTCATGCCGAGGTAACTTTAAACCCGCCAAGCATGACAGTAACATCCCAGAAACATATTCCGTTACAGCAATTACAGGAAATAATATCAAAATTAGGTCCTTACCAGGTCGACGAAATACATAAGCATAAGGGTGACGTACAATCCGATCAACACATTGTAGCACAAGCTTCAGACAGGTATGGTTGCCCTATGCATTGCGAAGGTGAAAAAACGTACAGCCAGCCAGGAAATTGTCCGATCTGTGGTATGCATTTGGTGAAGCTGGATGCAGACACAGCAATTAAAAATAAGCTACATACTGAGCATGCAGCGACCTCGCATGCCCATCACGAACAGCAACACAACCATTCCGCTCAGTCAAATGCTACGGTACATCAATCACAGACAATATCTTCAGCTGACAAAGCACATGGTCATACATCCGCTGATAAATACTATTGTCCGATGCATTGTGAGGGCGACAAACTTTATAACGAACCTGGAAACTGTCCGGTATGCGGCATGAATCTGGAAAAGGTCCCCATGTTAAAGACAGACCTTCAATATAGCTGTCCTATGCATCCTGAGATTGTACAAGATCATCCCGGAAATTGCCCTATATGTGGTATGGACCTTGTGCCTATAGCCAATGGTAATGATGAGGCCGACGATCATACCTATCGTGATCTACGCATGAAATTATGGGTCTCTATCCTATTTACGGTTCCGATCTTTATACTTTCCATGGGTGAAATGCTTCCTGGCAATCCAATAGGTAAAATCATTTCGCCCAGCTGGTCTGGATGGATACAACTGGTTTTATCCCTGCCGGTCGTTTTTTATACCTGTTGGTCTTTTTTTCAACGAGGCTGGGTATCTTTCAAAACTTGGCGCCTTAATATGTTTAGCCTGATTGCACTTGGTGCTGGAGCTGCATTTGTCTATAGTTTGGTTGGTCTATTTTTTCCGCAGGTCTTCCCTGCTGAATTAAAAAATCATCATGGCTACATTGCACTTTACTTCGAGTCTGTTACCGTCATATTGACTTTGGTATTATTAGGCCAGGTGATGGAGGCCAAAGCACATTCCAAAACCAATTCGGCGATCAAAGAGCTAATCAAGCTGAGTCCTTCCGAAGCTACGCGCGTAGAAAATGGAATAGATAAAAAAATCGGCATAGATCAAATTCAACTCGGAGATATACTGAAAGTAAAACCCGGGGACAAAATCCCCGTTGACGGACAGATTACGGATGGCAACAGTAACATTGATGAATCCATGCTGACGGGTGAACCTATTCCGGTAGAAAAACAAGCTGGAGATCATGTCAGTTCAGGAACAATCAATGGCGACCGTAGTTTCCTCATGAAAGCAGAGCGTATCGGTTCGGACACACTACTGGCTCAGATCATTCAACTCGTCAATGATGCGAGCAGAAGCAAGGCACCCATTCAACGATTAACGGATAAAGTATCCGAGATATTTGTCCCGATTGTCATAATCATTGCAATTTTGACATTTCTTACCTGGTGGCTTTGGGTTCCTTCTGCTTCCCTAGCATTCGGCTTTGCCAATGCACTTGCCGTACTTATTGTCGCCTGCCCCTGTGCCTTGGGACTCGCTACACCAATGTCCGTCATGGTGGGTGTCGGCAAAGGGGCCAAACATGGGATCCTGATCAAAGATGCAAGTGCGCTGGAAAAAATGAACCAAGTGGATGTGGTACTAACAGACAAAACAGGTACCATTACCGAAGGAAAACCCACCGTTGATGATATTCAGCCAAACTCGTCCAGCAGCAAAGACGAGATATTGTCTTTGGCTGCCGCTTTAAACGCCAATAGCACACATCCTTTGGGCCATGCTATTATTGAAAGGGCAAAAAAGGAAAATAGTAAAACGGACCTTGCAGTTTCCGATTTTGAAAATGTTGCCGGGCAAGGAATCAAGGGAAACATAGCTGGACATAGCATAGCACTGGGCAATCAATTGTTGATGGAGTCTATCGGCATAGCAATCCCTCATGATATGAAGCAGATGGCCGAAACCGCCCAATCCCATGGAAAGACGGTATCCTTCCTGGCAAAAGACAGTAGCTTATTGGGGTATTTTAGTATTTCAGATCAAATAAAAGCCTCTTCGAAGCGTGCAATTCAATATCTTATACAGCATAAAGTCGATGTCGTTATGCTGACGGGAGATAATATCCATACGGCAAGGGCTGTGGCGGATCAAGTTGGCATCAAGCATTTCAAAGCCAATGCCTTGCCCAAAGATAAATTGCAGGAAATTCATGCGTTACAGCAAAAAGGACATGTGGTGGCTATGGCTGGTGATGGCATCAATGATGCCCCTGCCCTTGCTCAAGCCGATATCGGCATTGCCATGGGCACAGGTACCGATGTTGCCATACAAAGCGCTTCACTCACTTTGCTGAAAGGAGACCTTATCGGAATAGCCAAAGCAAAGGTACTGAGCCAAAAACTACTCCGTAATATTAAGGAGAACCTGGGTTTTGCTTTCGTCTATAATATACTCGGGATTCCATTGGCTGCCGGACTTCTATATCCTTCTTTCGGAATTCTCCTGTCCCCGATGATTGCTGCCGCTGCGATGAGTTTCAGCTCCGTTTCGGTTATCTTGAATTCTTTACGCTTAAATCGTGCAAAGATCGATATCGATTAAAAACAGATATTCCCTATATTCGCTGTTAGAATAACGACATATAGTTTACAGTAACATGCGTAATATCTTTTTAATCTTGATAACGGTTATCATCACAGTTGTGTGTGTCAAAAATCCGCAATCGGTGCAGCTCAATTTTCTCGGGGAATCACAGGTGACACTATGGAAGCTACTATTGGCCTTTTTTATTGCGGGAATTGTATTTGTATCTCTATTGAAAATCGGAAAAAAGAAACAGCGGGCGTATGAAGAGGAAGAAATAGACGAATCGGAAGAAGAAAACAGCGACAGAAAGTCCCAATTATCCGATGAAGACCGGGAATTTCTATCCTAAATAAAAAAATAAATCACTAAAAATGAAGCCCTAAACAGCCGTAGCGCATTTTTATCGCACAAATACTTGCGTGGAATAGGGATTAACCCTATCTTTGCATCACTTCAAACAAGGAACGGTAGTTCAAAAACAAAGAAGTAAGATTCCGTAGCTCAGCTGGTAGAGCAATACACTTTTAATGTATGGGTCCTGGGTTCGAATCCCAGCGGGATCACTGAGAAAAGCTAATCGCAAGATTAGCTTTTCTTGTTTTAAAGCTATTAGGATTCGAAAGAAGGGTCGGCCGGGTTCGATCCAATGGAGGCTCAGGGCTGTGTTTGGGAAATGAGGGGTTGAGCCAATCCCAGCGGGATCACAAAAGAAAAGCTAATCGCAAGATTAGCTTTTCTTGTTTTAAAGCTATTAGGATTCGAAAGAAGGGTCGGCCGGGTTCGATCCAATGGAGGCTCAGGGCTGTGCTTGGGAAATGAGGGGCTGAGCCAATCCCAGCGGGATCACTGAAAAAAGCTAATCGCAAGATTAGCTTTTCTTGTTTTAAGACTATTAGGATTCGAAAGAAAGGTCGGCCGGGTTCGGTCCAATGGAGGCTCAGCGCTGTGCTTCAAGGATAAAGTGTATAACAGCCTCCATCCGTTGTACGGAGCAATCGGTTTCAATTTCCAATTCGTTGATTGCCGTTTCCAGTTTAGACAATGTCTGATTGTAAAATTTAGCTCTCATTACCTGCTGTTATTTTTCTTTCTTACCCTTTTCATTAGACTGTAATTACACGCTCTGTTTTCTGCATATTCAATTTTATGTTCAGATAGAAGCTGTACAATTATTTCGTTTGTTTCATCTTCATTAAGTCCTATTTTTTCCCCGAGGTCAATTTCATTGAGTTGACCGTCATTTTCTATTAATGCTCTGTAATATTTTTCTTTATTTTCCATAATTATATTTTTTTTGCACAGCTATCATCATGTGTGGACTAAAGGGTAAAAGATAGCTGTCGTTTTCAGTAACTTGAATAAGTTCCATTAATGTTCTTCGTTTTTTGTTATTCAGCATATTGGTAAAGTATTCTTTATCCAACCATGCCATACCCTCAACCGCATAAGTATTTAGATAGGTTAAGCCTTGATTTATAAATTCATCTTTTAGCTGTTGTGGCTTATGATAAAATGCTTCTGCTAAAAGCCAAGGGAAATCATCGGGCGGATTGTGCATCCCCCTTATTAGTTCTTCTTTGCACATTTCAAAAAATGGCTTTTTGTGAATTAAGCCGTTTAAAAGACCAACCAATGTTGATGCCGTATAATTGATGGCAAAACCCAAAATAATCCCATCATTCTTTAAAATACGTTTAGCTTCGCAAATGGCTAAATCTCTATCCTCCTTTTTTTGAAGATGATAAAGAGGGCCGTGTAGTATTATTAGGTCTGCATAATTATCTGGAAATTCCAATTTTCGAGCTTCTCCTAAATGTACAAAAAACTTGTTCTTTAATCTATTCGCTCTGTTTTGGGCTATTTGTATATGTTTTGCAACTGGCTCTACCAAATGAACTTGATGTCCTTTTTTAGCAAGCCATTCCGAATACTTTCCCGTACCACCACCAATATCTATTATTTTTGAAGATGAAGTTGGTATATATTTTTCTACGAGTGATTTAATTCTTTCAAATTCAAATACGCCCATTCCTTTGTCAAGTCGAGTTTCTTCGGATGCTCTATTGTAAAATAGCTCTATATCTCTACTTATTAACTGTTTACTATTCATTTTTATTCATCGTGTCACCACATTTTGAAATGTTGAATACACTGCAAAAGTGATAATGCAATCGATTTGATAATCGTTTGTTTTGTTTAAGATTAAGAAATATGTCGATAGGATTATCTGTGCATTAAAAACCACAAGATTTCAATGCATTAATCACTCTGTTTTAGAGTTGTCTTTCGAGTAAGACCAGATAATATGTTAGATATAGTATAACAGACCACAAAGATAGAAAATTTGGATTAATTTTTAACGGTGAATTGGCACTAATATTCCCCGATTAAAAATCACTATTTTCATTGATTTTTTAACAGATCTAATTTGATAGTTTTGTTATGCACATTAAATAGCACAACGGATGAAAAATTTTGTTTTACTTCTTCTAACCCTCTTAAGTATACCTTCGCCAGCCCAAGATAAATTAGCTTCAACGGATTTGGTGTATCCTGATTTAATTCCGACACTTATGCAGAACAGCTTTTATGGTTACTGTGACAAATCACTAAACGTTAAAATAAAGGCACTTTTTGAAAAAGCAGAACTATTCGAAGCTGATTACAATTTCCAACTTTTCCATGTAAATAATCCTGAGATCATTAAATATGGAACAGAAGACTATGCTTGGGTACTATTCAATGGCGAACGCTACCGTATCGATAAAAAGGGAACACGAGTATATAAATACAATGCCGCAGATTTTAAAACAGGTGAAACAACAATTTATCTGTACAAAAATTCAACTGTTTATTTTAGCGACAGCATAGATCAAAACACACTCTTTCAACACATCAAAGACAACCAGAGCGGAAAACAAATATTTCCGGAAGAGCAATCCATTCAGGAATTTCGCATAAAAAATAAGGAGTTGATTGAGGAAGGAGTTAAATTGATTTTCCGCCCCAAAAGAAAAGAAATACCTTACGTAGATTTTACCAGTGAGAACACTTTACTAAAGGGAATAAAAAATAGTGAGACCAATCAAATCATTGTAAAAGCAAAGTATGCGAATATTGAGGAGCTTTATAATAATCCATTACGTGAACAGCAGTATCCGCTGTTTATTGGCTATCGCGGTGACCTCGACAAGGAAATATATGTCGGTCTGAATGGAACCGAGTACTACATCCAAAAAGAATAGCAAGCATTTTGTTCGGAGCCTTCAATCTCTTCAAAAGCAGTTGTAGCAACGATAGCATCCGTAGGAGAAATGACACCTCACAGTAAAAACCTCAATGTCGGTATAAAGCCGGTTATAAATACGGCAGACACATTAGCAACACCTGTCACTATAAATCGCCCGGACGATTTTTTTATATGTATCTGCCGTAAGCCCCTTTTCCTCCTTGATGTTATATAAGAAATCTGCGTATTTTATTTAGCAATTTCTTTCGGTGGGAATATTCGCAATAACTCGCTTCCGCTTAGAAAGCTGCATTTCTTACTCTGATTAACTTACCATCAATTTCATCCGTAAGAATATATAATTTACCCATGGGGCTTTGTGTCACTTTTCGTATCCTTACTCTATCATCAGTAAATAATTCTTCAACACGTTGTACATACTCCCCTTCGATAACCATTCGCCATAAACTACCTTTCGATAATCCGCCCACAAGTAAGTTTCCCGACCAAGCTGCAAACTCACTTCCCGAATAAAAATGTAACCCTGTCGGTGCAACAGTGTGTAACCAGTACCATACAGGGTCCGTATAGACATTATTGGGGATAGCTTTGGGTGCAAACTCCGCAAAACGATACTTCCCAGTCGTTTTCATTGGCCAACCGTAATTTGCTTTTGCATGGAGCACATTAATTTCGTCTCCCTGATGCGTACCGTGTTCGGTAAACCATATTTTGTTATGAGTTCTATCAAGCGTTATTCCTTGCGCCGCCCTAATTCCTATCGCATATAATCCAGGAGTCGCCTTACTTCCAAAATCCAGATTATCCTTTGGGATAGTTCCATCAGAATTAATTCGATAGATTTTCCCTCTTTTATCTTCGATATTTTGAGCAATAGGAATAATTGGTTCGTCCTGCTCAGAAAACAATCTTTCGCCAATGGTAAAATAGAGTTTACCATCGTTCCCAAACACCATTCCACCACCGTAGTGATACCGCTCTTTCGTATAAGGCTCAGCGACAAAAAGGACTTTAATTTGCTGTAAGGAGTCGTCTTTCAGCACTGCTCTTATAATTTTTGTCGTTCTGCTCGCTGACTTTTTGGCGACATACGATAAGTAAACATACTTATTTGTATTAAAATCGGGATCTAACAATATTTCAAATTTCCCGGTATTGTCCCCAAAACCAGCGATGCTATTCTCCAGATCGGTTGGATAACCTTGTATCCTAGTCTTTTCTTTGGTCAAAAGATTAGTCTTCACAAGATGGCCTTCTTTCTCTGATATCAACACTTCATTCTCCGACATAAAAGCAATACTCCACGGCCGTTTTAAACCTTCTATGATGGTTTCCTTTTTCGGTAGAATAGCGTTTACATCCACTATTTTATGGGGTGTTCGTGTCGAAACTTTATCGGCAATAAACCAGCCCTCGTTGGTTTTCATCAGATTAAAATAGTCTGTATACAAATCTCTCTCCGTGCTGATTTCAACTTTTGCGCTCCCCATATTGTTGGTAATATCCATCGCCACTATGCGCGTTTTTAAATTTTTGTTGCGCTCATGAGGTTTGAATAAACTGAGGTATTGATCTCTGGTAAACTCCACAAATTTACCATTGTTATAGTTCTTTAAATGACAGGAAGAATGCATAGCCTGTTCTAATTTAGTACTATCTCCGGTTGCCCAACCATCGAAATAAAGCTCTATTGTCTTTTCTATTAGCTGTCTTTCTGTCGGCTGATTTTGAGAAAATGCGGAAAAAAAAATAACGACAATTAACAAGAGAGTCAGAATTACATTTTTCATAAAAGTGTTTTGATAAGTAATAAAATTTTTATTTGACGCTCAAATTTGCACCTTACTTTTATGATTAGGGTCTTATAACCTAAATGCGGTACTACGATTTTATAATTCTGGAGTATTTAATTTCTGATAAACACTGGGAGTTATACCCTGTATCTTTTTAAACGCGGCAAAGAAAGTTGATTTTGCATTGAACCCGACTTCATCCGCCACAGCTTCAACCGTGAGGCTTGGATTACTTAACAATAGTTTGCAGGCCTCATTTATTCTATACTCGTTCACAAAAAGGGTAAAATTCTTATCAATACTTTCATTTAGAATCTGTGAAAGTTGATGAGTGGAAATATTGATTGCTTTTGCCAACTCTGATATCTTCAAGTTTGGATTTTTAAAAAGCTCCTTTTCAATCATTACCAGTGTTAACTTCCCTATTATTTGCTTTACCTCCTCAGTATCTATTTTTTTGTCTACATATTTCTGCAAAGAGAAAGAAGAGAGGTCGTTCGTTTTTTTTCGATAAAGCAACGTAAATATGACGAGATAAATAATCAAAGAGAAGAAAATAGCGGCATGGATATAGCTGCCCTTGGTAATATTAAAAAATGCCCAAACGTAGGATACAAAAAGTAGCAATACCCCACCACATATAGTCAATATCCATTTTTCAAAAACTTTTATTTCTTCTTTACCAAACGCCCTTTTTATTATTGGCATCAGTAAAAAGACTGAAAAAACAATATAAATCCCCCATTGAAAATAAATAAGAGGGATGATGTAATGCCACCATAAAGGCGCAAAATATTGGTAAGGGTAAATAACACCGATTACAACAATCAATACAAACCAGGCGACAAGTTGCCATAACCACAGGCGAGGTAATCTTTTAATCTTTCTGATTTCAGATTTTATGAAGAAATACAAAAAAGGTCCGATAAAAAGGCATGCGGTTAACCCGATTTGAAGAAATGTCCGTGGTAAATTGGCGTCAAAAAAATAAATAACCGATTTGCCAATCCGAATACTCAGTACCATCAACAATCCACCTAAAAGGTAATTAGGCAAATATTTCTTAGCTGTAAAGAAGATAAAATAAACGCCTAAAATGAACGCGTTAAATGCTCCCAACAAACTAATAAAGAAAAGAATTTTTTCAGCAAAGCTCATACTGCCCTCCCCTCTTTGAGATGCCTGCTATTGTGATAACGATATAAATCGCGGGATAAACAGATGATCTGAAGACTTTGCCATCTTTTTGTTGAATAGTTATTTTAACAAGAAGATGCTGCTTAAATAAATTCGTTACTTTTTGCCCTGTTTTTAGCACAATTGCACCCCTATCCATTTTGGCTAAGGCTTGCAGTCTAGGTGAATGAACTAAAGCAGAGATACTCGCAATAGTATTCAGTATGGTTAGTGGAGAGAACATCGTTAATGGCATCACTATTTATATCACTCAAATATAAATATTTGAGTGATATAAATAGTGATTCAGGAATCAATTCCTAATTTGCAGATCTAATTCAAAGCGACAGCAATTTCTCTCGTTTTGATAATGAGCCGGCAAATTGTTTGTTTCAGTCAATTTAACCATTCCTAAGAAACTAAAACCTGCCGAAGTATAATGTTGAATCAATTTTGTGTTATTTCCCAAAGTGTCAAGGCGGACAAAACGTTTTCCAAGGTTCTTTGCATATTCTTTTGCCCAGTCTACGATTTCATCGATATATCTATTTCCCCTCAATTTTGGATTCGTACAGATACGGTGAATATAAATAGCATCGTTTTTATCTTTTTCGCCCCAAATCTCCTTATCTTCGAAGGTGATGGTCCAATTGCATGCTATTATATGGTCTATAACGATTTTCCATTGACGGCTCTCGTCTATTTCCTTTTTTAGATATGAATATTCAAAGAAAGGCCAAACGACCATTTTCCGCTGCATTTGCAAATCTCTGGCGGCATTATAAAGTGCCATTATATCTTCAATATCGCTTGTTAAACAATTTTTAACTTTCATAGCATAAAATATTTATAATACAAATATCTATATACTTAAAAATTTAAAAAATCCGAATCTTGCGCAATTCGACACTGCGGGGTTTAGAGGCTGTAGTCGGTAAAAATCCTTTACTCAACTACGTGCTGGGAAATATGCCAAGCACTATTATTTTATATGCAATGGAATATTAAGTCATTCTAAACTGGACGCTGATGGCAATACCATCTACAAAGTCTTTTTTGAAGAAAATAGCTTTTGTGCTTTCACCGCCGCCATCACCAAAAAAAAATCGAGCGCATTCAACATCATTGCACTCGACGATGTAGAGTTGATTCCGAATTCAGTCAAACCTTTCCGTGAGTGTAATGATGATCCGGCACGATTTAGCGCTCTTTCAGATTGTTTATCTCGAAAAGAAATGGGTAGTAAAAAAGAACCGTCGGAATGAAATCCTAATAAGTTTTCATCTGTACCCCAAAAAAGCATAAAATATGTACACATCAATGCCCTTCGTACTATTTTTTTTCTTTAAGTTTGGACAAGCTGAAAAAGTATTGGCGCGTATGATTTGAAATTGAACATTTTGTACAACTTAGTCTACACGGCGTCTATATTTTTTCCATTAATCGCCAGCAGGTCGGTCAACTGCGAGACTTAATAACTAATCAATTATGAATTTTAAAGTATTATTTCTACTCCTATTTTTTAAAATAAATTTCAGCTTTGCGCAAAACAACTTTTTGTTTGACAAAACCCTAAAAAAAGACAGTATTACCGCCGAATTTACTACGCT
>Ga0265296_1004585_pt1 | contig 11927 bp, 10 predicted proteins | sample MunlanPumphouse1_FD_189073 | JGI IMG/M metagenome (GOLD analysis project Ga0265296, IMG submission 189073) | Groundwater microbial communities from a municipal landfill in Southern Ontario, Canada - Pumphouse #1 | ecosystem: Environmental > Aquatic > Deep subsurface > Groundwater | place... | reverse complement strand
CGCAGATTGTCAGTGTCGACTAAACTGTTCCGAAGAACAGTCTCGCTAGGACACCGCCGCCTGCGTTTCTCTTTCCAGATCAACGATTTCAAAGACCAGGACCGGAACAAACCAGCCAAACCGTTTAACGCCCGTTCGCGGCGGAGGCGGTGTTTACCGCCCCTGATTTTCCGTGTCAAGCAGTTCTTTTTAAAGAACTTTCTCTCAACACTCCCGAACCCGAAGGTCCGGCGGAGGCGGCTATCTAAGGAAAGCCGAACCCCAAGTCAACAAGGCTTTTCAACCTTTTCTGCAAAGCTGGAAACCGAAGCTCCATCCCGCAGATCCCGCCCGGCCCGTTTCCGAACCCCGCGGCCCGCCCGTTTCCAAGCGAGCGGCGGATATACGGACCCATCCCCGAGTCCACAAGACAAGAATGACCAATTTGCAAAAAACCGAACGAACACGAATCGACCAAGGCCTCGGCAGAGCCGCTTATCCTGCCGCTATATAGGTGCGCAGGCTCTCGGCTTCCTGGGTGGCCTCGGCGATCTGGCATTTGACGACGTCCCCGATCGAGACGACCCCGGCCAGCTGGCGGTCGCGCAGCACCGGCAGGTGGCGCACCCGGCGATCGGTCATCCGCCCCATCAGCACCGCCACCGTCTCATGGGGTTCGGCGAAGATCACGTCCGCCGTCATATAGTCGGAGGCCGGACGCGACAGAGCCCCTGCCCCATCACGGGATATCGCCTGGACAATGTCCCGTTCGGACAGAACCCCGACCACCTCGTCGCCCTGGCAGACGATCAGGGCGCCGACCCGCTTGCGGTCCAGTTCGGCACAGGCGTCGTTCAGCAACGTGTCGGGCGACAGGGTGAAGACCGCCTGTCCCTTACCCTTGAGTATCTCGGCGACCAGCATGGCGGCTCCTTCCCGTTTCAATATGGGAGACGACCGCGGACCGGCCGCTACCCCGACAGGATCGCTCAGACGCAGACGATGCGCAAATCCTATCGCGGGGCGAACCAGCGGCCCAGCGGACCGATCACCAGAATGCCGAACAGGAAGCCGAAGGCGTGGGCCTCCCAGGCGATCCGCGCGCCCTCGGCGCCGGGCGCGAAACCGACCAGACCAATCAGCAGATTGACGCCCATCCAGACCGCCGACGCCTTCAGTACCGCCGGATGGAACAGGGGTAGGACCCGTCCATGCCCGCCCAGCAGCCGGGTCGCTGCGCCGATCAGGCCGAACACGGCGCCCGAAGCACCGACCAGAGGCGCCATGCTCCCAGGATGGCACAGGGCGTAACCCAGGGCGGCGATCACCCCGCTGCCTATATAGAGTGCGATAAAGGCCAGCGGGGCGAACCGGCGCGACAGCAGCCTGGCGACCGGCGCGCCAAAGGCCAGGGCGCCGACCGCGTTCATCGTCACATGGCCCCAACCGCCGTGCAGCAGCATGGAGGTGAACAGGCCGCTCCACTGGCCGTGCGTCAGATCGCCAGCCCGGAAGGCCATGGACAAACCCTCATCCGGCAGTCGCTCCTGAAACCAGAAGAGCACCGGCATGGAGGCCGCGATCAGCGCCGGCAGAAAAGGCGCGTTCAGGATCTTCTCGCGCGGAGCGCCGGCCGGTTCGTCCACGGGATGTTGCATCCCCCCTAGATGGACAATCGCGGCGTTAACCTCAACCCGTCCCGAAACCGGCATTTCGGTCTGGCACGACCGTTGCTGAGTGACCCGCATAGACACTGCGGAGCCACTCATGCCGTCCCAAAGACTGACACTGCCGGTAGCGACCCTGACGATCAGCCTGATCGTCGGCGTGGGCGCGGCCGCGGCCCAATCGTCGGGTTCGGCCGGCGCCGCCCAGTTCCAGGCCGGGTATGGCGGCTCGCGCTACACCACCGCCCAGAACGCCACAGGATCGACCCGTGACGAGAACGGCAACCGCCTGATCGTCAACGGCATCATCCAGGCCGGCGCCAGCAGCTATTCGAACAGCAGCGGCGGCGCCTCGTCCGGCTATGTCGGTGCGGGCGGCAACGGCGGGACCGCCGTCAGCGGCGCGACAGCCATCGGCAATAATCTCAACGTGGTGGTGCAGGGCAACCGCAACACTGTGATCGTCAACTCCACCCAGACCAACACCGGCGATATTAAAGCCGGCTCGGCGCTGAACGGATCGCTGGTCTTCCCATGAGCATGAACTCCTCCATCCGTATCCGCACAGGCGTCGCCATCGTCGCCGTCGCCGCTCTGCTGGCCGGTTGCGCCAGCACCAGCGCCGGACCGTCGGGCCAGTACGCCAAGCCCATCGGCAACGCCCCGGTGACGTCGAACCCAACGCCCTATTCGACCGCGCTCTATTGCCTGGCCGACTATGCGCGCCGCTACAACCTGCCCTCGCCGCGCATGGCCGTGGGCCGGATCAGCGACTACACCGGCACGGTCTCGGCCGACGGCGGGCGTCAGATCACGCAAGGCGCCTCGCTGATGGCGAACACCGCCCTGGCCAAGGCCGGCGCGCGGATTGTCGAACGCTACGACACCTCGGTGTCGGAGCTGGAGCTGCGCTACGCCAACAACAAGCTGATCGGCGACGACCAGCCCAACGGCGCGCCCCAGGACGCCGCCTACCGCCGCATCCTGGCCGGTCAGGTGCCGGGCTCGGACTTCTACGTCGTCGGCGGCATCACCGAGGTGAACTACAACATCCGCTCGGGCGGCTTCGACATCGCCGGCGGCGAAGTCCAGCAGAACGGCGGCTCGGGCCTGCTGAGCGGCAAGGTCTTCGTGATGAACGTCGCCATCGACCTGCGCCTGGTCCAGACCACGACGCTCGAAGTCGTCGACGTCGTTTCTTATCAGAAGCAGATCGTCGGCCGCGAAATCTCCGCGGGCGTCTTCGACTTCATGAACGGCAACGTCTTCGACATCTCCGCCGGAACCAGCGGCATGGAGCCGGTCCAACTGGCCGTCCGCGCCCTGGTGGAACGCGCCACCGTCGAGTTCATGGCCAACCTTTACGGCGCCCCCGGCCCGGAAGTCTGCCTGAACCCTGCCAACGACCCCCTCGCCGACAGCCCTGTCGGCCCGACCGGCGGCTTCTATCCCGCCTATGCCAATACGGACACGAACAATGGCCAAACTCGCGCAGATCCGGCTCGCTGGCACGATCGCCGTGACAGCGCTGTACGCGGCAGCCGCTAATACGGCGGTCGCACAGGACGGCCCGCTCGTCCTGAACAATCAGTTGCAGCTGGGCGATGTCGTGGCCGGCCAGACGCTGAACGTCGTCGATGTCAGCGCCACCGGCTATGCCTTCACCTCCAACGCGGCTCTCGGCAACTCGGCTGTCGGCGGGACCGAGGGCGAGGCGATGAATGTCCGCTCGAACCAAATCGCGCGCGGCGACACCACCGCCACGACGACCATGACCTTGCGCGGCGACACCAACGGCCCCGTGATCGGCATTATTCAGGCGCGCGCCAACAACCTGACGGCGACGACGAACGACGCGAGCACCTCCGTGACCGCCACCCAGGAGGCCAGCGGCGACACCTTTGCGCGCAGCAACATCACCAACGCCGACGCCCGTCTGGTGGGCGGGGCCTATGTCGCTGTCGGCGCTGTCGGCAACAACGTCGGCCTGGACGGGACCAACGCCTCCACCACCGGAGTGATCGATCAGACGACGTCGGGCGAAGTCCGCGCCCACAATCTGGCGTCCACCCAATACATCCCCGCCGCCGCGCTCTTCTCCAGCGACGCCACCGCCAATGCGGTGCAGGTCGCCACGGACGGCGTGTCAAATCAGAACATGACGGTGCGCCAACGCTCCAACGGCGCCATGGTCGAGGCCGCCGTGAACCCCAGCGCCGGCAACGCCTGGGATCTGGCCGGTCGCGCCACCGCCACCGGCAACCTGGTGGGGCTCGGCAACGAAGGCGGCGGCGTGTCGGCCACAGTCGATCAAGAAAACAGCGCCCGCATCCGCGGCGCGGCCCGCGTCTTCGCCTATGACTATGGCAAGGCCTATGTCGCTTCCCGGGCCGCCGCCAACGAGGTCTCGCTGGTCGGCGACGACTTCGCCGTCGGCATTGACAACGCCCAGCGCAACACGGGTCTGGTTGAAAGCACCGCCACCTTCCAGGGCGCCAAGGGCTATGACGTCTATGTCGGCGCCGATGCCATCGGCAATGTGATCAACTGCGTTCAATGCAGGGGCGCCGCCAACAACATCCAGACCAACAGCGGCAACATCAGCGCCACCGCCAACACCACGATCACCAACAGCAATCGCACGGTGATCAGCGGCGCCAACGCCGTGGGCAATGCGGCGACCTTCTACGTCTCAGGCAACGGCGGAAGCTAAGATTACCATTCGGTAACTTGAGGTAGTCAAGCACGTTTGTCAGTCTGACAAACGTGCGGGCCTCCCCTGCACGTGAACAAACGTGCAGGGCCGCAGTCAGTCCCGGGGGCCGCCTGATCGCACGTTCAGGAAACCGCCGAATGCGATCGCCTCGCCACCTACTGCTGCTTGCCGCCTCCAGCCTGGCTCTGCTGGGCGGCGCCGCCCTGCCCGCCCTCGCCCTGGAGTCCGCCGGCATGGCGGCGCCTGCCGCAGCGGCCCAGGACGCCGCCCCGTCCCAAGCCTGGGCTCAGGCCGCCAGCGACATCCCCGCCGACCCGGCCGTGCGCTTCGGCGTCCTGCCCAACGGCATGCGCTACGCCATCTTGAAGAACGCCACCCCTCCGGGTCAGGCCTCGCTGCGCCTGCGGATCGCCGCCGGCTCGCTGATGGAGAATGAGGACCAGCTGGGGCTGGCCCACTTCATGGAGCACATGGCCTTCAACGGCACGACCAATGTGCCTGAAAACGAGCTTCTGCGTATTCTGGAACGCCTGGGCCTGGCCTTCGGCGCCGACACCAACGCCTTCACCAGCTTCGACCAGACCGCCTATACCCTGGAGCTGCCGCGCACCAACGACGAGACCGTCGACACCTCGCTGCGCATCATGCGCGAACAGGTGTCCGAAGCCTTGATGAAGGCTGAAGACATCGACGCCGAGCGCGGCGTCATCGAGGGCGAAGAGCGCCTGCGCAACACCCCCGGTCTGCGCTCGCTGAAAGCCCAGATCGCCCTGCTGGCCCCCGGCCAGCGGCTGGCCAACCGCCTGCCGATCGGCGACCTCAGCATCATCCGTTCGGCGCCGCGCGAACGCTTCGTCGAGTTCTACGAGGCCTATTATCGCCCTGAACGCGCGACGATGATCGCCGTGGGCGACTTCGACGTCGATCAGATGGAAGCCAAGATCCGCGCGACCTTCGCCGACTGGAAGCCCAAGGCCGCCGACGGCCCGAATCCCGATCTGGGAACCGTGGCCCCGCGCTCGCCCGAGACCCGCATTCTGGTCGAGCCCGGCATCCAGTCGTCGATCCAGCTGAACTGGGTCCGCAATCCCGATCTGGACCCCGACACGGTCGCCGAACGTCGCGACAGCCTGTTGCAGAACCTTGGGCTGGCCGTACTCAACCGGCGACTGGGCGAAATCGCCCGCGCCGACAATCCGCCCTTCATTTCGGCCAGCGCCGGCAGCGGCAGTCTGTTCGACAGCGTCGACATCGGCTCCATCTCAGCCGCCTTCAATCCGGGCGGTCTGACGCGCGCGCTGGAAACCATCGACCAAGAACAGCGCCGCCTGGTGCAGTTCGGCGTGTCTCAGGCCGAACTGGATCGCGAGATCGCCAACAACCGTACGGCGCTGGAAAACGCCGTCCAGGCCGCCGCGACCCGCAGCACGCCAGGTCTGGCCAACGCCCTGCTGGGCGCCGCCAACGACGACCTGGTCTTCTCGGCCCCAGCCACCAACCTGGCGCTGTTCGAAGCCGCCGTGAAAGACCTGAAGGCTGCTCAGGTCGACGCCGCCGTGAAAACCGTCTTCGAAGGCCAGGGCCCGCTGGCTCTGGTCGTCACGCCCGAGCCCATCGAGGGCGGAGAGGCCGGCGTCACCGCTGCCCTGCAAGCCAGCCGCTCGGTTCCCGTCACGCCCCGCGCCGAACAGGCAGAGCTTCAGTGGCCCTACGCCGACTTCGGCGCCGTCGCCACGCCCAGCAGCCGCACCGAAGCAGCCTCCGTCGGCGCCACGGTCGTCACCTTCCCCAACGGCGTGCGACTGACGGTCAAGCCGACTGAGTTCAAGGACGAGCAGATCCTGATCAGCGTCCGCACCGGCATCGGCGAGGAAGCCCTGCCGACGGATCGTTTCACCGCCCAGGCCCTGGCCCCCATGGTCTTCACCCCCGGCGGGCTCGGCAAGCTGACCGCTGACGAACTGAGCCGGGTCCTGACTGGCAAGATCTACGGCGCCGGCTTCACCATCGACGGCGACGCCTATCAGTTGTCGGGCGCCACCCGTCCCGCCGACCTGCAGCTGCAGATGCAGGTGCTGGCCGCCTATCTGACCGACCCCGGTCTGCGCCCTGCGCCGTTCGAGCAGATCAAGGCGGTCCTGCCGCAGTATGTGGCGCAGCAGCGCGCCACGCCGGGCGGCGCCTTCGCCATCGACGGCGCGGGCTATCTGGCGTCGGGCGACAAGCGCGAGGTCTTCCCCCCGGCTGACGTTATCGCCGCCTTCACCCTCGACGAACTGAAGCAGGGCGTGATCCAGGGCATGGCGTCCGGCCCCATCGACATCGTCATGGTCGGCGATGTGACCGTCGATGACGCCATCGCGACCGTGGCCTCCACCTTCGCGGCCCTGCCGAAGCGCGCGCCGGCGGCCCAGCCCCTGCCCGGTTCGGACCAGCGTCGCTTCCCGGCGCCGACGGCCCAGCCGGTGCGCCTGACCCATACGGGTCCGGCGGAGCAGGCCCTGGCCTATGTGGCCTGGCCCACCACTGACGCCGTCGACGACCGCACCGAAGCTCGCAAGGTCGCCATCCTCAGCGAAGTGTTCAAACTGCGCGTACTGGACGAAATCCGCGAGAAACAGGCCCTGGCCTATTCGCCGCGCGTCTCGTCCTCGGCGTCCGACGTGTTCAAGGGCTACGGCTCCATCTCGGTCATGGCCGAGACGGCGGCGGACAAGATCCCGGCCTTCTACGCCGCTGTCGACGCCATCACCGCCTCGTTGCGAGACGCCCCTGTCACTGAAGACGAGCTGAACCGCGCTCGCCTGCCGACGATCGAAAGCCTGCGCCGCAGCCAGGCCGGAAACGAGTACTGGCTGGGTCAGCTGGCGGATGTTGCGGCCAAACCGGCGACCATCGAGCAGATCCAGACCCACATCAGCGACCTGGAATCCTTCACCCCCGCCGACATCCAGGCCGCCGCGCGTCAGTATCTGAAGCCGGACACGGCGTGGAAGGCCGAGGTCGTCTCGGACAAGGCCCCGGCCCAGTAAGCAACACAACGCCTGACGAAAAAGGGGCCCCGATCCAGTGGATCGGGGCCCCAAGTCTTTGGCCTAATCGACGGAGAGTCGATGGGCGAAATCTAGCTCAGCCCGGATGACGCCAGGCTGAACGGCCCATTCAGAAGACCCGGCCGCCGACGCCGCCGTCCAGCATGATGACCGCGCCTGAAGCCACAGCACCGGCGCTCTCGACCATCTCCTCACGATACTCGGTGTAGGTCTCCTGGCGGATCATGGTCAGCACCTTTACGCCCGCGCCATAGCGGCGCAGCAGCGACCGTTCGTTGCAGTCGCGCTCCTGCTTCTCGGCGCGGCACTCCAGCATCCCGCCGCGGCCGTACCACAGGGCTTCGCGCTTGTTGCAGTTGATGGTTTCGCCTGGGCCGCCGGCTTCGTCGGCGATGGTCCACTGCAGCTTGGTCCCGGCGATGCAGCGATAGAGCTCGCCTTCATAGTCGGTCGCCACGTCCTTGCCGGGGCGAACCTGCGAGGCCGGGTGCGGCACGGCGCGGTCGTCGATGCAGACGGCCTGGATGACCACCCGCTTCTCCATACGGCGCGAGGCCGTATAGGGGACGCGGACCATCTCCATGCTCTTGCCCTCGACCGACAGGCCTTGGATCGTCGTGGGATAGGGCTGATCGACGTTGAAATAGGCGCCGCCGCCCCCGCCGACGATGACGGTTGCACCGGCGCGAGCGCCGGCAAAGGCCCGCGCGCCGGCCACGTTGACGTTCACATTGACATTGACGTTGCCGCCCCCGCCCCAGCCGTTGACGCCGTCACGAGGCGGGACAGGCGGAACCGGAGGGATGACAGGCGGCCTTACCGGCGGCGGCGGCGGCAGGCAGCACGGCGTGACCGGCGGCGGCGGCGGTTGCGGCGGCTGGCAACCCGTATTGCAGCCCGCCGCGGCCACGTCCGCCAGCGCCATCATGCCGACAAAGCCTGCGGCGCCAGCCAGAATTTTCTTGATCCCCACCCGCATGGGCCCGGACTCCTGCATTGATCTGCCAGCATCGCTGCAAGTCACGGGCCGGTTCAGTGGGCGGAAAAGGGCCAGAAAACTCTCATTTTCAGGACGGGGGCAGGAAAAGCCCGCCATCCCCTGTGCCATCCTGGCGCATTAGAGATCAGCCGACCGGCTTCAGCTCCGCCAGATAGCGCTTCCAGTTCTGGACATAGTGCTGGGCCGAAATCCGCAGGGCCTCGATCTGCCCCTCTTCCAATTCCCGCACCACCTTTCCAGGCTGTCCCATGACCAGGGAGTTGTCGGGAATGACCTTCCCCTCGGTGATCAGGGCGTTGGCGCCGATCAGGCAGTTCTTCCCGATCCTCGCGCCGTTCAGGATCACCGCCCCAATGCCGACCAGGCTGTTGTCCCCGATGGTGCAGCCATGCAGCATGGCCTTGTGGCCCACCGTCACCCCGGCGCCGATCGTCAGGGGCGAGCCGACATCGGTGTGCAGGATGCTGCCGTCCTGAATATTGCTGTCGCGGCCGATGACGATGGGATCATTGTCGCCTCGCAAAACCGTGTTGAACCAGATGCTGGCGCCGGGATGCAGAATCACATTCCCTAGAACCGTTGCATTCGGCGCGATCCAGTATTCGCCCTCAGGCGGAAACTGCGGCTTGCTGTCGCCCAGGCTGTAAACACTCATCCGAACACACCCTATGTTTCAGAAAATGATGGCTTTAAGCCCTCATAAACTACGTTAGCATCATTGTGTTGATGCGATTCGAGGTCGCCATTTCGGCCCCGGATCCGAAGCCGGATCAAGCCCGGTCCGGTCAGATACTGGAGAATGCGCGTGGCGTGTTCGCGACCAGTTCCGGGACGACGCCTCTGCTGCGGCGACGACCCTGTGGCTGATCCCGGCGGCTTCTGCGCGGCTCCGGCCCCCTCCTCCCCACCGACGACCAAGGCGAGACCCTGCCGGGCTCGCCTTTTTTCATGCCCTGGAGGCGTTCATGACGAAGCGTTCGGCCATCAAGCATCAAGTCCGTGAAGGCGTTCTGGACTCGCGGGAATTCCTGCAGGACGCCAAGGTCCGGCGATTGCCGCCCCGGAACGGCTGGTCGCCCTGTCCCTCGAACGACGAACGCGACCAGGGCTACCTGAAGACGTTGAAGCCCAAGTCGGACGGTCAGGCCGAACTGATGGAGGCCGTCGACGCCCACAACATGGTCCTGGCTCTGGGGCCGGCAGGCACCGGCAAGACCTATCTGGCCGTCGCCAAGGCCGTCGAGGCGCTGGAGGCGGGCAGGATCGGTCGCATCGTCCTGTCGCGACCAGCGGTCGAGGCCGGGGAGTCCATCGGCTTCCTGCCCGGCGACATGGAGGACAAGCTGGCGCCCTATCTGCGCCCCCTCTACGACGCCCTGTCGGACCGCCTCAGCATGAAGCGGGTCAAGGCCCTGATGGCCGAGGGGCTGATCGAGATCGCCCCCATCGGCTATATGCGCGGCCGCACCCTCAACAACGCCTTCATCGTCGTGGATGAGGCGCAGAACTGCACCTACGTCCAGCTCAAGATGCTTCTGACGCGGCTGGGTTGGCACTCGACTATGGTGGTGACCGGCGACCCGCAGCAGTCGGACCTGCTGCCCGGCGTATCGGGTCTGTCGGACATCGCCGAGCGGCTGGAGGCGGTGCCCGAAATCGCCGTGGTGCGGCTGGCCGAACGCGACATCGTGCGCCACCCTCTGGTCGCGAGCATGATCGGCGTCCTGTAAGCCCCCCTGTCAGGACGCGGATGCGGAAGAGGCCCGGTGAGCGATCATCGGGCCTCTTTTCATTACATCACCTCGGCCAGAGCCGCCTTGGGTTCGACCTCGACCTTCTTCGCCGCCGGCGGGACCCGCCCGCCGATCCGGTCGATCAGGGCGAAGACGAAGGGGTTGAGCGAGATCGACAGCAGGGCCGAAGCCAGGATCAGGTCGTGGGTCTCGCGGCTCATGGCGCCCAAGGACACGGAGGTGGCGGCCAGTATGAAGGAGAACTCCCCGATCTGGGCCAGGCTGGCGGCGACGGTCAGGCTGGTCGCCCGGTCCAGCTTGAAAGCCGTGGTGATGGCCAGGGCCGCCAGCGACTTGCCGATGATGACGATGCCCAGCACGCCGAGCACCGCCAGAGGTTCGCGCACCAGAATGGTCGGATCGAACAGCATGCCCACCGAGACGAAGAACAGCACGGCGAAGGCGTCGCGCAGCGGCAGCGACCGCTCTGCGGCGTTGTGGCCCAGGGGCGAGCTGTTCAGCACCAGACCGGCCAGGAAGGCGCCGAGGGCGAAGGAGTGGAACAGGTAGTAGGCGACCCAGGCGATGCCCAGGGCGATGGCCAGCACGCCCAGGGTGAACAGTTCGCGCGACTTGGTGTGGGCGATGCGCACCAGCACCCAGGGCAGGACCTTGGCGCCGACCACCAGCATGATGCTGACGAAGCCCGCCACCTTGATCAGGGTCCAGCCGATGGACTTGGCCAGTTCGGCGCCGCTCAGGGCCTCGCCCGGCGCGATGATCAGCAGCGGCAGCATGACCAGGGCGACGACGATGACCAGGTCCTCGACGATCAGCCAGCCCATGGCGATACGGCCCGCGTCGCTCTTGAGTTGTTTGCGTTCTTCCAGCGCCCGCAGCAGCACCACGGTCGAGGCGACCGACAGCGAGAAGCCCAACAGCAAGGCCTCCACGTCGCCGAGCCCCAGCAGGAAGCGGCCCAGGCCCCAGCCCAGGACGGTGGCGGCGCCGATCTGCACCAGGGCGCCGGGGATGGCGACCTTGCGCACCTTCATCAGGTCCGCCGCCGAGAAGTGCAGCCCGACCCCGAACATCAGCAGGATGACGCCGATCTCGGCCAACTGCGGCGCCAGTTCCGTGTCCGCGACAAAGCCGCCCGTGTAGGGGCCGACGATGACCCCCGCCACCAGATAACCGACCAGAGGCGACAGCTTCAGCCGATTGGCCAACATGCCGAACACGAAGGCGAGGACGAAGCCTCCGACCAGGGTGATAATCAGGCTGTCGGCATGCGGCATCGGCGCTCCTGCGTCGGTGAAGGTTCTTCTGGGGCTGGAAACCTCAAACTGGGGGCGAGACGCCGCCACGGCAAGGCTTTCATCGCCGTTTTACCGGGATGAAACCGATTGGAAACAGTCAAAGTTGCGTGCGCGACGACGGGTCGCGGAAACAGGCGCTACGACCATCCCTTCTCCCCCTGCGGGAAAAGGTGGCCAGGCAGGGCCGGATGAGGGCTTGCGCGACGGCGGCCACCGGCCTCAGTTCAACGCGCGGCGAGACCCCTCATCCGTCAGCCCCCGGATCAAGTCCGAGGGCTGCCACCTTTTCCCGCAAGGGGAGATGGATTTTGGGAGCGTTACGCCCTTGCCGCGCGGCTGGCGTCGACGCCGAGGGCGGTCAGGGCGGTGGCGGCGATGTGGTCGGCGTCGAGGCCGGCCTGGGCGTACATGATCTCGGGCTTGTCCTGGTCCTGGAAGACGTCGGGCAGGGTCAGGGTGC
>Ga0265296_1004583_pt1 | contig 11928 bp, 10 predicted proteins | sample MunlanPumphouse1_FD_189073 | JGI IMG/M metagenome (GOLD analysis project Ga0265296, IMG submission 189073) | Groundwater microbial communities from a municipal landfill in Southern Ontario, Canada - Pumphouse #1 | ecosystem: Environmental > Aquatic > Deep subsurface > Groundwater | place... | reverse complement strand
TCAGCTCGCTCGCCAGGTCAACATTATTGACTTTGACCCCTTTGGGAACGCTCAACTGGACCGGGGCAAAATTAAGGATCGCCTTGACCCCCGCCTTGGCGATCTCTTGGGCCAAGCTTTGCGCCGCCTCGGTCGGCACTGTCAGGATGACCATTTCTACCCCGGCCTGGCGGCAGACCGTGGCCAGCGAGCCTATGTTGTAGCAATACTTCCCTCGGTATTTTTTCCCTATCTTATTGGGAGAGTTATCGAAGGCCGCCACGATCTTAAACCCGAGCTCCTCAAACCCTTTGTAGCCGACCAACGCCTGGCCGAGGTTCCCCATGCCAACAATCGCCACTCGCCGCCCCTGCTCTAAGCCAAGGATCCTGGCCAAAGCCCCTTTCAAATCCAGGACGTTGTAACCGACGCGCGGTTTGCCGAATTTACCGAAATAGGAGAGGTCTTTTCTCACCTGGTCCGGCTTAAGGCCGACCAGCGCCGCCAGGTTCTTCGAGGCAATGGAGAAGGTCCCCTGCTGGGCGAGATTGTACAAGCAGCGGTAATAAAGCGACAGTCTGGCAATAATGCGATTGGATACGTTCATTTGTGAATTGTTTCACTATTGTAGCAAAACAGCCCGGCAGTGTCAACACGGGCTAGCGATCGGAACTAGCGGCTCTTTTTGGCGCGCGGGGGGAGCGGCTTGGCGGCCGGCTTCTTCGGCGCCGGCTTCTTTTTGACCACCGGCGCTTTCGGGAGGGGCAGAATTGTTTGGGCCGGGAGAGGAATGACCTGGCTCGGGCTGGCCGGGACAGGCGCCGGCGCCACTACCTCGGCTGGTTTGATCTTTCCGGGCAGGAGATAAGAAAAGCTGAAGTAATGGGCCGTATTGGCCGACAAGACCGCGTCATTATAATAAGCGTAATCAAAACTGAACCCTTTGAAGAGGAATCCGAGCCCGGCAGTCAGGTTAGTGTTGCTGGCCGTAGCACTCGCCGCCAACTGGTCGATCCCGCCCCGCACCGCCAACCACGGTTTGGGAAGCCATTCCACTCCACCGTGGAGCGTGAAAGGATCCCCGCCGCCGACGTCCAGATCAGCTGCGATCAACAGATTATCCCTGGCCTGGAAATTCAGGCCGGCCTTGAACGCGGAGGGGAGATCTTCTTTGGTGTTAGTCCCCCAGTTGATGTTATCGGGAAGGATATTTTTCACCGCCAGGCCGGCGGCCAATTGCGGCCGCGGCCGCCAGAGGAGCCCGAGGTCAAGGTCGTAGCCGCTACCGGTGCCACCGGCCACCCCGCTAAAACCTTTGTTGAAAAGTTTCAGTGCCACGCCGAGCGCCAGCTTTTCCCGGAGCTCTTTTCCCCAAGCGAAATTAATGACACTGCTCGAATAATCGAAGGCGTTCCCGGTCCCGATCACCCGCCCCGCTTCATAAGTCGTCTGCAGGAAGCCGGGCGAAGAGGCCCCCAGGTAGGCCACCCCCAAAGTTCCTTGCGGCAGGGGTTTCGCCGCGCCGAGCATGGTGTAATTGATATCTTCCGCCAGGCTGGCAAACATGCTGGTCGCCCCGAACTCCGTCAAATATGCCGCGTTAGCCGGATTAACGAAGAGCGAGTTGATGTTCCCCGGATCGGCGGCCGCCGTCCGTCCCAGCGCGATCATTCTTGCCCCCATCCCCAACCTCGTCGGATCCAGCGCCACGGCGTGAGCCGACGAGCTAAGTAGCAAGCCACCAACGGCAAAAAACAAACAAATATTTAGTAGTTTCATTTGAGCACAGCGATCTTGATCTTGCCGATGACCCGGCCGCCGGAGACGATGCGGAGAAAATAAGCGCCGTTGCCGGCCGTTTCGTTAAAGTCGGTCGTCCCATCCCAGCTGATCTCGTTATAACCGGCCTTGCCGCCATTGACGCCGGAAAGGTAGCTCCGTTTCCAAACGAGCTGGTTGATCTCGTTGAACATATACAGGGTAATGTCAGCGTCTCCGTTCAGTTGGTAAGCTAATCGGGCGGGACCATTAGCCGGGTTAAATGGATTGGGGTTGATAAAGGCGTTAGCCGCCTTCAGTTCACCAGTGTCAACGGCGACCGTCCGGGCGACGATTGTGGAGTTACCGCTGATATCTCGCGCCTCGATGGTCAAATAATGCGTCCCCGCGCCCAAGCTGAACGCGCAGGTTAGCGCCCCGGTCGCCGCGTCATACAATGAGGTGCCGGTCAGCGCGTTGAAGGCTGTCGCCGTCCCATCGATGACCACCCGGCTCGTCGCTTGGTTTATCCCAGACGGTTCATCGGTCACCGTCGCCGTCAGGGCGCCACTGCTCTTGACCAGGTCCCCGTTAACGATCAGGCTGCCGTCGACTTTGACATTACTGATGATCGGGGCCGCGCCGTCACCGCTGGCCGAGAGGGTTAAAATAGGGAGCATGCCGGCCAGGCTGTTGAAGCTGGCGCTGGTCAGCGAGCCCGAAGAGACGATCCCGGCCGAGACATCACTTTGGAGGTTGGTCGAGGAGGTAATGCCGCTCCCCGAGCCGAACTCGTTCGGGCCGGAAACAAAGCTGGCGCTGCTGGCCGCCCAGGCGGTGCCGGCCAAGAACAACGCCAACAGCAACAGCGTTATCTTTTTCATGGTCGTTATTATATACCAAGATCGGCCGGGGCACTACTTATTTAGCCTGAAATTTCACGGGTCCGCGGTCGAAAACGTAGTAGTTGAATTGAGGAGGATGGTTTAATGTCCGGACCGAGGATCGAATATATCTGGCGCGCGTCATCTATTCGGCCGTCGAGCATGCCCGCCCGGCCAAAATGCGTCCGGCTCAATACTTTAGTCGGGGCCTCTTTAAATGGGAAATTGGAGATACTGTCTGATTCTCCAAAAATATTAGGCCCCGCCTGGATCGTATTGAAAGAGGCTGGGTTAGTCGAAGGAGGCCGATTAAACCTGCAGGGCCTGCTGGATTTTTTGAGCTCTGATCCGGCAAAGATCGAATTGCTGGGAAAAAGCCTGAAGTTGAGAAAAGATGATAAATCCCCGGAGCCGACACAAGAAGAAAAATTAAGCGGCGAGGCTAGGCTTTTGCATCTAAACTCCCAAATCGGAGCGATTATTGGCCGGATCGCCGCGGCTGATATTTTTGTGAGTAAATACGGGTTGGCTCATGAGATCGCGATCGATGCCTTAAAAGCCCTGGGGAGAGGAGATATTCCGGAATTTAACCAGTGCCAGCACGAACTGGAAATGGCCGATCAGCATCTGGCCCTGAATCTGCCGCCGCTCGATCTCTGCGGCTTAAATTTGAGACGGATGTGTTTGAGCGGGGTGAGTTTTAAAGGGGTCGATCTTGCCGGGGCGGACCTTTCCGCGTCAAATTTAAATGGCGCCCGGCTCACGATGTCTCCCATGAGCCGATCGATCCTGATCGGTTCCGATTTTGAAAGCGCTGTGCTGGAAAATGTTGACCTGACCGGAGCCAACCTTCGCGGCGCAAGTTTCTGCCGGGCCGCCATTCTTAGAGAGGTCGACCTTAGCGGAGCGCAACTCGAGGGAGTTAACTTCCGCAGCACGATTTTTGTCGGCATAACTTATCTGGCCGGCGGGCGGACAGTAAAAACTTACGATCCTCAAGAAATAAAGCATTTCCTTGAACAGGCGGGAGCCATCGTTTAATCAGATGAGTAGTTGGGGCAGGGATTTTCAGATCAGAAAACGACTGAAATTTTCTATCGCAAAAAAGGATAAACAATTGTAATGAGAATTGATAGTAAACCTCCCGTTAGCCCCGCTTCGGGGCTCGACTCGGTTAAACAGAGGCTTCTTGCCACAATAAGAAAGCCTGGTTTCCGGTCGGTCACTATCGCTCCCTACACTCTCCACCGTCAGGGATATTCATTATCTCTCACCATTTTTGACGGCAACGGCATGGTCAAAGATCAGCTTAGGGAGCCGATCGAAACGGCAAGAACGCTCTTTCAAGTGGGAAAAGTCGACAAGATCGTGATCAAGCGCGGGGCCAAGCCCGAAGACATTGCCGCGCTTTTTGAACAATTGAATAGCAAAACTCTTAGCCTTCGAGATTTTAAGCACTCCAATATAGAAATTGTCTTCCGGCCGCAGCCGGTCGCACAGGACCAGATCGCTGCTCCCCAACCGGCCAAACCGGGATTAAAAGAAACAGAGTTAGCCCCTCCGATCCTGCAAACTGGAATTTCCCGTCCCGAAGTCGATAGACTTTCATTTTCATTTAGCTACAATAATTTGGAATTGGCCTGTGAAACAGTCGCCATGGCCTTCCACCCGGCTCGCACAGTCATTTTCCCGGCATTAATTGAAGACGGGAGAAAACTAGCCCTCTGGATAGATTATTTAGTTCAGGGGAACGGAGATAATATCAGAATAGAATACAAGGCGACCGCCAACGCTACCCGAGAACAGCTCGTTATGCTGATCAAGGCTTTGCGCGAAACCGCTCAAATGATCAGGCAACATCCGGTGATGAAGGCCGCCGCTCAACCGGCAAAAGCTCCCGCTCCAGAAGTGAAATCGGAGCCGGTCCCGGAACTAGAACCCGAACCAATCGCCGCCGAAATGAAGGTTAATTCGCCGGCTGAGTTATTATCGATAGGGAAAAACCTGTATAAAAAAGGGCCCGCTCGCGGCAGTTTGCCGGCCGTACAAAAAGAGGCCGAAAAATGGCTCGCTCTCGCTAAGGCCGAAGTGGAAAAATACAAGGCCCAGATCGGACAAGGCTGGACACCAGAACTGATCGCGCAGCGGGACACATTTTGCAAATTAGCCAAGATCATAAATAATTTTCAACTGGCGATCGGACCCGCTCCGATCGAAGAGGTCGTTATTCCGGAGTGTCGAACGGGCTATCGAGGCGGCATCTACGAGTACCGGCCACAAGCGGCAACCAGTACCCCCGCCGCTCCCACCAGGCCGGCTGAACCACATCGCCCAAGCCTGACCCTGGGATCGCGATTTCAACCCGGCGATCTAATTGATGTAGCAATTGCCAACGTTAACAGCATGGGCGCTTTTACTTCTGTCATTAAGGGGGTCACGGGCTGGATCAAAGATCCGGTCGGCTTAAGCAAAGGCCAAACAATTAAAGCCAAAGTAATCGGCGAAGAATATCAGGAAGCCAGCGGCCAACATTATCTGATCCTTGAACATCATGATCCGGACGCACTGCCTCGACCTCGGGAGGGTCGGCTTGACGATTTTCGGACAAATGCGGCAGGGATTAATGGGAAATATGTTTTCATTCGGGTCGGCGGTGAAACAAATGAAACGGGGTTTCTCCCCGATTATTTCGCGCATTCCAGTTCGCTGAGACATAGCGAATTCGTTGATACTGGGGCTGTTTTGGTTCATCAGTATCGCTCCTTCAAGGTTTATTGCACTAAAGAATTTCTTGATACCATCGCGCCATTATTATTAAAAGAGATCGCTGATGGGCAAATATTTATCTTTGATGATGCACATTTTTTAAGCCCTGAAGAGGAGCTGGTCTTCGCCCAACAGTTCATTTTTGGCTTATATCAACCTCGAGGGGTTATGCGTTCCGAAACATTTAAATCATTGAGAGAACAATATTATAATGAAGCGTACGGGCATTTCCCTTTCCGCTTAACCATCGAAGGTTTTTCGCAGAAATGGACGGTCAGAGATTTAATCCGCGCCATGGCGCAAAAACAGCTTGAGGCAGTTGGAGTTGAAAAAGCCGAAACAGCAGCGCCGGCTCAACCGGATAAGACAAAGCGCCCGCTTAGCTGCGATAGGCTGGACTATTTGAGGGAGACCTGCGCGAAAATATTTGAGATCGGGCATTCACCCGCTCCTGCCCTTGGTGAACTTAATAGTCCTGAAAGGAAACTACATATAAATGCTTGCTTGGTCGGCGAAGATATTAGACCCTGGCTGAAGCATCTTAATTCGGGCGGCACAGCCGCACTGACGGCTGCATATCCCGATGAATATCAGTACATGTTGAGGAACGCGCTCAATCCGGATTATTATCCTAGTTTAATCAGAAAGGCATTGGATATTTTGAATCAGGTTTATGAAAAAATTTAGATGGGAGACTGACGGGAGGAAATAAATAATGGCCAATCCAATCGGCCCCAACAGAGCGGAAAGATCGTCTCGCCCAATTTCAAGCCTTGCGCGCATTAAAGACGTCATTATGACAGCCGTATTTAGTCTCAAGCATAATTACAGCAACCCCTTGCGCGGAATAGAAATTCATCCTTCTAAGCGTGGCAGCTACCTTTATTTATGTGTTACGACTTATACAACAAAGAGAACAAGCTTAGAATTTTGGTCCGAAGCGTCGACAACTGCCGAACACCTTTCCAAAAAAGGGATTAAGCACATCAGTATAGGCCCTGATGCAAAGCCGGAAGAAATAACGGCTTTATTTCAATTGCTGGGAAATGCTGATCTTGATTGGCAAACATTTAACCGGCCAAATATCAAGTTTGTTAAATAGAAAAATCGTCTAAAATATTATCGTCAAATCCCCAAATCCGTCGGCAGCCGGGGTAAAAGTCTATTTCACTGCCAGCCCTAAGGAGAGACCAGGCTCCCGAAATTCATCACATAATCATATTATCTGAAATCAAGATCATTATATATCGAGAAAATAATTGAAATGCTACCAAGAATCGAACAATTAGCCGCACAAGTCAGTCCGCTCCGAAACTGGCCGGTGCATCCTGGGGAAATGGCGAAAAGGATGACCGACCTGCGAAGAGAACTCGGCAAGCTCGTCCCCAAGTTTTCACCGGCCACCCTGCCGCCCGCCGATCACTATCATCTCTTTGGCGGGAAATTCAAAGTCAAAAACCTGATCGCTAATAGAACTTACACCGCTATTTATCTGGCGACCGACGAACAAACCGGGGAAAGCATTGCTATAAAAAGAGCCCTGGTCAGGGAAGAGATCCATTTTGTGTTACGGGAAAGCAAAATCTTAAAAAGGCTTTCACATCCTAATATTATCCGCTATCTTGGAACTGACAATGATTCTCTAATGATGGAGCTTCTAACCGGTGTTCCTCTAACTCATCTTGGCAACTTTAACCGGGAAGATCTGCTATTGGTATTAATGTACGAAGCGACAGAAGGCTTAAGAGCGATGCATCAAAACCAACTTGTCCACAGGGATATAAAAATCGATCATCTTTTTGTTTCCGAAGAAGGAGAAATAAAATTTCTGGATTTCGGCCTGGCCAGAGATTTATCGGCTGATTCCGACATTGAAGGTAACTTCTTCGGCACATCGCAATACGCGGCTCCGGAAGTTATCCGCCGGGGTCAGCGCCAGGCCGGCCCGGAAGCGGACTTTTTCTCTTTTGGCCTGGTGTTATTTTGCGGCCTAACCGGACGCTACCCGCTGGCCAGGAAAATAAAGATCGATAAATCTCTGTCAGACTTTGTTTCTTTTCCCGCCTGGGGTCCGGTTTTAAACACCGAGTCATTAGGAATGCTTCCTCTAAGATTTAGGCCAATCTTAACCGGCTTGCTGGAAAGAAACCCAAAAAGATGGTTATCGGACCATGATGAATTTCAAAGGATGATATTAAAGGCGCTGTTTAATTAAAGATTATTCTCGGCCTAAATCCCCAGGTCCGTCGGCGCCCGGCCCAGAGAATAAAGCAGATCCAGCGTGGATTTGATGCTTTTTAAACAAAATACAACAATTTAAGCAACTTTGATAAAAATATATACTTTGGGGTTTCCCGGAAGACCATTTATTCTTTCAATCACTACTTCGCTTATCAGATTATGATCAATCCATCTATTAATAGCAATCAACTGCCCCCTATTAATATAGCCTAATTTTACCTTATTAAACATTATCTTAACTGCTAAAGGGTCATACATATTCGAGGGTTCTTTTTCCAGAACAACTTCTTGGCCCTCTTTTAGTTCGCTAAGAATATTTGTGCCCTCATTATGTCGAAATCCACATATTTCAGTAAATAATTCAAACCCCGCATTAACACCATCAAATGGATGAACAACGGAAAAATCATCATCTGGCAACCTTGCCCCGGAATAGCCAAGGAGAGCAAAGTCGGATATCTTATCCTTTAATTTTTCAGGAATTCTGATGGCTTCTAAATATTTAATAAAATCGGTACGTGTTCTAGGTGGCAAGCGCTTCATAAACACGCCAAGAACATTATCGTACGATTGGTCATCAAGCGAAAAAGCGGCAAATCCATTAAAACCCAATTTTACAGCTTCTTTATAATCATCGGATTCAGTTAAATATTTTAGCTTTGCCTCGTCTCCGGTTCTAATAAGCTCGGCTATTATTCTCCTAAGTCGATTTTCCTTGTCTGGGGCTTGCCAAGTTAACAATAGCCTATTTGGCTCCACAATATGTTCGATCCAATTCATTTTATTTTCTCCAGAACTTCTTTCAGCTTTGCTTGCCTAGCTAAGATTAATTTTACCATAAATTCTGCCCTTACTTCCGAAAGTCTACAATAAACATCAAAATGGGTCAGTTCGGATATTATTCCCTTTATATTTTCTGGCGTAAAATCAATGCATTTCAACATCACTTGTTTTTTATCTGGGTATTTTAAAACGAATTGTTCAATAAAATCAAACATCTGCATTCTCGCTGTGTCGGACATTGACCATTTCATGTGATTTGTTGCTTTCTTTCTGTTGTTAATATAGGTGTTTATTTTATCGACATTATACTTATATATGTCTTCCTCCCTAATCTCATGCCCCATACTCGTCCCATTATCAAAGGCGGGGGAAAGAACAAATCTGCTGGCTTCTTTTTCATTTAGCTTACCAATTAACCCCCAATTATCTTGATGCCTATCGGTGTTTCCAATTAATGCATCAAATACGAAAATTTTCGCCCATTCCTCTGCCCAATCACATTTACAAACAACCTTGAGCCTTTCGACCGTATCATAATTATGTAAAGTCCCTTTTTTTGAATCGTATTCAGGAATTAGTTTTTTCATAAAATAACCGCCGTCAATATAGAGGTCTTCTTCGCCACGAGGATAATCTTTAAAAAAGAACTCTATTAATGCACCACAAGTATTGTCTACGCTATTAATAGCTGTGAACGCCGGGGGGACTGTAACCCCAATCAGACATCCAATCCGATATGCAATAATCTCTACCCAAAATTGAACCGGATAAATCGTTCGAGAGAGCTTATAAACGTATCGATGCCTATATTCTTCATTCTTGTTTTTTTCTAAAAACCCATAAGGGGTATCTTTTGGGCAGAATAATACGTATTTTTCCCTTGCTCCTTTTGGAAATATGCCTGAATACTCTTCATCCTTTGGCCATCTTGCGATATCGACTACTTGGTCGGCTGCTTGATATTTATATTTTAACATTTTTAAATACCGAGGTCGGTTGGCGCTCTCCCCAGAGAATAAAGCAGATCCAGCGTGGATTTGATCTGTTCTTCGATCGTCTCTTCGGTATGGGCCCGGTCGGGATATATATTGTAGAGGCGGCGATAGTTCAACGGGGTCACGTTCAGCATCACCGAGTTGGCACCGGCCAGCAACCCTTTTCTCCTCGCTTCCGGATCGAGCGTTTCAAACCCGGTCGTCACGACGATCTTGGCGTTCTTGGGATCGATCAACCGGCTGACCGCCAGGACTTTCAAAACCAGGTCGGTCTTCGGACCTTCCGGTAACACCGGACCAAAACTGTACATCTCGGCTTTCAATTCTTTAGTTAAAACAATGTCGTTAAGCAGGCTTTCTGTTGTCTGGCCCGGCAGACCGATCAAGCCGCCGGTCAAGACCAGATAGCCGAGTGAATAAGCGTCTCTGACATCCTGCAGACGATCTTCCAGCTCATCGCCGCAGTGGAGGTTCGCGTAGAGTTTGGGGTCGCTGGTCTCAAAGCGTAAGAGGACGCCCCTCGCCCCAACCTCGTAAAGTTTAGCCAATCCCTCCTTGCCCACTTCGCCGATCGAAATAAAGATCAGAACCGCGTGCCTCTTCTTGATCTCCTTGATCAACCCGGCGACCCGCTCCGCCGGATATTCCGGGTCCTCCCCCGACTGCAAAACCAGTGCTTTAAAGCCGTGCTTCTCTACCGCTTCCTCAACAGCGGAGAAAATCTCCTCATCCGTCATCCGGTATCTCTTTAAGATCGAATTGCTCCGCCGGATGCCGCAGTAGGCGCAATCGTGTTTACAATAATTGGAAAACTCGATGATCCCGTGGACACAGCAAGAGTTGGAGAGATATTTCTGGCGTAGAAAGTTAGCCGTTTTATAAAGTTGGTCTAATTCGGCCGGATTCTCGATCAACAACAGCTTAAGCAGTTCTTCTCTTTTTAGCTCCCGGCCTTCGGCGGCCTTATCAAGGATCAAAGAAATACTTTTGCTGACCCCGGTTTCTTCCGCTGGGCGGCGGGAGAGGAGGACGTCGGTCTCCCGCAGTTCAAAAAAGAGCTCTTTCCAGGTTTCGAGAACTTCAATCGCCTCACGCTCGGGTATCGTTTGGATTACATAGCCCCCCTGGGCATAGATGTAATCGCCAAGCTTGAGGTTAACGATCTCATTGATCGCCTTTTTCTGTTCGCCGAAGTAATCGACCGTGACATTCTTGCCGTCCAGGCCGGTGACCTTACCGGGGATAGCGTAGCACATTAGAAATAACCGCTGACCAGAACATCGGAACCGAGCCGGTCGACGTGGACCAGGCGCAAATGTTTGGCTTGCGAGGGGAGCGCCACTCCCTCCCCTTCCACGGCTGTCTTGGCGTCGCGGCCGCCAAAGATCTTCGGGGCAATTATAAAGTGGGCCTTGTCGACCGCTTTGGCCGTGAGGAACGAGGCATTGACCTCGCCTCCCCCTTCGACCAATAAGCTGGTGATCTTCATTTTGCCCAACTGCCTGACCAGGGCTTTGATATCGATCAGTCCGCGCGGCGCCGGCAGTTGAAGTATTTCTACCCCCCGCTTTTGCAAGGCCGCCACCCTTTTCCGGGGAGCGTCCGGTCCGACGGCAATGATGGTGCGGCCGCCCGCAGCGGCGATCACCTGGGCCGCCAGTGGGGTGCGGGCATAAGCGTCGAGGACTACCCGGATCGGGTCCTTCACTTTTTTGACCAGCCGGACATTGAGCTTGGGGTCATCGATCAGCACATTGTTGATCCCGACCAGGATCGCGTCGTAGAGGTTGCGCAGGTGGTGGGCGAAATGGAGCGACTCCGGCCCGGCCACCCAGCGGCTCGCCCCGGTCCGGGTCGCTATTTTACCGTCGAGCGTGACCGCCGATTTCAGGACGACGAACGGGCGCCGGGTCGTGATATATTTATTGAAGACTTCGTTCAATCTCTTCGCTTCGTCCGCCAGCAAGCCGACCTCGACTTTTATTCCGTGTTTCCGGAGCTTGGCAAACCCGCGGCCGTTGACCCGCGGGTTAGGGTCCTTCGTCGAGGCGATCACTTTCTTGATCCCGGCCCGGACGATCGCTTCGGTGCAGGGGGGATTGTTTTTCTTGGCGAAAGAGCAGCATGGCTCCAAGTTAAGGTAGAGGGTCGCGCCGCGCGCCTCTTCCCCCGCCTTCTGGATCGCCCAGGCTTCGGCATGCGGGGTCGTAACTTCGCCATGGTAACCCATCGCCACGATCCGCCCTTGTTTGATCAGGATGGCGCCGACCAGCGGGTCGGGGGTGGTCCGTCCTTCGGCTGACCGCGCCAGCTGATGAACTTCACGCATAAATCTTATATCGTCTTCAGACCACATATGACCTTTTTATAATCGTCCGAATAAAATATCGCCGAGCCGGCCACGAGAACATTAGCGCCCGCTTTAACAACTTCCCTGGCTGTCTCGATGTTTATTCCGCCATCAACTTCGATGTCGACCCCTATTTTCCGTGCTCTAAGCTCCGTGTTCAGTGCTCTGATTT
>Ga0265296_1004582_pt1 | contig 11929 bp, 12 predicted proteins | sample MunlanPumphouse1_FD_189073 | JGI IMG/M metagenome (GOLD analysis project Ga0265296, IMG submission 189073) | Groundwater microbial communities from a municipal landfill in Southern Ontario, Canada - Pumphouse #1 | ecosystem: Environmental > Aquatic > Deep subsurface > Groundwater | place... | reverse complement strand
GGGCGGTCAGCAGGTCTTCGGGCGCTTCGTCGCCCTGCTCCAGCCGCGCCCGGCGCCGCGCCACCAGGGCGCCGACCCGTTCCTGGAAGAAGCGTGCGTCCCCGCCTGAGGCGACGCGGCCCAGACGCGGGATCCAGTCGGGGGCCTTCAGAGCGTCCAGCGGACTGATCCGCGCGCCGACCGCCAGGAAGTGGTTCAAGGCCTTCTCAAACCCCGCCGCGTCGCCGTCCAGATCGTCCGAGAACAGCGCAGCGGACAGGATGTCGAACGTCAGACCGCTCATCTCGCTGTCGATGTTCAGCACCCGCGCGCCGTGCTCCAGCCGCCAGCCCTCGACGCGACGGCGGCAGACCCGGTCCATCGCCTCGGCCGTGCGCGCCGTGTGGGCGGGGGTGAAGAGGGGGGCCATGATCCGACGGGCCCGCCGCCACTGCTCGCCCTCGGTCAGCAGCAGGCCGTCGGCCAGCATGGGGCCCAGCACGCGGCGTTGCAGGTCGCCCTTCTCATAGTTTGCGGCGTTGTCGGTCAGGACGTGGCGGACGCCGGCCGGATCGCTGACCACCAGGGTGCGGCCCAGCGGCGAGGCCCCGTCGATGTAGAGCTCCTTGAAGTGAGCCTCGCTCCAGATTTGCAGCGGGTCGCGCCAGCTCTGCCACAGGAAATGCGCGAGGTTCATCCGCTGGGTCCGGCGCGGCGGCGTCCAGGGGCGGAAGGTGGAAATGGCGGCGTCGGTCATGGGGCGCTCCTTCTCAGGCTCGCCTCATATGTATTGACGATAGTGTCAAAAGGAAGGGGCTCAGGGCCCCTATTGCGACGGCGTCTTGTCGCGCGCCATCGCCGTCTGCTGGGCCTCCAGCGCCCGCAGCCGACCCTCGTCGGCGCGCAGGTCGCCGGTCAGCTGGCCCTTCAACGCCGGGTCTGTGGTCGAGGCGAGCAGGGCGCGGGTATCGGCGACCGCCTGGCGGCGCGCGGCGATCAGTCGGGCCAGTTCGTCGCCAGCCTGGGCCGACGGCCGGGCCGCCTCTTCTTCTTCAGTGGTCTTCAGCGCGGCCGCCTGGCGTGCGGCCGATGCGTCACGCAGGGCGTGCTGAACCGGGTCGCCGCCCTCGAAATCGCAGGCGGCCAGAAGGGCCGCGCCGCCGATGACGAAGGCGAGGACGCCGGCTCGCATCAGCTTTCGATCCAGTTGGGCATCCAGCCTTCGTGAATCTCGCGCAGGTGGGCGACGGGGATGCGGTAGAGCTCGCCCTTCGGACCCGAGGAGGCGAAGTCGGTTCCCTTGGCCATGCCGACGACCGAGGCGTGCAGACCGGCCTCCTTGGCTTTCGCCAGCAGGGCTTCGGGGTCCGAGACCGCGACCAGATAGCGGGCCTGATCCTCGCCGAACAGGAAGGCGTGGGCATGGGCGGCGCTGGAGGCGTTCAACTCGATGCCGACATCCGAGGCCAGGGCCAGATCGGCGGCCGCGCCGACCAGTCCGCCGTCCGACAGGTCGTGGACGACCGTCAGTTCGCCGGCCTCGATCAGGCTGCGGACGAAGTCGCCGGTCTTGCGTTCCAGCTTCAGATCGACCGGCGGCGGCGCCCCTTCTTCACGGCCCAGAACCTCGCGCAGATAGATGGACGAGCCCAGCTCGCCCTTGGTCTCGCCGATCAGGACCAGGACATCGCCCTCGGCCACGCCGCTGAAGCTGGTCACCACGTCATAGTTGGTCAGCAGGCCGACCGCGCCGACCGTCGGGGTCGGCGGAATGGCGACGCCGTTGGTCTCGTTGTAGAGGCTGACGTTGCCGCTCACGACGGGGAAGTCCAACTCGCGGCAGGCCTCGGCCATGCCGTCGGTGGCGCGGACGATCTGGCCCATGATCTCGGGCCGCTGCGGATTGCCGAAGTTGAGGTTGTCAGTGATGGCGATGGGACGCGAGCCCACGGCGGTCAGGTTGCGCCAGGCCTCGGCCACGGCCTGCTTGCCGCCTTCATAGGGGTCGGCCTGGACATAGCGGGGGGTGCAGTCGCTGGTCACGGCCAGACCCTTGTCCGTGCCGTGGACGCGGACCACGCCGGCGTCGGCGCCGGTGGACGAGTCCTGCAGGGTATCGGCCATGACGTGGCGATCGTACTGTTCCCAGATCCAGCGCTTGGAGGCCATGTCCGGGCAGGCGATGACCTGAATGACCGCGTCGTTCCAGCTGTCCGGGGCCGGGACCTGACCGGGATCGAGGCGCGGCTGCAGTTCGGGCTGGACCCAGGGACGGTCGTAGAGGGGCGCGTCGTCGAACAGCGGGGCCAGCGGCACGTCGCAGACCACTTCGCCGTGATGCTTCAGCACCAGATGGCCGGTGTCGGTGGTCTTGCCGATGACGGCGAAGTCCAGACCCCACTTCTTGAAGATGCGATAGCCGACCTCCTCGAAGCCCGGCTTCAGGACCGCCAGCATCCGCTCCTGGCTTTCCGACAGCATCATCTCATAGGCGGTCATGCCTTCTTCGCGCTGGGGCACCTGGTCGAGGTCCAGCTCGACGCCGACGCCGCCCTTGCCCGCCATCTCGACGGACGAAGACGTCAGGCCCGCCGCGCCCATGTCCTGGATGGCGGCGACCGCGCCCGAGGCCATCAGCTCCAGCGTGGCCTCGATCAGCAGCTTCTCGGCGAAGGGGTCGCCGACCTGGACGGTGGGGCGCTTGGCCTCCGACTCGTCGTCGAACTCGGTCGAGGACATGGTGGCGCCGTGGATGCCATCGCGGCCCGTCTTGGAGCCGAAATAGACCACGTCATGGCCCGCTTGCGGCGCGGCCGAATAATAGATCTCATCGGCCCTGGCGATGCCCACGCACATGGCGTTGACCAGGATGTTGCCGTTGTACCCCTTGTGGAAGTTGGTTTCGCCGGCGACCGTCGGTACGCCGACGCAGTTGCCGTAGCCGCCGATGCCGGCGACGACGCCCTTGACCAGATGCCTGGTCTTCTCGTGCGAGGGATCGCCGAAGCGCAGGGCGTTCAGCAGGGCCACCGGGCGGGCGCCCATGGTGAAGACGTCGCGCATGATGCCGCCCACGCCCGTCGCCGCACCCTGATAGGGCTCGATATAGGAGGGGTGGTTGTGGCTCTCCATCTTGAAGATGCAGGCGTCGCCGTCGTCGATGTCGATGACCCCGGCGTTCTCGCCCGGGCCGCAGATGACGCGCGGTCCCGTGACCGGGAACTTCATCAACTGCTTTTTGGAGGATTTGTAGGAGCAGTGCTCGGACCACATCACCGAGAATACGCCCAGCTCGACATGGTTGGGCTCTCGCCCCAACCGGTCCAGCAGGACCTCATACTCGTTCGGAGCCAGACCGTATTCAGCGGCCAATTCTGCGGTGGTCTTTTGCGGAGCGCTCATGGGCGGGGCTTCTAGCCGGGTCTGAGCCGTCTGTCAGCCCGTCCGATCAGCGGCGGCGTTCAACACCGCGTTTCAGGCTGAAGACCAGGATCACGGCGGCCACCACCAACAGGAAGGCTGCGCCCAGGGCGGTGAAGCCAAGCACCGGATTTCGCTCCTGTTCAGCGACGAAGGCTCCGACCAGACCCCAGGCGATGGGCAGGGGATAGGCCAGGGTCCGCAGGCTCGCCGTCACCGCCACGCCGACCAGAACCACGACCACGACAGCGGCGATGGCCCAGCCGGTCGGCGACAGGAAGGCGGGCAGGGCGTCGAACGCCGTCGCAGTTGTGATCAGGTTCAGCGGCGAGGCGATGGTCAGCCACCCGGCCAGCGCCGCCAGCGGCCAGATCAGGAACCAGCGGTCGCGCTCGGTCAGACCGGTCGAGCGTATGGTGCGCGCCACGGCCAGCATGGGAACCAGCAGGGCCAGCAGCGAGGCGAAGATGATGACAACGCTGGCCGCCTTCAGGTTCAGGGCGGCGGCGATGATCCACATGCCTATGCTGAACAGGGCCACGGCCGAGGGCCAGCCCATCCGGTTGATCAAGACGCTTTCACCCGTCTGCGGCAGGGCCTGACGCCCGGCATAGGTCAGCAGCCCCAGATAGATCAGGCCCCAAATGGAAAAGGCGTAGCCCGCCACCTGCAGCGTCTGGTTGCCGTCCGCCGCGAACTCGGCCTGCGACAGACCCAGGCCCCCCAGATTCTGCACCACAGGGACCACCACGGCGAAAACGGCGGCGGCCAGAACCACCAGTCGGCGGGTTCGCTGGGCGGGCGTTGGGCGTTCAATGGCGGACATGGGGGCGTCTCCGGCTGAGCTTCGCCATACTTACGCGCCGGGCCTCTGTTTGGTTCACCGGAACCGCAGCGGTCGCCCCTCGCTTAGGAGGACTGACTTTTTCTTTCAGGAGACGCGCGCATGGCCGACCCCGACAACCTGCCCCAGGACCCCGCCCTCGAAACCGACGAAGTCGCCACCAATCGCGCCCTCGAACAGGGTCTCGGCGTCGGCGCCCGCGAACTCGCGGCCATTGGCGAATCTGGCGAGGCGGGCACCTTGGAACGCGCCCTCGATGAGGACGGCGAGCCGATCGAGCCGGAAATCGAAGTCGATGAGCTGGGCCGAAGCGCCAGCGTGCTGGATCGCGCCAGCAAGCCCTAAGGCCGACAAGGAGCCGTTGGACCCGGGGTTCGACGGCTTCCGCGCCGCTTGACCGCGCCGCTGCGACGTCGTTCCTTCGTTCCATGAGCGATGTTCGACTTTCCGGTGCCGATGTTCTTTTCGCCCAGGCGCGGGCAGCGCGCGAAAGGGCCGATTTCGCCGCCCTGGCCGTCGCTGCGGACGCCCTGCTACGCCTGAACCCGCGTGAGCCTCGCGCTCTGGTGCTGAAAGCCGATTCTTTGGCGGGGCTGGGGGATCATCGGGCCGCCGTCAGCTTTTATGGCGCCGCCCTGGCCCAAGGTCGCGCTGTCGCTTCGCCGCCGCCGGACCTGCGCGCCGAGCTGGAGCGCGCGGCCCGCGCCCAGGCCGAAGGAGCGCGGCGGTTTGAACAGGGGCTGCGCGAGGGGCTTGAGGCGCGCGGCTTTGATCCGGCCTCCTCCAGCGCCCGGTTCGCCGCCTCTCTGGACCTGATGACCGGCAAGCGGCGGCTCTACTACCAGCAGCCGAAATTCTACATGTTCCCGGGCCTGCCGCAGATTGAGTTCCAGCCGCCCGAGACGGTCGCCTGGCTGGCCGGGGTGGAGGCCGCGGCCCCGGCAATTCGCGCCGAACTGGATGCGGTTCTGTCCGAGCCGACCCTGTTCGCCCCCTATGTCGAGGATCGCGCCAACCGGCCGAAGAATGAACAGGCCGGTATGCTGGACAACGCCGCCTGGAGCGCGGTCTTCCTGTGGAAGGACGGGGCCGAGGTTCCCGACATCGCCGCCCGCTGTCCCGAGACCATGCGGGCCTTGGCTGAGGCGCCCCTGTGCCGGATACCGGGCCGCTCGCCGTCGATCCTGTTTTCAAGGCTTCAGGCCGGGGCGAAGATCCCGCCGCATCATGGCCTGATCAACACCCGCCTGATCTGCCACCTGCCGCTGATTGCGCCGCCGGGTTCGCATTTCCGCGTCGGCGGCGAGGTGCGCGAATGGCGGGAAGGCCAGGCCTGGGCCTTTGACGACACCATCGAGCACGAGGCCTGGAATGACAGCGGCCGCGACCGCACCATCCTGATCTTCGATGTGTGGAAGCCCGAGATCACCGCTGAGGAACAGGACCTGATCCGCGCCCTCTTCGCCGCCATCGACGCCACCGGAGGCCGTACACCCAGTCTCGGGACCTAGGGCGCCATGACGAAAGCGACCGTGAACATGATCATGCGCCGGTCGGTCAGGGGGGTGTTTCGATCGGTCGACTTCACGCGCGCCCGCGACAGTGACTCGCGGACTGATCGACCCAGATTGTAGCTGCCAGGGTGTTCGCTCTCGATCTCGCACTCTTCAAGCCGTCCGGTCGCTCGCGTCACGCAGGTCAGAGTCACAAAGCCTTTGGTGGGGCTGCGGCCCTTCACCGATCCGGGGAAGGACGGGCGCGGCGCCTGGTCCCAGGCGATCCCCGCCGGCAGACCGCTTTCGGCCTCGTCGCCGGAATCCAGGTCGCGGGGATCGGTCAGCGCGCGGCCGCAGGCGGTCAGGGTCCTTTCGACGGCGGAACTGGAAGGCTCCAGTTCCATAAGGTAGCGGGTGCCGGGCTGGCCTCTCTGGCCGGGAACGCCGATCTCCAGTTTGCCGCCCTTGGCCAGTTCGCGGGCCAGTCGGGCGGGGACGCGGCTGAAGGCGGCGCGTCGATCTGTACCCACGGTCCAAGCCGTGGCGTAGGGCGTCTCGTCGCCGACGGCGATGCGTAGCGTGCGCGATTCGCCGCGCGCTTCTGGCAATCCGTAAAAGGTGACTTCGAAGACCCCGTCCATGCAGCGGCTGGACAGGGTGATGCCGTTGTCGAATTCGGCGATGGCGACGACCGCCTTGCGCTCCGGCGCCTCGGCCAGCACCCAGTCCTGCGGCGCGGGCGGCGCTTCCTGCGCATGGGCGACTTGACCCGTCGCCAGGGTTACTACCGCAGCGGCGATGGACAGATAACGAACCAGCATGAAGGCCCCCTTGGCATACGCCGCAGAGCCTATCTCAAGCGGATGCCCTCAGCCAGTCAGGCCGCCGCGTAGATGCTCTTGAACAGGGTCGCGCCGTCGGCGGAGCCCAGTTCGGCTTCAAAGGCGCGGTCGGGGTGGGGCATCATGCCCATGACGTTGCCGCGCGCGTTCTGAAGGCCGGCGATGTCGGCGACCGAGCCGTTGGGGTTGTCGACATAGCGGAACACCACCTGTCCCTCGCCTTCGAGGCGGGCCAGGGTTTCGGCGTCGGCGAAATAGTTTCCGTCGGCGTTGCCCTGGGTCATCACCACTTCACTCTGGCCCTCAAAGCCTGCGGTGAAGCGGGTCTCAGGGTTGGCGACGGTGATGCTGATGGGCTTGCAGATATATTTCAGGCCGCTGTTGCGCAGCAGGGCGCCCGGCAGCATCCCGGCTTCGCAAAGCACCTGGAAGCCGTTGCAGATTCCCAGGACAGCCACGCCGTCGTCGGCGGCCTTCTTGACCGCCTGCATGATCGGGGCCTGGGCCGCCATCGCGCCGCAGCGCAGATAGTCGCCATAGGAGAAGCCGCCCGGCAGGACGATCAGGTCCAGCCCCGTGGGCAGTTCGGTCTCGGCGTGCCAGACCATTTGGACCTGTTCGCCAGTGGAACGTTCGATGGCGACCTTGCAGTCGCGATCACAGTTGGACCCGGGGAAGACGATGACGGCTGCGCTCATGGGCGGGGCTCCTAGCATCAATTGTCGGGGATGTCAGGCGTGGCTTTGACCCGTCTTGCGTCCGGTCATCCAGGCGACGACCCAGACCGCGAAGCCGCCCAGCGAAAGGCCGACGCCGACCCAGCCGGTCGAGGTCCAGCCCCAGCCCGCCGCGACGGCCATGCCGCCCAGCAGGGGGCCGATGGCGTTGGCGGTGTTGAAGGCCGAGTGGTTCAAGGCGGCGGCCAGGGTCTGCGCGTCGCCGGCGACGTCCATCAGGCGGGTCTGTAGGATCGAGCCCAGCCCGCCGCCGCCGCCGATCAGGAAGACCACGATCAGCATGGCCCACAGGTGCGGGGCCGCGAACGGATAGAGGGCCAGAGCCAGCGCGCTCCACAGCAGCAGCCCGCCGGCCGCCTTCATGCCATAACGGTCGGCGGCCCAGGCGCCCAGCAGGTTGCCGCACAGCATGCCCAGACCAAACATGGCGAAGACCCAGGGCAGGACCTCAGGTCCCACGCCGGTTACGGCGGTGAGGGTCGAGGCCAGATAGGCATAGACCGCGAACATGCCGCCAAAGCCGATGGCGCCCACGCCCAGCGTCAGCCAGACCTGCCCGCGCTTCAGGGCGCCCAGCTCGCGCATGGGGCTGGCGTCGGCGTGGGCCGGGTCGCGCGGCGCAAACAGGGCGACCAGGGCCATGGTGATGACAGCCAGCACGCTGACGATGGCGAAGGTCCACCGCCAGCCGAACGCGTGACTGATCGCGGTGGCGACCGGCACGCCGATGACCGTGGCCACGGTCAGGCCCATCAGGATGGTCGACACGGCGCGGGTGCGCAGCCGCAGCGGCACCAATGACGCGGCCATCAGGGCCGCGACGCCGAAATAGGCCCCGTGCGGAATGCCGCTGAGGAAGCGGAAGGCCAGCATCCACTCGTAGTTGGGGGCGATGGCGCTCAACGCATTGCCGACGGCGAACAGGGCCATGAAGCCGATCAGCAGCAGCCAGCGCGGCGCGCGCGCGCCGAGCACCGCCAGGATCGGCGCGCCGACGACCACGCCTGCGGCGTAGGCGCTGATGACATGGCCGGCGGTGGGTTCGTCGACGCCCAGACCCGCCGCAAAGTCGGGCAGGACGCTCATGGCCGCAAACTCGGTCACGCCGATGGCGAAGCCGCCCATGGCCAGGGCCAGCAGGACCAGGGCCACCTTGCCCGGGGCGGCGACGCGTTCCATCGCGGGCGACGGCGCGCACAGGCGGTCGTCGATACAGGGGGCGGCGTCGGTGGGGGCCATGGATTTATCGCAATGCAGCAAACTTTACGCTGCGTCGCAAAATAGGGCCTGAGCCCTCGGCTTCAACCTTGGCTGGGCGAATAGGTCATCACTCTTTGTGTGCGACGCCGCTCAGGCGCCAACCAGTTCGGCCCGCACCTTGGGATGCGACACCGACAGGCCCAGGGTCTGGGCGGCGTAAAGCTCCAGCAGCAGGCGATCCTGATCGTCGGTCAGAGGCAGCCAGCGCGCCTCGATCGGCTTGGCGCGGCCAGGACGCGGCGAAGGCTCACTGACGCTGACCCTGGGCGCGCCGCCGTCGCTAGGTTTTTGCACCCTGGCGGCCAACGACAACCGCAGCGACGGCGCCAGCATTCGCTCCTCCAGATGGGGCGGGCTACCGACGTGGATCGGCTCGTCCTCCTGATAGAAGACATAGACCGCGCCGGGCGCAGGCCATCGCGCCCGGGTCAGGGGTTCGAGCGGCCGGGCCATCAGGCGACGGAACAGGTCGGGGACCGTCGCCAGCCTCTGATCGTGATCGAGCGTCGCCGTCGTCACCCGCCGGTGTTCTCGTAGGTCGCGGTGATCGAGGCCTTGGCCAGGGTGTGGAAGTGCAGGTTGAAGCCGAAGACGGCGCCGGAATTGTCGGGCGTCACGTCCAGCCTGTCCACATCCACGGCGAAGACGGTGAAGATGTAACGGTGCGGGCCGTGGCCGGGAGGCGGGGCGGCGCCGCCGAAGCCGGGCTCGCCGTAGTCCGTGCGGCCTTCGACCGCGCCGGCCGGCAGTGCGGCGCCGGCGGCCAGCTCGGTCACGTCGGCGGGGATGTTGGCCACGGTCCAGTGCCAGAAGCCGGATCCGGTCGGGGCATCGGGATCATAGCAGGTGATGGCGTAGCTCTTCGTGCCTTCGGGCGCGCCCGACCAGGATAGCTGCGGCGAAGTGTTGCCCAATGCCTTGACCTGAGCGTCAGGCAGGACATCGCCGTCGTGGAAATCGGAGGAGATCAGGGTAAACGTCATCGAGGGCGCTCCATGCTTCTGGTTCGGGGACGGAACGGTCGGGTCTCGACACCGTTGCGCTGCGACAGACTGTTCCTAGCCAAGCTTGATCGAGGTTCAAAGCGCGGAGCGCCGGATGCTGCAGTCCCTTCTTGATCGGACCTTCCTGACGCGTTGCATCCGGGTGCGCCTGCCGGACGGGCGAACGCTGACGGCTGGACCGGGCGAGCCGGAGCGTACGGCGGTCATCGCGGATACGAAGACGGCCGTGGCCCTCGCCGCCAACCCCGAACTGGCCCTGGGCGAGGCCTTCATGGACGGGCGTTTCCAGGTCGAAGGCGGCGACATCTACGACTTCCTGCAACTGACGATGTCGCAACTGGCGATCGGTCCTCGTGGCGGTCGGCTCAGCCTGCTGCAACGCCTTCGCCGCGGGGCGGAACAGGCCAACGACCGACTGCATGCGCGCAGCAATGTCCACCACCACTATGATCTGACGGTCGATTTCTATCGGCTGTTTCTGGACGAGGACCTGCAATATTCCTGCGCTTTCTTCGAGACGCCCGACGCTACCCTGGATCAGGCCCAGGTCGCCAAGAAGCGACGGCTGATCGACAAGCTGGCGCTGTCGCCAGGCCAGAGCGCGCTGGACATCGGCTGCGGCTGGGGCGGGCTGGGCCTGTCGATGGCCGAGCGCGGCGCGCGTGTCACCGGCGTCACCCTGTCGACCGAACAGCACCGCACGGCCAATGAGCGGGCGGCGGCGCGCGGCCTGTCGGACCGGGCGGATTTTCGACTGCAGGATTATCGCGACCTGAACCAGACCTTCGACCGCATCATCTCGGTCGGCATGTTCGAGCACGTCGGGGCGCCCAACTATCAGGAATATTTCGACACGATCGCCCGGCTGCTGGACGACGACGGGGTGGCGGTGATCCATTCCATCGGCCGCAAGAGCCCGCCCAGCCGCACGCAGCCCTTCATCCGCAAATACATCTTCCCCGGCGGCTATATCCCGGCCCTGTCCGAGGTCCTGCCCGCCATCGAGCGCTCGGGTCTTTGGGTTACGGACATGGAGGTGCTGCGGCTTCACTACGCCGAGACGCTGAGGATCTGGCGCGAGCGGTTCCTGGCGCGGCGCGACGAGGCCCTGGAGCTCTATGACGAGCGCTTTTGCCGGATGTGGGAGTTCTACCTCGCCGCCAGCGAGGTGGCCTTCCGCGAACTGGGCCACATGGTCTTCCAACTGCAACTGACGAAGCGCCAGACAGCGGTTCCGCTGAGCCGGGACTATCTGTGCGAGTGATATGAAAAAGGCCGCTCTTTCGAGCGGCCTTGATCGTCTGAACCGTTTTCGCCTTTAGGCGACTTCGATCCGGTAGCTTTCGATGACCGTGTTGGCCAGCAGGGTGTCGCACATGCGCTTCACCTCGGCTTCCTTATCCGACACGCTGTCGTCGAGGTCGAACTCGATCATCTTGCCGACGCGGGCGTTCGCGACGCCGGCCCAGCCCAGACCCTGCAGGGCGCCTTCGACGGCCTTGCCTTGCACGTCCAGAACGCCGGGCTTCAGGAAGACGTGAACTTTCACCTTGGCCATTAGTGCAGTCCCCCTTGGATCACGGTCGGCATGTCCTTCATGATGCCGAGGCGGCGGGCCACCTCGGTATAGCTTTCAATCACATCGCCCATGTCGCGACGGAAGCGGTCCTTGTCCAGCTTCTCGCCCGTGGCGGTGTCCCACAGACGGCAGCTATCCGGGCTGATCTCGTCGGCCAGGATGACGCGGGCGAAGTCGTTTTCCCACACCCGGCCAAACTCGATCTTGAAGTCCACCAGGGTGATGCCGACGGCGCCGAACATGCCGCACAGGTAGTCGTTGACGCGCACGGTCATGGCCAGGATGTCGTCCAGCTCCTGGGTCGTGGCCCAGTTGAACGCGGTGATGTGCTCTTCCGTCACCATCGGGTCGTTCAGCTCATCCTTCTTGTAATAGAATTCGATGATCGAACGGGGCAGGGGCGTGCCCTCCTCCTGGCCCAGACGGGTGGCCAGCGAGCCGGCGACGATGTTACGGCAGACGACTTCCAGCGGAATGATCTCGACTTCGCGGATCAGCTGCTCGCGCAGGTTCAGGCGCTTGATGAAGTGGTTGGTCACGCCGATGCCGTTCAGGCGCGACATGATGAACTCGCTGATGCGGTTGTTGATCACGCCCTTGCCTTCCAGCACGGCCTTTTTCTGGGCGTTGAAGGCGGTCGCGTCGTCCTTGAAATACTGGATCAGCGTGCCCGGCTCGGGACCCTCGTAAAGGATCTTGGCCTTGCCCTCGTAGATCTTCTTGCGCTTGGAATTCATGGTCGTGTCCCGAAAGGGAAGAAAACAGACT
>Ga0265296_1004580_pt1 | contig 11938 bp, 11 predicted proteins | sample MunlanPumphouse1_FD_189073 | JGI IMG/M metagenome (GOLD analysis project Ga0265296, IMG submission 189073) | Groundwater microbial communities from a municipal landfill in Southern Ontario, Canada - Pumphouse #1 | ecosystem: Environmental > Aquatic > Deep subsurface > Groundwater | place... | reverse complement strand
TCAACGTCGTGACCGTCCGCCCGCTGGACGGAGTGCCGGCATGATCCGGTTTCTGGTCGCCCTCCTTCCTCTGCTGCCCGCCTCGGGCGTGGCGGTCGCGCAGGATCATCAGCATCACGCGCCGCCGACCCGACCGCCAGCTCAGGCTCAGGCTCAGGCTCAGGCTCAGACCCAGGCTCCGGCGACTGCCGATCCCCATGCCGATCACAGCATGGCCCCATCCCACCCGACAGCCGATCCTCACGCGGGACACGCCATGCCGGCCCCGGCGCCTGCCGACGACCCTCATGCCGGCCACGCGATGTCAGCTCAGGCAACCGATCCCCATGCCGATCATGACATGAGCGCCATGGGATCGCCCTACATACCGACCCATGCGGACGACGACGGTCGCCCTCAAAAGCCCCCGCCGCCAGGGGCCCTGTCCGGGCCAGATCATGCCGCCGACGCCGTCTGGAACGCCGACCGCATGGCCGGCGCCCGCGACCTGCTGAGACGCGAAAACGGCGACGTTCGCGCCACGGCCTTCATCATCGACCGTCTGGAAGCCGGTTTCGGCGATGACGAAGAGGGCTGGCTTTGGGATGTCGGGGGCTGGACCGGCGGCGACATCAATCGCTTCTGGTGGAAGTTCGAGGGAGAGGGCGATTTCGACGGCGGCGCCGAGGGCGAGGTCCAGGGGCTTTACAGCCGCGCAATCTCACCTTTCTGGGATGTGCAAACGGGCCTGCGCCAGGACTTCCGCGATGACGGCGAGGCTCCGACCCATCTGGTTCTGGGCCTGCAAGGCCTCGCCCCCTACTGGTGGGAGGTCGATGCGGCCGCCTTCCTGTCGACCAAAGGCGACCTGACCGCACGGGTCGAGGCCGAATACGATCAGCGCATCACCCAGCGTCTGATCCTGCAACCGCGCATTGAGGTCGAAGCCTCGGCGACCGACATCCCCGAACTGGGGCTGGGCGCCGGTCTGACCCACGTCGAGGCGGGCCTTCGCCTGCGCTATGAAATAGCCAAGGAATTCGCCCCCTATGTCGGGGTCGAGTGGAGCCGGCAACTGGGCGACACTGCCGACCTCACCCGGGCGCTCGGCGGCGAATCCGAATACACTCGTGTCGTGATCGGCGTGAAAGCCTGGTTCTAAAAGCCTTCATGCGCCTGTTCTTCCTGCCCTGCTCCTGGCATCGGCCGCCTCGCGTGCAGGGTATGCGGCTATACAGGTTCGGATGATAATCCACGGATCGCGACGCTCAGGCCAGGGTGTCCGGCCCTAAGCCTGACTTGACGGGACGTCGCCCTGAAAGGCCGCGATAATGGGGCAGGGTCCGGAATCCTGCGACGCACAGACCCCCGCGAGGCGCCGCAGGGCGGTTCTCGCGTCCTGCAAGTCGGCAATGGTGCGGTCCAGCGCCGCCAGCCGTTCTGCGGCCAGCTCCCGCGCTCGCGCCCGATCCTGTCCCGCGTCCAGCGAGAGCAGTTCTCTGATCTGCTCCAGAGTGAAACCGGCTGTCTGGGCTGAGCGGATGAACTTCAGACGGCGCACGTCTTCATCGCCATATCGGCGGACGCCCCCGCCGCCCTGCGGCGACCAGCGCTCCGGCGTCGGCAACAGGCCACGCCGCTGATAGAAGCGGATCGTCTCGACGCCCACTCCGCCTTCGCGCGCCAGGCCGGAGATCGTTCGAACACTCATGCTTGACTCCGTATCATGATACGGAATCTAGGGTGTCCGCCTCGGATTTGAAGATCACGGAGGCCGACATGACCAGGACCGCCATCATTCATCGCATGGTGATGCCCACACACACCTGCCCCTGGGGGTTAAAGGCCCGCCACCTGCTGAAAAGCCGGGGCTACCGCCTTGAGGATCACTGGTTGACGACGCGTGACGAAATCGACGCCTTCAAGGCCGAGCATGGCGTTGCGACCACGCCTCAAGTCTTTATCGACGGACAACGGATCGGCGGGCACGACGATTTGCGTCGCTTCCTGGGCCTGAAAGTCCGCGATCCCGCAGCAACGACCTATACGCCTGTGCTGGTGGTCTTCCTGACGACCGCCGTCATGGCCGCCATGCTCAGCCTGACCCTCTACGGGACGCCTCTGACCGTGCGGACGGGCGAATGGTTCATCGCCCTGTCGATGATGGTTCTGGGGATGCTGAAACTTCAGAACATCGACAGCTTTTCAACGATGTTTCTCAATTACGACCTGCTGGCCAAACGTTGGGTCCCCTATGGCAAGGTCTATCCCTTCGCCGAGTTCGGCGCGGGCGCCATGATGGTGGCGGGCGTGATGACCTGGCTGTCGGCGCCGATCGCCCTGGTCATTGGCGGCATCGGCGCGGTCTCGGTGTTCAAGGCCGTCTATATCGACAAGCGTGAGCTGAAATGCGCCTGCGTCGGCGGCGACAGCAATGTGCCACTGGGCTTCCTGTCGCTCACCGAGAACCTGATGATGATCGCTATGGCGGTGTGGATGCTGGTGATGGAATTCACTGGCAGCTTGGCGAGCATGACTATGTGATCGGCATTTGGAGCAGTCCGGGCGCATCGTCTGTGCTCGGCGAACTTGGCGATCAGTTTCACGTCCCAGTCCAGAAGCGGCGTCCCTAAATGGCGTCTGCCGACCGCCGTTTCCGCCGCAGAAGCGAATCTATCGTGCGCGCTCCATAGGAAGACCACGGAGATTCAACACCGCTTAACGTTTGTAGATGCAGTCTTGTCACCTTAAAGGGACGAGGCCGACCATGAGGCGTTGCTTTTCTCTTCCGCCATCAGATGCAGATCGACGGGGCGTCGCGGCGATTGAGTTCGCCATGGTGGCGCCTCTGCTAATCCTGATGATGCTTGGCATGGTCGTTTATGGCGGCTGGTTCTGGATGGCTCATTCGGTCCAGTCCCTGGCCTCGGAAGGCGCTAGAGCGGCCATAGCCGGCCTGGATCCCCTGGAGCGCGACGCCTTGGCGCGCAGCTTTGTGGTCGCCCAAGCCGAGGATCTGGGCCTTCAATCCCAGCGGGCGTCTATCGAGGTAGAGAGCACCGCAGCCGTGATCCGCGTCAATGTCGCCTATGACATCAGCGACCACCCCTTGATGGCCCTGTCGGCCATCGTGCCCTCGCCGCCCCGCATCATCCGCCGCACAGCCGTCGTCCGCCTGGGCGGCTATTGAGATGAGGCCCTCTCGCTGGCTACGGGACGAAAAAGGCGGCGTCGCGATCATGGCCGCCGCCTTCGGCGCGGTGATGTGCGTCTTGGCGGCCTTGGCGGTCGATCTAGGTTCCATCACGCTGAAGGCGCGACAGATCCAGGGGACGGCGGACCTGTCCGCCATGGCCGCGGCGCGCGACCTTGGCCATGCTGACGCCGCAGCCCGCGCCACGGCCTCTGCTAACCTAAGCGACGTGCAGGCGGTCGGCGTGGTCAAGGGCGCCTATGTCGCCGATCCCCGTATCAAGCCCAAGGACCGCTTCAACCCCGGCGCTGGCGAACCCAACGCCGCAAGAGTTGAGGTCTCCGCGCCTGCGCCCCTCTTCTTTGGCCGCTGGATTCTGCAACGTGAAAACCTGATGGTGCGCAAGGTCGCCACCGCCGCCATACCCGGCGGCGAACCCCGGGCCATGTTCTCGATTGGTTCGCGGCTGGCCAGTCTGGACGGGGGGCTGGCCAACGCCCTGCTGTCTGGGCTTCTGGGCAGCAACGTCTCGCTGACGGTCATGGACTATCGCGCCCTGGCGGCCGCCCAGGTCAATCTGCTGCAATTCTCAGATGCGCTGGCGACGGATATCGGCCTGACGGCGGGCGACTATGACGCTCTGCTACAGCAGGAGGTCACGGCCGGCCGCGCTCTCAAGGTTCTGGAATCCATCGCCGGAGCCGACACAAGGAGCGTGATGAGCAAGCTGACGCGCACCCCGGTCGACGCCACGCTGAAACTCAAGGATCTGATCGGCGTCGAAGCGGGGGCCCAACAGGGCCTGCGTGAGGCGCTGAACGCCGAGGTTTCGGCCTTGGACCTGATCATGGCCTCGCTGGAAACCGCCAACGGTGACCGTCAGGTGGCGCTGGACCTCGGCGCCCGCGCCGGGCTTGCTGACCTCGACATCATGCTGGCCATCGGCGAGCGCCCGAACAAGTCGCCCTGGATCACCATCACCGGCAAGGGCGAGCCGATCATCCGCACAGCCCAGGCGCGAATCTATCTCAAGGCGACGACAGCCCAGACCCTGTCCGGCCTGGCCCAGGTCAAACTGCCTATCCTGATCGAGGCGGCGTCGTCGGAAGCCAAACTCAGCCGCATCGACTGCGTCGGCCCGCCCACAGTGACCTTGGCCGTTCGTCCCGGCGTGGCGCGTGCCCGGATCGGGACGATCGACGAGTCCAAACTCAAGAACTTCAAGGCGCCGCTCACCAGCTCGCCCGCCACCTTGGTCTCGGTTCTGAGCTTGGTCACGGTCAAGGGCCACGCCGATCTCGAAGTCGCCGATCTGAATGGGCAAGAGGTTGGGTTCAACGCTTCCGACATCTCGAACCAGACGGTCAAGTCCGTGCGCTCGCGCGGCTTCGTCAACGGCCTGATCGTGAGCCTGCTGCAAAGGTTGGAGGTGGACGTCGGCCTGGGGCCGCTCGGGGGTCTGGGCCTGGGCAATCTGGTCGGCGCCGTGGGCGTGCTGCTGACGCCGCTAGGGCCGGTGCTGGACGGGGTGGTTCAGCCCCTGCTCGACCTGCTGGGTCTGAAGCTGGGCGAGGCGGACGTGCGCGTACACGGCGTCCAATGCCCGGCGCAGGGCCGGACACCGGTTCTCGTGGGCTAGGACAGAAGGGACACCACGCCCCCTTCGTCCGTGTCGCGCCCTTAGCCTTCGACGGAGCGCAGGCCCGAGGCCGAGGCCTGCTGCACCACCGGACGGCGTTGGCCGCCGGCGGCGATGATGCGATCGATACGGGCCTTCTCGGCGCGGAAGGCGGCCAGGTCGGCGCCCGCCAGAACGGTGCCCTCCTGAGTCTTGATGCCGGACGGATTGATCCGCTGTCCGTTGCGCCAGATTTCATAGTGCAGGTGCGGGCCGGTCGAGGCGCCGGTCGAGCCAACATAGGCGACGACCTGGCCCTGCGACACGCGCTGGCCCGGGCGGATGCCCGAACCGTAGCGCGACAGGTGGCCGTAACCGCTTTCCAGACCGTTGGCGTGACGGATGCGCAACCAGTTGCCGTAACCGCCCCAGCGACGGGCCTCGACGACCACGCCGTCGGCGGGCGCCACGATGGGCGTGCCGGTGGTGGCGGCGAAGTCCATGCCCTGGTGCATCTTGCGATAGCCGGAGATGGGATGGGTGCGGACGCCGAAGTTGGAACTGACGCGGCGGAAGCTGGTCAGCGGCGTGCGCATCATGGCGGTGCGCGTGTTCTTGCCGGTGGCGTCGAAATACTCAGCCGTCTTCGCGCCAGGGCGCTGATAGCGATAGAAGGCGTGACCCTTGAGCTCAGCGTAGAGAAGCTCGCCGGTCTCGACAGTCCGCCCCGCCTCGGTCACCGAGCGATCAAAGACCAGGGTGAACTCGTCCGAGGCGCGCACGTCGCGCTGCATGTCGAACTTGTGGGCGAACAGCTGGCTGGCGCGGCGGACGACCGCCGAGGTGGCGCCCAGCTCGCGGGCGCTGGCCGACAGCGAGCGCTGGACCTTGTCGTTGGCGACGACGGTTTCGTGCGTCACCTTTTCATCGAGGGCTCGCAGACGAAGGGCGCCGTCAAAGCTGCGCGACACGGTCAGCTGACTGGCCGGTCCGGTGCGCATGGTCAGACCGATAAGGCGAGCATCGCCCCGGCCAGCGCGCGGCTTGGACACAGCCGTTTCAAACTTCAGACCGGCGCGCAGATCCTTGAGGTCAAAGGCGCTGGCGATGGTGGCGGCGACGGCGCTCGCCTCGTCGGCGCCGATGCCGGTGCGACGTACGGCCTGCTCGAAAGTCTCACCGCGTCGGATTTGTACGGGGATGGCCTCGGGGGCCGTCAGGCCGACGGGTGCGCCGGCGGCGGCGTAGGCCTGGGTTTCCAGATAGGCCATCTGATCCGACGTCAGCGCGGGAACTTCCTCGGCGCGTACGGGTTCATAGGCTTGGCCGGCGACCATAGCGATGGCCACCGCCGCAGCTGTGGTCAGGAAGTGCGGCGCAAGCCTCATGGGCTGGCGGCGCGGATCGAACTGAGCCATCGGTCCCCGGCAATCGACGACGCCTCGCAGCGCCAAACCATTCGAATTATGGATCGCGGCCAGGTCCCCCCGAAACGCGAAGCGAGCCATATAGCCCGTCCGTCCCATCTTGGGAAGCGCACGGGTTACAATTGGTTAACTTGGCGGGGTGCTACTCAAGTATTCCACCCATTTTCATGAATCATCAGCGGACAATGGCCCTTTTCTCGCCTTGCTTGACTGAACAGTGACCGCCACGCCACGCTTGAGTGCTCAAGCTGCAACGCCTGTCTTTGCAGCGCGATCTGTGGCGTTGTCATGTTTCCTTTCGCCGACGGACCGCCGAGCGCCTTGACCGACGAAACCCCCGCTTCAAAGCCCCCCCGCCGCAAGCGGTCTCTGCCCCGCACAGTGCTGATCACGCTGTTGATCGGCCTGGTGTTGCTGATCGTGCTGGCCGCCGCCCTCTATCTGAACCGACGCGCCGCCGCGCGCGAACTTCTGGTCGGCTGGCTCGACAAGAAGGGCATCGACGCCGACGTCGAGGTGGAACAGCTGGAGATCGACGGCTTCGTCGGCAAGATCACCATCGGCGATCCACGCAATCCTGACTTCAAGGTCGAACGGGTCGAGGTCGACTACGCCTTGGGCATGCCCTGGTCCAAGACCGGCCTGGGCGTCACCCCCAGCCGCATTCGCCTGCTCCGCCCCCTCGCCCGCGCCAGTTGGAAGGGCGGCAAGCTGTCGCTCGGCTCGCTGGATCCCCTGATCGAAGAGTTTACGGCTAGGCCGCCGCGCCCCGACAGCCGCGCGCCCCTGGTCATCATCGAGGGCGGCCGCGCTCGCATCGACACCGAATATGGCCCGCTGCAGGTTCTGGCCGACGCGCGAATCGACAACAGCAAGCTGATGCGGCTGTCCGCCCGCCTGCCCGCCGCCTCCTTGAAGAGCGGCGACACCGAGGCGCGCGGCCTGAGCGCCGTGGTCGACCTGACCACCACCGGCGACCGCGCGGCGCTGAAGGTCGAGGCCGCAGCCGAACGCTTCACGATCAACGACGCCAGCGGGACGACCGCCCGAATGAGCCTGACCGGCGACCTGCCCTATCCCGACCTGAAGACACGTCGCGGCGACGGCCGTACCGTCATCGCCGCCCACCTGACCGCCGACGCCCTGAACGCGGGCGGGATCGAGGGCCGCAAGGCCGAGGCCTCGCTGGACTTCGACGGACTGACCGAGGGCTGGATCGAAACCTTCCGCATCGCCGGCAAGGGCCAGACGCGGGTGCGGGCGCAACGGCTGAGTGGACCGGGACTGGAGGCGCGCGGCGCCGACATCGCCCTGAACCGCGCCGACATCACGGTGGCGCGCGGCGAACGCGGGCTGGAATGGCGCGTGGCCGCGCCCGCCGCCATCCGGCTCGACAGCGGAAGCTCGGGCGAGATGCGGCTGACCCAGGCCACCCTGTCGTCAGGCCAGCTTACGGCCGGGGGACGCGACGCCGCCTTTGAAATCCAGGGCCCTCTGGCCCTGGCTGCCGGACGACTGGTCGCGGGCGACCTCAGCCTGAACGAAGCGCGTGGCCGACTATTGCTGGACGTGGTGCGCGACGGCGTGACCCAGGTGACGGCGACCGGGTCGCTGGCCGCCGCCCGCGCCTCCTGGCCCGGCTTCGGCGCACCGACGAAGGACGATCTGCCCGAACTGGCCGAGTTGAAACGCGCGCTGGCCGCCTTTGCCATCGACGCGCCGGGTGTACGGTTCGCGACCGGCAACGCGGGCGCCGAACTGACCCTGACCCGCCCGATCACAGCACGTCCGGCCAACGGCGGCCTGTTGACGCTCTCTCCTGCCAAGACGCCCCTGTTCGCCGCAGAGTCCGGCCAGTCGGGCGGCGGCGCCCTTACCCTGACCTCGCAGCGCGGCGGCGGCCTGCCCGAGGCCCAGTTCGCCATCCCGTCGTGGAGCCTGACCCCCGGCGGCTTCCGCGCCCGGATGGAAGGCAAGGCGGCGCTGGACTTCGGTCCCGCCCGCAACATCGCCCTGTCGACTCAGGGCGAACTGGCCTCCAGCGGCGGGCGCCTGACCTATACGACCAGCGACTGCATCCCGCTCAGCGTCCAGCGTCTGGAGCTGGGGGAGAACGACGTGACTGACGTGGCGGGCCGGTTCTGTCCTGCCGAAACCCCGCTGATCACCGTCGCGAACGGAAGCTGGCGGGCGCAAGGAACGCTGGCCGATGTCGGCGCCACCGCCCCTTTCCTGGCCATGCGCTTCTCGGACGCGCAGGGCCGGCTGGTCGTGGACGGCAAGGCCGCCGGCCTGTCGATGACTGCGGCGGTCAGCCGCGCCCAGGTCGCCGACACCACAGATCCACAACGCTTCCTGCCGCTGACAGCGGTGGGCGAGGCCCGGTTGTCCAACGACGTCTGGAGCAGCGGTTTCGACCTGACCCGTCTGCAGCACGCCATCGGCCGCATCGACCTGCGCCACGACGGCAAGGCCGAAGCGGGCGGCCTGACCATCAGCGCCCCGAACCTGGCCTTCACCGCATCCGGCCTGCAGCCTGAAAACCTCAGCCCCATGGCCGCCGACTATCTGAAGTCCCCGGTCGAGGGCTCGGTCGGGTTCGAGGGGCGCATCGACTGGTCTCCGACGACCGCGACCAGTTCGGGCGTCGCAACCATCCCCGAACTCGACTTCACCAGCCCGGCGGGCAAGGTCCAGGGGCTGAAGGGCCGGGTCGAGTTCACCAGCCTGACCCCGCTGGTCACGGCCCCCGATCAGGTGCTGACGATCAATCGCCTGGAGACCTTCACTCCCCTGACCGATCTGGAGCTGCGCTTCGGCCTGGACGAGAAGTTCCTCAATCTGGCCGGCGGCAAGATCGAGGCGGCGGGCGGGCGCATCAGCATCGAACCCTTCAATGTACCGCTGACGGCCGGCGAGGCCTGGGGCGGGGTGATCGTGGTCGAACAGGTTCAGCTGAACGAGCTGATGAAGAGCGCCAATCTGCAGGACAAGGCCCAGCTGGATTCCGTGGTGTCGGGCCGCCTGCCCTTCACCTATGCTCCCGATGTCGGCTGGCGGATCAGCGGCGGCGTTCTGAACGCCATCCGCCCCGGCCGCCTGTCGATTCAGCCCGAGGTCTTCGACGATCTGGACGCCGCAGGCGCGGTCGAAGGCGAAGCGCCCCTGCCGCCCAACACCATGCAGGATCTGGCCTACCAGGCCATGCAGGACCTGGCGATCAGCGACCTGAGCGCCGAGGTCAACAGTCTGGACGGCGGCCGCCTGGGCGTCCGCTTTCACATCAACGGCCGTCACGATCCGCCGGAACGCCAGCAGTTGCGCCTGAGCTGGATCGAACTGATCCGTCGCGACTTCCTGAAGAAGAAGCTGCCCCTGCCGTCCGACACGCCCATCGACCTGACACTGGACACCACCTGGAACGCCAACCAGATCGTCTCGGACCTCATGGAATATGCGCGTCGCGGTGAAACGCCCAAAGTCGACGCCGAAGTCATCGCCCCTTGAGATACGGCGCCGCTTTGTTCAGAACCCATTCACCCGCGACGGCGTTAGATCGTTGCGACCCTAACCGCCGCCTTCGGAGATCGGCCCCATGATCAGCAAGCGTGAGATCGTCGCCGTTCTCGGCCTCGCCGCCGTCAGTGTGGCGGCCTGTTCGCCGACGGTGAACATCAAATTCAGCGAGCCGTTGCAGATCAACGCCAAGCTGGACGCCGATATTCGCATCAAGCTCGACCAGGAATTGCAGAACCTTCTGCGCGAAAACCCCAACCTGTTCTGACCGAGAAGGGGCTGAACATGAACCATCGTAAACTCTTCGTCGCTGTCGCTGCCGTCGCCGCACTCGGCGTGGCTGCTGGCGCCGCCGTGGCCCAAACCGCTTCGCAAAAAGCCTTGGTCGATCAGGCCAAGGCCGCTGGCGCCGTCGGCGAGCAGGCCGACGGCTTCCTCGGCATCCGAACCTCGGTCGCGCCTGACACCCAGGCCGCCGTCAGCGCCACCAACGCCGGCCGCCGCCAGGCTTACGCTCGCAGCGCTTCAGAGGCTGGCACCACGGCCGAGGTGGCCGGCGCCCGCATGTTCGAAACCCAGCTGATGCCGCGCATCAGCACGGGCCAGTGGTACAAGAACGCTGCGGGCCAGTGGGTCCAGCGCTGATCTGAGACGATGAAAACACCGCGGGTCGAGAGTCGGACAGGACGTTTCCTGCTGGCGCTCGGCCTGGCGGTCATAATCGCCGCCGTCGCGGTTCTGGCCTTGGCCGGATACTGGCGATGGATTGGCGGTGGCCCAATGTCCGTTCATGGTTGGATCGCCCTTGGCCTGGGCGTGCTGGGCACAGTCGGCCTCTCCTGGCTGTTGATGAGCCTGGCCTTCCGCTCGGACCGCGACGGTTGGGACGATCAGGTCGATAACCGGCTGGACCCCGGCCGGGAAGAGACCGAAGACGACGATCTCACCTATTGATGCTCTCGGAGCCCGTCATGCGTTTCGCCCTTCTGCTCTCCGCCGCCTCCACCGTCGTGGCCCTCGCGGCCTGTTCGCAGCCTGCTGAAAAGGCCCCCGCAACTCCCGCCGAGGCCCGCGTCCTGGCGGGCGTCGATCTGGATCAGCCGCTGCGGGTCCTGGGGACCGAACCCTTCTGGGCCGTCGAGATTTCTCCGACCGGCCTGACCTATTCCGGCGTGGATCGTCCCGAGCAGAAGGCCGTCAACCCCGGCCCCGTCTTGCAGGGCACGGTCGCGGTCTGGACCACGGCCACCGAAGCCAAGACGCCCTTGGTCGTCACCCTGATGGCCACCGACTGTTCCGACGGCATGAGCGACCGCACCTATCCCCTGACCGCCAGGGTCGAGATCGGGACTGAGAGCCTGACCGGCTGCGCCGCCTCCATCACGGCCATCGAAAAGGCCGGCGAATCCGGCCGGGTCGAATAGACCCGTCAGGTCAGTCGGGCTGGCGCGAAGTTTGCTGCTGAGCCGCAAGGCCGCTTAACGCTTCCCAAAGCGGCGCTATTTCATAGTGGCCGCATGACCCCGGTTCAGACGCCCGTCGATCTCCGCCCCCTGACCGCCCTGCGGTTCATGGCGGCGCTATGGGTGGTGTTCTACACTTTCTGGCCCAATCTCGATGTCGGCTTCATCCCGAACCTGGCGGCCAAGGGCTATCTGGGCGTGGAGCTGTTCTTCGTCCTGTCGGGCTTCATCCTCAGCCACGTCTATCTGCACGCCTTCGCAGAAAAGCGTTTCTCCTATCGCGGCTTCCTGTGGGCGCGGATCGCGCGGGTCTATCCGCTTCACCTCTTCACCCTGCTGGGCGTCATGGCTCTGGGTCTGGCGGCGGTGGCTGTGGGCATGAGCATCGACGGCAGCGTGCTCAGTTGGAAGACCCTGCCCGCGCATCTGCTGATGCTGCACGCCTGGGGCTTCGCCAATGAGGCAGGTTGGAACCATCCTTCCTGGTCGATCTCCGCGGAATGGTTCGCCTATCTGGCCTTCCCCCTGTTCGCCCTGGCCGCCTGGCCGCTGCGGAAACGGCCCTGGGCGGCGACGGCGGGGGCGGCGGTCTTCCTGATGGGGCTTTACGCCGCGTTCGAGCGTCTGGCGGGATTCCCCCTGACCGAGGCGACGTTCCGGTGGGGCGCGCTGCGGATCGTTCCCTGCTTCGCCTACGGTTGCGCCCTCTATCTGGTCTATCGCCGTGCGCCCCTGCCCCGCG
>Ga0265296_1004579_pt1 | contig 11939 bp, 12 predicted proteins | sample MunlanPumphouse1_FD_189073 | JGI IMG/M metagenome (GOLD analysis project Ga0265296, IMG submission 189073) | Groundwater microbial communities from a municipal landfill in Southern Ontario, Canada - Pumphouse #1 | ecosystem: Environmental > Aquatic > Deep subsurface > Groundwater | place... | reverse complement strand
CTGTCGGGAATCCCCCTGCGACGCGACGTGGCGATGACGGGAGAAATTACCCTGCGCGGAAAAGTTTTACCCATCGGGGGATTAAAAGAAAAGCTCCTGGCGGCGCGGCGGGCGGGGATTAAAGATGTTATAATCCCCAAAGAAAATAAGAAAGATCTGGATGAAATCCGAAAAGAGCTCCCGCCCGACATGAATTTCCATCTGGTCAAAGAGATGGACGAAGTGCTTAAAGTTGCTCTGGCGGACAAGACCAAGGATAAAATGAAAGAGAAAATAAAGGAAAAAGAAAGGGAGACGAGGCCGATAAAATATCTGCCCGGGCCGCAGCCTCCTCAAATGTACGCGTAGGAGGGAAACTAAATGTCAAAAATGGTATTAGTTGTTAGTTGTTTGTCCCGATTACCATATTATATAAAATGCTTCGGGATCCCGATCATAGCATCGGGATTGTTAGTTGTTAGTTTGGTTGGTTGCGGTGAGCGGATCGAAAGCACCAGCTATTACTACACACCGGGCTGGACGCAGGCCGGCGATGTGATCTTCGTCAAGGGACTGCAGAGTGTTAGAAAAGATGCTATCGGCACCCAGATAGGTTCGACCTACACGGAATCGGTCATGACCACAACGGCCGCCGGGGCGGGAGAATCCCTTTTATTTGACGCTACCGATGCTCCGCCGATTGCAGTAACTTGTTCTCCCGCGGGCACGGCCTACGCGGCTTACCTGAATGAGTTGAGCGGCGGACTTTACGGAAAAATAGTCATCCGTAATGTGGCTGCCGGAACGCACACCGGGCTGGAAAAAACCGAACTTTCCTTTTCGCCGGGGATCAAGTCGTTTGACTGGTCAAATGACGCCGCAAAGCTGGTTTACTGCACCACGCGGGAAGTTCGTACCATTAATCTGGACGGAACCGGGGATACTTTGGTGACCGCGGAATCAAATCTTAAATTTGTCTCCTGGAGGTACGGGGGAAGGATCGCTTTTGTCCATACTTCGGAAGCGGGAACGCTTCTATCCATGATCTATCCGAGCGGGGGCCGGACCAACCTGGCGGTTGCCGCTTCGGTTGATAAGCCGCAGATCTCCTCCGCTAACACAAGCGAAGTTTATGGGCTTGCAGGCGGGAGTTATTGCATGGTAGATGTCAGCGCCGGAACGCCGGCGACCACCGAAGTCCTGTCTAATTTTGGCGGCCAGCTGCCCCGGCTGTCTCCGGACGCAAGCAAGGTGGTTTACGATAAGTCCGGTGAGTCCAGCGGAATTTACATTTTAGATGTTGCCGCTAAAACGGAGGCAAAAATTAAGTGAAGGATTTGATCTCCATCCACGATTTATCCGCGGCTGAAGTCGAGGAGATTTTATCTTTAGCCGCCGACCTCAAAAACAAGCAAAAGACAAAAGAAAAACACGAATATCTTTGGGCAAAATCCCTGGCCATGATTTTTGAGAAACCCTCGACCCGCACCCGGGTTTCTTTTGAGATCGGGATGTGGCAATTAGGCGGGCTGGCGATAAACCTGGACCAGGAAGCGATTGGGCTTGGCACCCGTGAGTCCATCCCGGATGTCGCGCGGACCCTTTCCCGCTTTGCCGACGCTATCCTCATCCGCACTTTTGAGCATTCAAAAGTTTTAGAGCTGGCAAAGCACGCTTCAATTCCGGTCATCAACGGCCTTTCGGACTTGCTTCACCCCTGCCAGGCGCTGGCCGACATCTTTACGATCAAGGAAAAGAGACCCCTCGACTTCGCTCGGGGTAAAGGGCTGAAAATTGCTTATATCGGCGACGGCAACAATGTTTGCCATTCGCTCATGTTCGCGGCGGCGAAGGTCGGGATGAACATCACGGTCGCGACCCCGAAAGGATATGAGCCGGATAACGAGATCGTGAAGCTCGCGCTCGAAGACGGGAAAAAAGCCGGAGTTGAGATCGATATCCTCAATGATCCAGTGATTGCCGCCAAAAATGCGGATGTGATCTATACCGATGTTTGGGCTTCGATGGGACAGGAGAAGGAGAAGCGAGTTCGGAGTAAAAAGTTCGGAGCGTTTCAGATCAATGCTAAACTGGTAAAGTTAGCCAAGCCCGATTATCTTTTCATGCACTGCCTGCCGGCGCATCGCGGCGAAGAAGTGACAAGCGATGTGATTGACGGCCCGAACTCGGTTGTTTTCGACCAGGCGGAGAATCGGCTGCATGTGCAGAAGGCGATTTTGGTGAAACTTTTAGGAGAAGGGAATATTAAGTAATGTTGGACCTAACCAGTATTAAAGACGCGATTAACTCATTAAGGGTCGCCTTAAAAGTTGCCTGTGATAATGAACAAATAGCCAGGATGGGGAGTGACGTTAAAGATACGGTGATTGCCGGAGTGATCCAGAACTTTGAATTTACCTACGAGCTATGCTGGAAGTTTATGAAACGAACATTAGAAGCCGATCTTGGGAGCGCTTATGTGGATGGACTTAATCGCCGGGAGCTTTTTCGTCTGGCGGCGGAACACCGTTTGATCAGCGAGGTGGAAAGATGGATGGAATACCACGATAAGCGCAATGAAACCTCGCATACTTACAATAAAACAACCGCGAAAGAAGTTTTTGAAGCGGCGACTCCATTTTTGAAAGACGCTGAAGAACTCCTTTCCAACCTGGAAAAGCGCAATGCGCCTTAATATTGACGAAAAAATACTCGCCTCGATTAAAAAAATATTATCAACTTTTGTGCCGGAATATGAAGTGAGGGCTTTTGGCTCACGCGTTGAAGGTAAAGCAAAAAAATATTCTGATCTTGATCTGGTAATTGTTGGAAAAGAGAAGATTGAAAACACTGAATTAAGGCACTTGAGGGAGGCTTTTGAAGAATCAAAGATTCCCTTTCGAGTTGAGATTTTAGACTGGCACAGGGTTTCTGACAGCTTTAAAAAAGTTATAGAAAAACGGTATGAAGTTCTCCAACATCCGCGCAGCAGCGCCCCTTAAGCATCCTGCGCCCGCAGAAGGCGATTTTGGTTAAGTTGCTGGGAGAAGGAACCTGCGAATAAATTCGCGGTTCCTTTCTGGAGAATCAAAGAGAATTAATTCTCTTTGATTCAATTTGGAACCGAGATTTCAATCTCAAGTTCTCGTTCTAAGCAGATTTCATTTGTTTTTGAGGATAAAATTTGATAAAATTTAATTAATATGACAAAAGAAGATATTAAGAAAATCATAAAAGAGCGTAAGGATATTCTGGATAAAAATAAAGTAAAATCCATCGCGCTTTTCGGTTCCTTTGCGAGAAACGAACAAAGGGCAGACAGCGATATCGATTTGCTTGTCGAATTTAAGGAGGTATCTTACGATAATTATATTAACCTGATTTTTTCTTTAGAGAAGGTATTCAATAAGGAAGTAACAGTTGTAACCCCGGCCGGCTTGAGCCCATACGTCCGGCCTTATGTTTTAAAGGAGGCGGAAAAAATTGAAGGATGATCTTCCCGCAGGGGGCAAATAATGGTTAAAAAAGTCGTTCTGGCTTATTCCGGCGGCCTTGATACTTCGATCATGATCAAGTCCCAGAAATGAAAAATTTCAAGGAAAATGAGCTTTTATCCTGGGTGCGACGACCAGAAGTGGACGCTGCTCTAGATATTGATTTCCAGTGCTCAAGCCGTGATAGTTTCCAGGCTAGACTGGATAATCTTTTTAAGGAAACAAATGATCCATTACTGGTGGCGGTGGTTGGGGAGATCGGCAATAATTCATTTGATCATAATTTGGGCAATTGGCGCGATATCCCGGGTGTTTATTTTAAACATGAAGGGAAAGAGCGTTTATTGATCATTGCCGACAGGGGGCAGGGGGTCAAGAAAACGCTTTCCAGGATCATTCCTGAAATAAAAACCGATAAAGAGGCGGTGGAGATCGCCTTTACCAGGACCATTTCCGGACGGAGCCCGGAGCAGCGGGGGAACGGCCTAAAGTTTGTCGCCGCCGCGGTCAAGGATAATGATTGGGAGCTTGATTTTCGGTCCGGCAATGGTTTAGTGTCGATCAGAAATGGTACAATGTCGTTTGACCAGGGGGACCAGGCGGTTTATGGCTGTGTTGCCTTACTGAAGTATTAAAGGGGCTTTATGAAAATCGAAATGAAAAAATTCGGCAAGATGTTGATCTCTCGGCCGGCAGGCAAAGAAGCTTTTGCCGCGGCCAAAGCTTATGTGCTGTCCGGTGAAGCGCCGGCGGAGATCGTCCTTGATTTTGCCGGAGTTGACGTTCTTTCTCCTTCCTGGGCGGACGAGTTTATCTCCGGTCTAAAGGAATATTATAAAACGGCAAAAATCGTTTACCTTAGCACTGATAATCAATCAGTAAAAGCCACGTTAGCTATTCTGGTAAAAAGCAGTTAACTGGAGAAAGAACGGAGGCGCTACTTTGTATCGCGCTCATAATTGCGGAGAGCCGGCCTCTTTTATCCCTCCCACACCACAAACACTTCCTCAAAGGGATAAGCTGGCTGTCTGCTCCAATTAACTTTCGGGATCATTAGGATCGGATATTTTTTCTCTTTGATCACTTTCTGAATATCACTGCGGTTGCTGTGGATGGTAGGATTGGTTGAGATAAATATACCGGAAATGCCGGCAATTTTTGCCAGTTCAATGGTTTCTGCTACCAGTTTGTCATATAGCTCTTGTGGATTGACCGTGTCGATAAATTCGGTAGAAGGATTGATCCCGGGAAGGGTCCAGTATTTCTGGCCATTGATCATGACTTCATAAACTTGGACAAAACCGACTGCGGAACCAATTACTTCATCAATCATGGCGATAAGCTTGAAATTAACATCTCTCCAGAGGGCGAGATCTCCAGCGACGCAAACGCCGGCATTTAATCCGTACATTCCGTAAGGGATCCCCTTGACCATTTGAAGGCGAAGATCGACGCTTTCATCTCTGGTCTTAAGTTCAAATTTAGCTTTTTCATGCTGGATAGCGCGAAGCGGAGTGGAGAGAAAGTCATACACCATTTTATTTTTTGAAACATAGGCCTGGTTTTCCTGTCGGAGCAGTTCGTTTAGCGCGGAAACAATTTCCGGATCAAGTTTGCCTGAAGCGGCGATCGCGCGGAGGCCTTGCTCCTGATATTTGACGGTCATGCCGGCAAGTCGTTTAATTTTTTCATCCTTTGATCCCTTTCCCTGCCACATCTGGTTAATTGCCATAACCAGCGCTTCAGGATGGGTGATGCGGATTTTATCGGCGGCCAAGAGGGCTGGCGGGAGTTTATCAATTGCCCTGGCTAAGATGCTGGCAATGCAGTCCTTGTCGCGAAATATCTCTTCGAGCAGGCAAAGGGTGTAATAATCGGCGGAGCCGAGGCGATCAACTTTTTCGCCGAAAAGATCGCGGCGGGAAGCGAATCGGTAAAGAATCTGCCTGACTTTTTCTTTGCCGGCTTCACTGCGATCGCTTTGCAAATATGCTGTGAGGGCTTTGATCAGATCAGCTTCTTCCGCCTTGGTTTTACTTCTCAATCCATCGAGGATGGGACTGATGATCCGAAGGTCAACCTCTTCTCCTTCTCTCAAGACATAAGTACTACTGCTCAAAGAAAGATTTCTGGTTTTGCCGCGCAGGGCCGGCGGCACATGACTTCTCAAGTCGCCGGCTTCCATCATCTTCAGCAGGAGTCCTTTGCCTTCTTCTCTTTCGACAAAACTGGTGCCGGACAGGGGAATGGCCATCTGGATGACGGCAAAGAGGAATTCCAGGCCATCGTATTTATCGTATTTCTTTATCACGGCCTCAATTTCTTCTTTCCCGAGTTCGTCTCCGGCCATTCTTTCAGCCAGAGGCATCAGTTCATAAAGTAAAGTATCTCCTTCTGCCCGGTAGACCTTGTAAACTATGGGGCTGAAGCTGTGGGTCTGGTCAATGAAGCGGTTGATCTTTCTAACTTCCTCCGGCGTAAGTTCTGCCGGGATGATCCCCTGTTTTGTGGCTTCAAGAATTCCCTCAAGGAGAGCGAAGCCCAACCTTTTGCGGGTGGTCAGGATACCCATGTAGAGGTTGTAATGCGGCAGAAAGTTCTCTTTGCCGATTTGCTGATATATCTCTTCGCTTCTCAGAAGTTTCAATATTCCTTCCCGATTGTAGTCAGTTAAACAGTCCAGCATGGTAATGAATCGGGCCAGGGCGACAGTTCTTACTTGAGTGTCATTCAATATTAGGTTGCCAAAAAGAGCTGCTAAAGCATTGAAAGCCAGATAAGTCTGTTTGCCGCACTTCTCAACAATTTTCCCAAAGAGGTCAAGGATTTGGTCAGGAGATAATTTGACTGCCAACGCAGCCGCCAGGGACCTGAGACCCTCAACGGCACCCTTGCCGCACTTCTCAACGATTTTTCCAAAGAGGTCAAGGATTTGGTCGGGAGATAATATCTCTTTAGCTTTGTCCAGCGCCGCCGGTAGGGCATTGAAAGCCAAACCATCCGCTCTGCCGCACTTCTCAACGATCCGGCCAAAGAGGTCAATGATTTGTTCGGGAGATAATTTAGCCTCCAGCGCAGCCGGCAGGGCATTGAAAGCCGAATCAGTAGACATACCGCACCTGTCAATGATCCAGCCAAAGATGATATGGATTTGTTCGGGAGATAATTTTGCTTCCAGCGCAGCCGGCAGGGCATTGAAAGCCCAAGCGGCCGGCACACCACACTTTTCAACGATCCGGCCAAAGAGGTCAAGGATTTGGTCGGGAGATAATATCTCTTTAGCTTTGTCCAGCGTCGCCGGCAGGGTATTGAAAGCCAAACCAGTCGCTCTGCCGCACTTCTCAACGATCCGGCCGAAGAAGTCATGGATTTGGTCGGGAGTGAATATCTCTTTAGCTTTGTCCAGGGCGGCCGGCAGGGACTCGAAAGCCTTAAAGGTATAATCGCCGCATTCCTCAACGATCTTACCAAAGAGGTCAAGGATTTGTTCGGGAGATAATTTTGCGGCTATTGCCGCCTCGATACTTTCCTTGGGCGCTTGCGGGAACTTTGTCTGTATTTCATGGATGATTTCCCCTGTCTCAACCCTTTTCTCCACTGCCACTGGAAGCATAAGCAGACGCCGGTCGAAGTCTTCGATGGCTCTTTGCGTGCGGTTTATCTTGGAAGCTAAAAGATGTTCCCTGGCTTTTGAAATTTCCGTGGGATTGTTGGAAGCAAAAAGAGCGGCTTTGCTGCGAGTTAAGCCGGTGGCGTAGGGGAAGCCGAGGCGATTGAGGACATTGCCGAAAGAATCCAGCGCGCGATTGACTCGCGGCCGCTGGACAAAATTCCTATATATTATTCTTTGAATGGTTAAATTGGGCATTTTTTGCTTTCTCCTATATCAACTGGCAGTGTAAAATAAAGTGTGTAAACGTAATTAGTGGTTGAAGCGAGAAAAAAGACGGCGTATCCTCCAGTTGAATGCAAAAAGGAGGGATACGCCGATGAAAAGGATAGCGAAGAAACGGGAGCTTGTAAAGGGGCCTGGCCGGATCGAAGTCGGGGACGGATTGATGAAGGATATGTTGGAAGCCGAGGAAGGACAGGTGTTGGGGCGGATCAGGGAAGAACTGTTCGGGTTGTTTAAATTGTTGATCGAAAAGACCATGCAGCTCGAATTAGGCGCAAAGCTCGGTTATGAGCCGTATCAGAGTAACGGCAACGAGTCGAATAGCCGAAATGGCTACCGGGAAAGGAAGAAATTAGTGCTAAAGGAAGGGTTGATCGAGAATATCAGGGTTCCGCGGGATCGTGCCGGAGAATACCAAACAGCGGTCTTACCGCGACTCAAGCGGTACGAGCCGGTCCTGATGGATTACGTGCAACAACTTTACCTGAACTGCAATAGCACGCGACCATTGAGCGGGATGCTGACCAAATTGTTCGATTGGCCGATGTCCCATGGCCAGATCTCCAACTTTTGCCAGGTTTTGGACACGGAAGTTGAGCAATGGCGAAAGCGGCCTCTGGCGGATATTTACGTTGGTTTGTTTCTTGACGCGGTCTGGCTGCCGCTCCGTCGATACCGTCAGAAAAGTGAGAAGGAATGCATGTTGATAGCGCTGGGGGTTACCAAAGACGGGACCAAAGAAGTTTTAGGCATGAGGCTGGTGGCTGAAGAGAGCGCGGAATCCTGGGGCGAGCTGATGCAAGAACTCAAAGGCCGGGGACTGAAGGGCGCGGAGTTGTTACTGGCCGTAACCGATGGTTTAACCGGACTAAAAGATGTTTTGCTAAAGGTTTTCCCCTGCCTGGTAATTCAGAGATGTATCGTTCATAAGGAAAGAAATGTTTTGCACTACATTCCTCATCACAGCAAGGAGATCGTGGCTGAGGCGTTGAAGAACATCTACTCGACCTCCAGTGTAGCGGACGCGACAAAGCGCAAGGAAGAGTTTTGCGCCAAATGGCGGAAGGTGTTTCCTTCGGCGGTCAGATCGCTGGAAACCGACTTTGAGGACAGCGTGACCTTCCTGAAGATCAAGCATTTCCAGCTTAGGAAGCTTTTTTGTTCCAACAATCCAATCGAACGGGTCAATAAAGAGATTAAAAGGCGCGTTCGGGTAATGGAAATGCTCCCGGCCGAAGAAACCGCCTACCGGGTTGTTTATTGGGTTGTTCAAAAACTAACTAAGAACTGGAGAATGTACAAGGTTAGAGGATACGTCCATCTGGCCAACCTGAAACGGGAGTTTACACACTAAACTTGACAGAACCCCTTGGCAGTGAGCTTCAATGTATTAATTCAAAAATTGAAGCATTAGATTTTGAAATGAAAGCCTTTGATAGGCTTTTTAAGGCCGGTTGCGGCCGAAAACCGACAGAACTTGAAGCTCTCTATGATGACATTGTTGAGGACTTGAACTTTGTTCGGCGGGAAATAATTGATTTTGCCGATCTTAAGATTTTAAATACAATTGGGCAGGAGCTTGCCCTTTTAGCTTCTGAAATGCCTGAAATGCTGGTACCTTCTGCGGCCAAAGTAATTCCAGAAGCTGCTCCTGCTATGGCAATTCCTGAAGCTCCCCGCCCGAAAATAACAGAAGTCCCCCCGCCACAAGTTGAACCTCCTTCGATAGAAGCGGCTCCGGCCGGGATAGAAGGCGATCCAGCCAACTGGCGAAGTTATCCTGTCCTTAGCCGGTGGGTTGAAACGCTTGCGAAGGATGAGCTCATTGCGCTCGAATATGTTTTAGGCCTTAAGGATCGGACGCTCTGGCAGAGGACAGACGAAGCGCTTAATTTCATATCCAGGAGTGAGAAAAAAGAAATTTCAATTATTGAAATTATAAAAGCGGCGGTTGTCTTGAAAAAAAGCAACGTGAAAGGATTGCCCGGGCTTTTAGCCAGGATTTCGGTGGTAAATAATGATGGCAGTAGACGATCGCCCGATGAAATAAGGGGTGCGAGTCGCGAACTGATAATTCTCGGCCGGCTTCAGGCGGAAGCCAGCGGTAATTTTCGTTTGACCTGGGTTAACAAGAACCTGGGTTCAATTGAATTTCATCCCGAGTCTATTGGTGCGGAGGGTTTTCAGGTAGAGAAATATAAAGTTAATCAGGATATTGACGCGGATGGATATCGAGGACAAATCCAAGTCATGATCGAGGTTAAATCGTGCCTTCGGAGTGAAGGGCTTAATTTCAAGCTTAAGGGGGGCATTAGTAACAATGATGAAGAGATATTAAGGTTCCGCAATCAGGCCCGCAAATATGCCGAGGCCTTAAAGAAAGGGACTATCAAGGGAATTGAATATCATCTTGTTATGCCCGTGGTTGATGAGGAGGTCATTAGATTTTTAAGGGAGACAATAGGGGCATACGGAAGAATAAGTGTTTATCGTTACAGTACTCTTGCTGATACAACAGGAGAAACGGTCTTAAATTGGGAGCCGCCCCCTGCTGAAAGAAAGCCGGCGCCTGCGGAACCAAAAAGTCAAAAGTCTGCTCGAGCGTGGGATGAAGAAGCTTGGGCGGTGGCTCTTAGTCGGTATTCAAACGACTTTTCTGGCATTAAGCATTTTTCTGGAAACCCAGTTAATCTGCATAAGAAGTTGCGGCACGTGCATTCGCAGCAGTTGATAGAAGGGCTTAAAAGAGACCTGAATGCTGTTGCGACTGAGGATCAAACAAAGAGAGAAACAATAGCACGTCTGAAAACAAGAATTGAAGAGATGGCGCCACTTTTGATGAGAAATTCAGTAAGCGTATCCGCAATCTGTGATTTTTCTCGGGTCTTACGAACGGTCCTGGATTTAATAATTTAGTAAGGACACAAATAGCAAAGGCAGAAAAGCAATTTGCCCTCCATTCCCAAGCATGCTATAATTTCTCCTGCTATGTTGCGCTATTTAACTGCCGGCGAGTCGCACGGAAAAGCCCTAACGGCTATCCTTGAGGGTTGTCCGGCCAATCTTCCTTTAACTACGGCGGATATTGACCGGGATCTGGCCCGCCGCCAGCTGGGCTACGGCCGGGGCTTGCGGATGAAGATCGAAAAGGATAAAGTTGAAATCCTCTCCGGCCTGCGCAAGGGCAAGACCATCGGCAGTCCGATTTCAATCCTGATCCCCAACAAAAGCACCGAATTGTTTGAAAAAGCGATAACCAGCCTGCGCCCCGGGCATGCTGACCTGGCCGGCGCCATTAAATATAACCAAAAGGACGTTCGCAATATTTTGGAACGGGCTTCGGCGCGGGAAACAGCCGCCCGGGTGGCGATTGGAGCGGTGGCCCGCCGTTTGCTTTTTGAATCAAGGATCAGGGCCAACAGCAAGGTGGTGGAGATCGGCGGGGCCAAAGAAATTAAGGAATGGAAAAGCGCGATTGACCAGGCCAGAGCGGATGGGGATACCCTGGGAGGGATTTTTGAGATCATGGTAACCGGCGTTCCTGCCGGACTGGGTAGTTATGTACAGTGGGACCGGCGGCTGGACGGCAATCTGGCGCGGGCGGTAATGGCGATCCCGGCGGTAAAGGGAGTTGAGATCGGCCTTGGCTTTTCCGTGGCAAAGCTTCCCGGTTCCAAGGTCCAGGATGAGATATTTTATGTTAAAGGCAAGGGTTTTCACCACCGGACGAATAATGCCGGCGGGTTGGAAGGCGGTGTTACCAACGGCGAGCCGATCGTTTTACGGGTAGCCATGAAACCGATCGCAACCCTGGGCAAACCCCTTAAATCAGTTGATCTTTTAACTAAAAAAGCGGTTTCCGCCCATGTGGAGCGCGCGGATATTTGTGCGGTGGAGGCGGCGGCGGTGATCGGGGAGGCGGTAGTCCTGCTTGAAATCGCTAATGCCTTCCTTGAAAAATTCGGCGGGGACAGCCTCGAAGAAATTACGGACAACTTTTCCGCTTATCAAAAGCGGTCTTCTGTGTTATAATAACAAAACCATGGCAGCTAAAATTAAACTTCAAAGGGTCGGAGCGAAAAATCAGCCGTGTTACCGCGTGGTGATTCAGGATGAATCCGCTGCAACTGACAGCGACGTGGTCGCGGTGCTGGGGCAATACCAGCCGCTTAAAGACCCCTCCGTTTTTAGTGTGGACCGGGAAAAAACTCTTGAGTGGATCAAAAAGGGAGCCAAGCCCACCCCGAAAGTAAGAATTCTCCTGGGTAAGGCGGGGATTCTTCCCGCGATAGATTTAGCTGTACTTCCCAAAAAAAAGAAGAAAGGTGTAGCGGCGGAAGTCCCGGCTGCGGTTGCTGAGGTTCCGGCGGCTGTTCCGGCCGTAGCTCCTAAGCCAGCCGAAGCGCCAGCTGAAGCTCCCAAACCTGATGAACCTCCCAAACCCGCCTCCGCTGAAGCTTCGGCGGGTAAAGAAGAGCCGAAATGAAAGAGCTGGTAGAATACATTATAAAGTCCCTGGTGGATAAGCCGGAAGCGATCGATGTAAAAGAGACCCAGGGAGAATTGGCGAC
>Ga0265296_1004578_pt1 | contig 11941 bp, 8 predicted proteins | sample MunlanPumphouse1_FD_189073 | JGI IMG/M metagenome (GOLD analysis project Ga0265296, IMG submission 189073) | Groundwater microbial communities from a municipal landfill in Southern Ontario, Canada - Pumphouse #1 | ecosystem: Environmental > Aquatic > Deep subsurface > Groundwater | place: Canada... | reverse complement strand
CTTCTTTTTATTAACTGCCCCAATGCGAGCTACTTCGGCTGCGACCCCCCAGTGTATACTCCCACTAAGATATTTAATATCATATGTATCTTTGATCCACCAAGGTATTAGAATTTTCAGAGCTTCGTCAGGGTATACTTGTCCAATTAAACCTATCATATGAGTCACGTACTCTATTACATATCGCTCTTCATGATAGAATCCTTGTATCTTCATGTGACCTCTATTATCTGAGATAGCAACATCGATAAATGGATGGACTCCTTTTTCAAAATACGGTGTTATGTCTGATAAAAGCCTATCAAGTACACTCAAAGTGTGTCTCGGTTGAAGTATTCCTATGTAAGCCATAATATCTGCTTGTATCAAGCTATCTTCTAAATAGGATTTGTTTGACCTTGAGAGTAAGAAAGCTAACAATGCATCTACTCCTTGATTACATTCCTCATTATCTCTGTTATTTTCCATTGTTTCGATTATTGCATCACCAATTGAAGTTTTTACATCGGGATTTTTCTCAACTAAAAATCTTTGAATTAAATGCCCCATTGTCCCCACATCTCCTAACTCACCAAAAAAATCAGCAGTTCTGGCTCGGAGAAGTGGATTAAAAGAATCTAGTCCTGCTATCATCTGTTGTGGATCAATAAGATCAGTTCTTTGTGTACAATTCATAAAATAAGTCTGATATGCCTGTGATAAGGCAGTATAGACTTGATATTGTTGAGAGTTTTCACCAAAGACTGTTTTCATATAAGCATCGTACTTTTCCCCTGTAAACCCGTCATCACTTTTGAAAAATTGAGCAGAACCAGCGGCAACGGCTTTGAATCTGGCAATTTTTCTGATAAAGTCTGGTTCTCTGTCCTGAACTTTATGGTAATCGTAACTGGGGACATTGGTAGCTAGTTCATTCTGAAACTGGGAAAAAAACTTCTGTTCTGAATCCATCCCATCTTCTCTTTCTTGGTCTGTTAAATAGATATTTTTTCTGTTACGCAGAGCAATCACATCTGAATGAACATCTCTTATTCCCCGGGCAAGACTTGTCCTTAGTTCTCCTGAATAATAATCAAAGATAATCGGTTGATCTTTAGAGGAGACGACAAAAGGCGGCATGGTGTATTTTTCCACCCAGTCTCTAGCACCGAGCTCGGTTGTTGTTAAATCTTGGGTAAACGAGTTTATTAAAGCTTCGGTTGTTTGGAAACCTAACAAAGTTTTCTGTTTATCATGAGCACATTCGTGAAGTAATAAAAAATCCTCATTTCTAATGGCGCCGGTTGTTTTCGGGTTAACTTGAATGATACCATCGGAAATTGCGATATCTTGTACTTGGGGATTAGACTCTACGGTAAGGTGAACATTTAGTACCTGATTGTAATATTGAATTTTCCCTTTGAATCTCTCGATAACATTGGTTGTTTCTCCAGTTTGGACTTTAATTCCGGGATGGCCGGCTTCTTCGCAAATAATTCTGCCATATTGGGTTTCAGCTATAGATGACATAAAAAAGATAAAAAATTATAATCCTGACTGAATTAGTGCTGTGCTTGAAGTGATATCACCGGAACTGGTGGTTACTTTTGTATCACTATAAATCCATTTCACAGGAACGATAACTGCGGAATAACCATCTTCCTTTGGCGATTCGTATCCGTTTACTGCCACCTCACGCATTAGTTTAACTTTATTAATTCCCTGAACATCTGAATTATCTGTCAACGTTTCGGCGAATTTCATAAGATCTGTAAATCCTTCCCGCTTCAATAATCTTGAAGGCTGCCTTTCCTTCGGAGTCGGGTATTCTGACTTTTCTCCCAGCAACCACTCAACCACCCTTTGTTTAGCATGCATATCAGCACGCGCTTCAGTTTCTAAACCTTTTCGCGTGGTATTTCTTCGAACAGTAATGTCAGTAGAATGGCCGTGGATATATAATCTATCAATTTTAAGATAGCTTGCCAGGGCAATCGCATTTTTATAAATAGAATATGGATCGTCATTATTTACAACCTCTATGTTAGAATCCAATTCCGCTTTAATACTGGCGACCACTTCTCTTAACTCATTATGGTTTATACCCATACTAGTGATATTTCCCTTCAATACGTCAGAAAAATATTTGATACCGGTCCAATTACCTTCTCCTTCTTTACGACCTGTATTACCAGAAAATTCGTAGTGTATTTTCATTCCTGCAGAATGTAAGGTTCTTAACTGCTCAGCCATACAGGGAGCTATAGTATTATATTTATCCTCGGGATAACGTTGAATATAGTGGGGGCCATTAATTATAAAATATTCAAATTCTGAACCGATTGTCGATAGAACCTCGGGAGTGAATTCAAATAAAGGAAAAAAATCAATTGTTTTGTCATTCTTATCATAGTATTCAGTGGTAAAGACTTCCCGGTCAGAACTGGTGCCGGCCTTGATCTCTTTGCCGTTGAAAATCACCGGAATCGATGGAAATCTTTCTACTGGATAATTTTTTTTTGTCGGATCGGTGTTGCGGATGCTTTCGGGTTTATAAACCTTATAAACCCGGAATCCTCCATCGACAATCCGTAGGAAGTTGGTCGGCTGTTGATATGCTTGTGCCTGAGCAGAAGAATTATACTGGGTATAAACAGTAACGTTGCTCTCGCCGATACCGGTAAGAAAATCAGCCATCTGGGCCGAGGCACCGCCGACTTTGCTTAACTCTGGATGAAAAACATCTCTGACCCAATCGGCCAGTCTTTTGCCAGAGTCGGGCTCATTGTCTAAATCAACTATTGATCTTTTTCCACCGGGGTTCTGAAACATCCTTAGTATAAATCCAATTACCTGGGCTTTTGTTTTTACTTTACTTGGTAGTTTCTTTGGTTCAGTTTCAGAAATTATTTGCTCGATCTCCTTAATCACATCTTGAGGCTGCTTCCCTAATGCAAGTCCTTCAGCCAGAGCATCTTCCGTAGCTTTATCTATCTTCTGTTGGGCTGACAGACTATCCTTTAGGAAGCAAACTTCATCGACATTGGAAGTAAAAGCACATAATAGCTTTTTGTGAGTCGGCCTAAGGTCAATACTTTCTAAAAACCGCTGATTTGTAGCTCTGACTATTTCGGCAACAATACTATGGACTCTTGTAAGTTTTCCTTCGCCTGTCTGGACAATCACTCCAATATCAATCAGTTCCTGTAATTCTTCTGCTCTTACTATATAACCTAATAATTCTACTAGCCTGCGAAATCTTTCTGGTTGGGCATCGAGGTGGACGTCTTTACCCAAAAGTTTATCAACCAACTCTATTGTAATTGGATCATTTCTTATGATCGTCTCTTTCAACTTCGCAATTGCTTCTTGATCTTCTGAATCAAATATTTCCAGTGCTGCTTTAAGCCGGACATGGCCAAGTTCATCAATTTCAGCTACGTTCAAAAGCGTCTCAAGAATTTCTTGTCTCTCTTCGGAACTTGGAGTAGTTACTATCACATGGCCGAAAGCATCAGAGACTTGCTCTATTGGACGTCTTGATCTCGCTAGCGCCAAACCCAAGGCATCAATAGCTGCCGAACGAACATCACTATCAGAATCTTGAAGTGCTTGCTTAACCAACTCTAGTGCATCGCTACCACCAATCTTGCCTAAAGCTTCAACAGAACTTGCACGAAGATTGGGATCATCATGTGCTAACGTCGTTTCTAACGCTTCAATGGCTTTTTCTCCACCAATTTCTCCCAAAGCCCAAATCGCTTCTCTCTGCACCAAAACTTCTGGATCACCTAAACATTTTATAACTGGACCGACTAATTCTTTTATTCCTGCAGGTTTTGTGGTAAGCAAAGATACATGTCCAAAACCATCGGTGAATCTTTCTGGAGGAGAAGTGGCTTTTTTGAATGCTGTTCCAATCTCTCCAACCGTATCCAAACGCGTTATAGGATCGCTGCTTTTCAACCGGTGTTTTATCATTTCTGGTTGTTGTAATAATTCCGGTGATCTCGTCATATTGCTAAATATTTTATCACACAATAGCAAAATTTGTTGTCAGAGAAGCCTTTTATATGAGATATCAAAAATCATCCGCAGGGATGGGAAAAATGAGCGGGTGAGCGGAATCGAACCGCCGCCTACTCCTTGGAAGGGAGTCATTCTGCCGTTGAACTACACCCGCATAAAAATATCAAAAATCAAATACCCCACCTTTGCTAAAGCTACAGTGGATAAGCAAATATATTATACTAAAAGCAATTCAAGGTATGAATAAGAAATTTAAGTAATTATTTTTCTGTATTCTTTAATACTCAAAATCGTCATAATCAAAAAGCTAATAAAGAAAGCGATTGCTATCACATAAGGCGGACCAAAAACTCCGTATTTAGGAATCAGATAATAACAACCTAAGGTGATAATAAAAAATACCGCCAGATTAGCAACGAGTATATAAGATGGTTTTTTGACCGTATAAAGAAGAAAAAGGGTAGGAAGATTAAGGAGCGCATAAAGTATAAAAGGCAGGCTAAGGGCTTTTGTAATGGCGGCTGTTTTAGCAAATTTTTCCGTGAAAAAAAGATAAAAAATTTGATTTGGAGTGAAAAATAGCAAGATAAATAATCCCGTTGGGATAAGAAGATAAAACATTCCGTGTTTGAATTCTTTGATAATCTCAGCCTTTGTTTTTATTTTGGAAAAGTTAGGTGAAAGTACTTGAGTGATACTGGAGATAGAAGCCATTACGGTGAGAATTATTTTCTGGGCTAAGCCGTAATATCCGACTTCAGGCGACTTTGATAAAAAGAAAGACAAGAGGAATAAATCCATTCTCGTGGCCAAATTAAAGAACTGTGAAGCGATAAAAAAAGTTATTGTATAACCAAATCTGAACTCTTCTTTTTTAATAGGAGCTTTCAAAATATTAAAAACAAGATGTTTTTTTTCAAAAAATAACATCAAGAAAAAAACTATTGGACCAAAAATCCCGAAAACAAAGATAATCGAACCGACAGTTATCATCTTAAGGGGAATTAAGATAAAAATAAGAATGGTTTTAACAATATTGGAAAGATTAAGATAAAGATTAGCTTGAAAGAATTTTTTTCCGGCATTAAGAGCATTTATCGCATAGTTTTGCCAGATAAAAAAAAGAACAGAGAAGGTTGTCAAATACAGTTCCCGCCATGGTGCTCCGGTTTTGAAAAAAATCTTATCTAAATAAGGAAAAAAGATAAAAAGAAAAGTAATAATAATTAAGGAAAAACCGGTTTGATAAAAAAGAATTGTTTTTAAAAAGACGTAGATATTTTTATGTTTTTTTTCAATCATCGGCGGAAGATAGGAATAGATGCTGGCGGTGGTGCCAAAATCAAGGATGTTGGCAAGAACATAAGAGATACCTAATAGAACGCTCAAGACTCCATATTCAGAGGGCTGCAGGATTCGAACCAATAAGAAAGCGAAAAAAGCAATAAAAACAACATTAAGATAATTTCCAATAGTATTGACAATAATATCTTTACTGGTAGGTTTTTTGATAAAGTTAAGTAATCTGGGGAGCATTTTATAATTATAATTGAAATTGAAAAAATCTGTTATAATTTATCCTAATATGGCAAAAACAGCATTGGTAACAGGAATTTTAGGTCAGGATGGGCCTTACTTAGCTAAGTTTTTACTGGAAAAAGGTTATAAAGTCTATGGATTGATCAGACGTTATTCTAATCCAAATTTTTCTAATCCCGATTATCTTGGAGTGACTAATAATGTCGATTTTGTTGAGGGTGATATGAACGATGAAGCTTCTCTGTTAAATTTGATTCGTACTTTACATCCTGATGAAGTCTATAATTTAGCCGCTCAATCTTTCGTCAAATCTTCTTTTGAACAGGCGAAATTGACGACAGAAGTCAATTCTTTAGGACCATTATATCTTTTGAACGCGATTAAATTTTTTTCACCGACGACTCGTTTTTATCAGGCATCAACTTCAGAGATGTTTGGTCTGCAACATACCAATGGTTATCAAGATGAAAAAACTCCTTTTCATCCTCGTTCTCCTTATGGTATCTCTAAGGTTTATGCTTATTGGATGGCGGTTAATTATCGAGAGTCATATGGTCTTTTTACCTGTAACGGAATTCTTTTCAATCATGAATCACCGATTCGAGGATTACAGTTTGTGACTCGAAAAATCACCGATGGCGTGGCTAGAATAAAGATGGGTTTAGCAAAAGAATTACGTTTAGGAAATCTCGATGCTAAGCGCGACTGGGGGTTTGCCGGTGATTATGTTGAGGCGATGTATTTGATGATGCAGCAAAAAAACCCAGATGATTATGTGGTTGGTACCGGAGAAAGTCACAGTGTCCGCGAATTTGTTGAATTAGCTTTTAAATACGCTAAAATATCTGACTGGAAAAAATATGTAGTGATTGATCCTCAGTTCAAACGGCCGGCTGAAGTTCCCAATCTTAAAGCCAGAGCTGACAAAGCAAGAGAAAAACTAGGGTGGAAACCAAAGGTGTCATTTGAAAAGCTTGTTAAAATGATGGTCGAAGCGGATTTAGCAAGATATAAATCAGATAAAATTAGATGAAATCGGATAAAATCAGTCAAGAATGACAAATGTCATTCCCGCGAAGGCTGGAATCCAGACTAAACTTACCTCTTAGAATTGATAATTTCCAAAAATTTCCTAGCGGACTTACTCCAATTGAATTTATCCTGAACTTCTTTAGCATTAATTTTTATTTTATTATTAAGTAAGTATTTCATTTTTTCCAGAATTTTGTTTTTGTCATTGACGTCGACTAAAAATTCTTTATCAATCGTTTCTTTCAAGGAAGAATTATCCCCTACGATTACTTTAATCCCGCAGGCCAATGACTCAAGCGGTGGCAGTCCAAATCCTTCATAAGCGGATAGGTAAACCGTCAGACTGGCGGTGCTATAAAGATAAGGTAGATCTTCATCATCAACAAAACCAATAAATTTAACTTTGTCTTCAAGTTGAAGATCTCTAACTTTTTGATAAACATTTTCCTTCCTCCACCCTGCTCTTCCTGCGATTAGAAAATCAAAATTACGATATTTTTTATCTTTTATTAATTGTGCAAACACCTCAATTGATTTGTCAAGGTTTTTCCTTGGTTCAATCGCTCCAACATAAAGTAAGAAATTACTGGGATAATTAATTTCGTATTTTTTCAAAACTTCCTTTGTTTTTTCTTTGTCATTGATCGGTCTAAAGTTTTCGCTAATTCCAGGGTAGATGACATGAACTTTGTTTTTATTAATTTGTTGATATAGCTTTAATAAATCGTTTTTAGTGCACTCTGAATCAGTAACAATCATATCGCCATTTTCAATTGTCTTTTTAATTTTTAATTCCTGAAAACGGATAATTTCATCGTTGTGTTTTTCCGGAAATAACTTCCAGATTAAATCGTGAATCACAGTCACCCCTTTAGTTTTGTAAAATGTAGGTGGGCGAAGATAGTCGGAAAATAAAAAGACCTCTACCCTACCCGTCAATAAATCAATTGGTAATAAACTTTGCTTTCCCCAAAGAAAGTGAAGTACCTTATGAGGAATTGGATAACGGTAAATTTTCGCTCCCAGTTTTTCAAATTCAAAAAGCGCCGGAAGATTGAACTTATGAAAACTTGCATAAAAAAGACGATATTCATTTTTTTTATCAGCCGCTAAAAGATTTTTTACCAGATTATAAGTGAAGTTAGCCACCCCCGTCCCCTCGTAGTTCAGCTGGGATATATCAATTCCGATTTTCATAAGTCTAATTTTAACATTAATTTAATAATATCTCGTATATATACTGTTGAAGGTTGAGAATATAAGAAAAAAAATTATTAACAAATAAAGAATTTTTTGAAAGATTGGATTGTTCTTAATCTGGATAATAAAAAGAATTATAAAAGGCAAAAAAGGAATAAAATATCTTCCCTGAACTCCATGGGCTATGAGTGTTCCCGGAATTGTATTGAAAACATAAACTAAAAGAACGATAAAAATATAAGAAATTAACAGGGCGCAAAAAAGTAAAAAGTTTTCCTTTTTGCTCAGCATATATTTCTTTGGCAGATTAATATTTATTAATAAATAAATAAAAAATAACCCGTATAAAAAATAACTTAAAGGATCCAGTCCATATTCAAGCCAACCGAAAATTCCAATCAGGCTTTGCAGATAAAAACCCAGACGATGGATAGTGGTGATAATAATTACTTTGATAATATTAATAGGATTAGATAACAAAAAACTTAGCTGGTGTAAAGAATTAATTACTTGATTGGATAATGAATACTGTAAATCAAATGATCCGGAGAGCTTAGATAAAAAATAAAGAGGAATAAATAATAAAGTAAACATTATTATTGGTTTTGTTTTAAAAGGGATTAAGAAAAGAAATAAAAAGAAAGTTTCGTAGCCGATTTTTTTGCTCCATAAAAATAAAAATAACACGAAGAATAATTTAAAATACTGCCAATAATTAATTTTTCTTTTTAGTCGGTAATTAATTATTAAAACAAAAAAAGTTAATGCCAGCATTATGTTGAAGACGTCATAACTGAGGGAAGAAATTTGATGCAAGGTCATTGGGAGCGCAAAAGTAAAAAGAAGTATTAGTTTATAGTCATCAACAATTTTTCGGTATAAGTATAAAAACCAGAAATAACCAAGAATGCTCATTATTAATCGGACAAAATATATTGACTGGATAGGATTGATGTTTATTATTGATAGGATCTTTAGCGTTATGGCTTGTGGTAGATAAGAGATAAGAGGAAAACTGCAAAGATGGTCGATATTAAAATCAACTTTTTTGTTTGATTGGCCATTGGAGAATAAATCCTTAAAGAATATCGGTAAAGGGAGTTTGGAAGATTTTCCGTGAGTCAACAAGTCGAGATACGGATTTTTAATCAAATCAACATATTTTTTTTCGAGTTTAATCTTATTGTTAGATTTCTTCTGACAAAATAAATAGCCCTTACTGATTAATAATGATTTTTCAAAATGAGGCTGTTCATCAGGTTTCTGAAATGGCGGGACTAAGAAAGTAAAAATTAATAACTGAAATGGAATGAGAAAAAAAAGAATAAATTTAATAACGGTATTTTTATTCATAAAAACGATATTTTATTATATAATATTGTCATATGAAGGTAATTATTCTTTGTGGAGGAACTGGTACTAGATTAAAAGAGGAAACTGAATATAAACCTAAGCCAATGGTTTATATTGGCAATAAACCAATTATTTGGCATATTATGAAGATCTACGCTTCTTACGGATATAACGAATTTATCCTCGCCTTGGGATATAAAGCCGATTACATCAAAGATTTTTTCTTAAATCAGAAAGCTTTTACTTCTGACTTTACTTTGGAAACCCGTAATCATAAAACCAAGTTTTATCTTGATGACAGGCAGGAAGTTGATAATTTTAAAATTACATTTGTTGATACGGGGGTAGATACTTTGCCTGGAGAAAGGATTCTCCGTTGTCAAAAATATATTCCTGAAAGAGACAAATATTTTATGGTCACTTACGGTGATGGAGTTTCTGATATTAATATTGATGCTTTGGTAAAGTTTCATAAAAAACAAAAAACGATTGGAACTTTGACCGGTATTCATCCCAAATTTAAATTTGGAGCTGTAAAAATAAATGATAAAAATTTAGTGACGGAATTTTCCGAAAAACCAATCATGCAGGATTGGGTCAATGGTGGATATATGATCTTTGATAAAAGATATTTTGAGTATCAAAAAGAGAAAGAGTTGGAACATGCCGCTTTAAAAAGATTGGCTGCCATTAAACAACTGTCTTTGTATAAACATAACGGTTTCTGGTTTTGTGTCGATACTAATAAAGAATACGAGGAGTTGAATAAGATTTGGAAGTCTGGGAAGGCGCCATGGAAAATTTGGACGTAAGTTTATAAAGTTTATAAAGATGAATTTAAAAGGAGCTAATATTCTAGTCACCGGAGGTACAGGGTTTGTGGGTTCTCATTTGGTCAAGGAGTTGATAAAGCAAAAAGCTAATGTGGTGACGACATTTTTGAGTTCCAATCCCCTATCCTATTTTTCTTCAAGAAAACTTAGTGAAAAAGTTACTATGGTCAATGTTGATGTTTGTGATTATGAGAAAGTTTTTGATGTGGTTACTAAATTTAATATTGATTACATCTTTCATCTGGCGGCTCAGGCACTCGTAGAAACCGCTTATTATAATCCCAAAAGAACTCTTTACTCCAATGTTTTAGGTACGGTTAATGTCTTAGAAAGCGCCAGATTATTTCCTAAAGCTAAAGGCGTAATTGTTGCTTCATCAGATAAAGCTTATGGTAAATTGGATAAAGAAAAATATTCCGAAACTGATCCACTACGCGGCGATCATCCTTATGAAGTATCAAAATCTGCCGCAGACTTGATTTGTTATTCATATTTTAAAACATACAATGTTCCGGTTGTGACAACCCGTTTCGGCAATATCTATGGCGAAGGCGATCTTAATTTTTCAAGAATTATTCCCGGGATAATGAAGGCAATAGTAAAGAATGAACTGTTAGAAATTAGGAGCAATGGAAAGTACGTTCGTGACTATCTTTATGTCAAAGATGTAGTTAACGGTTATATTTTATTAGCTAATAATATAGAGAAAGTTAAAGGAGAAGCGTTTAACTTTGGATCAGACGAGACGCTGTCCGTTTTAGAATTAATCAAGTTAATTGGAAAAACCTTGAAAAAGAAAATTAACTATAAAATCTTAAACACGGCCAAAAACGAAATCCCCTATCAGTCACTTGATTATTCAAAGATAAAAAGGACTCTTGGTTGGAAGCCGAAAGAAAGTATTGAATCAACAGCGGAGAAAATATTGCGGTGGTATGAGAGGGCTTTGTAGTATAATTTAAATATATGTGGAACTGGTCAGTCGATGAAAAGAAATTCAAAAAAAACCACCCTAAACAATATCGATTATGGTGTTTGGTGCAGCTAATCAATTACGGTCTTGATAAGGGAGAGAAATTAGATCGTCAAGAAGTGATAAAAGCTTGGCCAAAAATAAAGGATGATCTTGACTCAAATAAAGCATTATTTATTAAGTATTTAATATGGGGGGTAAAACCATCCTCAAACCAATTCACCGAGAATTTTTGGAAGCCGTCAACAAAGAAAACTATATAACAAAGCATTATTATTGGACCGGAGGGACGGTTTTATCCGAATTCTATCTTCACCACCGAGATTCTCAAGATATCGATTTATTCATAGAAGATCGCGAAGTTTTTTTACCTCCAATTGCCTCTTTCATGGAAAAATTTAGAAGACAAACAAAAGCAAATAAGTTAACCCATGAAACATTTTTAGGTTTGGAGTCGTTTAGGTTTGAATATACGGATATTGTTCTAAAAGTAGATTTTAATTACTATCCCTTTTTAAGGATCGAGAAAGGAAAGAAATGGAAGAATATCGAAATAGACAGCATATTGGATATAGCGGTCAACAAAGTTCATACCATATACATGAAACCGAGAGCCCGTGATTACATAGATCTTTTTTTTATTATGAAGGCGCAAAATTATAGTCTTGAATATCTTATTAAACAGGCTAAAGCAAAATTTGATTGGCATATAGACCCAATTCAACTGGGGAATAAATTTATTCTCGTTTTTAAAAAACAGGATTTTCCCAAGATGCTTGTTCCTTTCAATCGGAAAGAAATGGAAACTTTTTTCTTAAAATTAGCGAAAAGATTAGAGGGAGAAATTTTTAAATAAATCCCCTATCAAAAAGAAAACATCAAATCAACGGCGGAGAAAATATTAGGATGGTATTCAAATTTAATAAAATAATGATACAGCTATCAGACTACGTTATTGATTTTTTAGTAAAAAAAGGCTTAAAAGATATTTTTTTAGTATCAG
>Ga0265296_1004577_pt1 | contig 11941 bp, 11 predicted proteins | sample MunlanPumphouse1_FD_189073 | JGI IMG/M metagenome (GOLD analysis project Ga0265296, IMG submission 189073) | Groundwater microbial communities from a municipal landfill in Southern Ontario, Canada - Pumphouse #1 | ecosystem: Environmental > Aquatic > Deep subsurface > Groundwater | place... | reverse complement strand
GAAGGGCAAGAAATTCAGCCTTTCCCATACCAATGATCGCTTTTAATTGACGATCGTCTTTTATAATCCTCCCAATGTTCATAGGACTTCATTATAGCTTGGTTGGCTAAATGACAACAGGTCTATTATAAACCTGAATGATTTTAACCGCCGGGTCGGCCAAGTAGGACAAAAGGCCATCGTTGTAGCTGCCGCCGTCATAACTTTGGCAAGAAGACACCGGTTTTTTGCCGATCATGACATAAACGCCGAGATCAATCCTGTCGGTAACCGTAAATTTGGTTTTGCCCAGCCCGGATTTTTTGCCAAATAATTGCCGCCGGCCGTCGTGGATGAATTGCTGGATATTGCCGACGTCTCTTAAAAATTCCGGCCATTCAGCAAAATATTTTTTGATGGTTTGAAAAACTTTGTCTAAGGCCACTTCTTTTTTATTAACTTCCAGTCGAGAATCTTTTATTTCTTTCAAACTGATTTGCTGTAATTTTTCCAAATAGAGCAAAGCTTCTAATTGGCCTAAGGCCGTTTCGTTTTGTTGGCGGTATTCGCCGACTTCTTTTTTTAACAACCGGTGGCGGCTTTCGTCTTCGGCCGTGAGGGGATTTTCCGCCGGCCGCCCGTCTTTACGAGCCAGGCGGGCTTCGGCGAATTTTTTTTCCAAGGTTTGCAACGGCTCCATTAAGTCGTTGAGCGGTCGCATGAGTTGACGATATTGCAATTCCCAAAGTTCTGCCCGGCCTTGGATATTTTCGGCCGGAATATGCCCGTCATGAACAGCCAATTCAATGATATTTTTTATGGCATGTTTAATGTCGTTGGCTTCCACGCTTAAGGCCGCTTCCAAATCGAGGTTGTCTTCTTCAATCCAGCCGGTATATTCGGCCAAGGTTAAATTTGCCGGCAATAATTTTTGTTTTTTTAATTCGGCCAGCTGTTTTTCTTTTTCGGTTTCCGTGGCCGGTTCGTCGGCCGTGTCCCAAGCTCGCCAAGTTGAGTAATTGGCCGCGGCGACGTTTTTTAAGAAATTTCTTAAGGCTTGAACGGCTTCTTTGTCGCTTTCGCGGCGGTTGTATACGGACAGGGCAATGATCGTGTCTGGAGAATATCTGGCCACAAAATTTTCGTCCAAAGTTTGGCCGAACATTTTAGAAATAAAAATTGAAAGCTTTTGACGCATTTCGGCCAGACCCGCGGCTTGAACATTTGGACTTAGATCAAGACCAGGCGGTTGGTCTAAATCGTTTCGGGTCATGAATTCCAATTGGGTGAGAATTTTTTCGTTTTCTTCGGTTGGGGACGAAGCTAGGAAGCAGTCGCGGTTGCGGCTGGCGGTTGGGCTAAGCGATAAAAGCGTTAGGCGTTTGATCAAATCGGCAAAATCCGGATTGATTTCCCGGCCTTGTTCAACCGGCAATGGGCCATGAATTTCATTTTCTCGAGCGGCGATTTTTTTTAAGCGTTTTTCATAAAGCGGAAAGAACGGTTGTCCGGCCGCGATTTCCAAGTAGGCGGCGTAAAGTTCCTGGTGGCGTTCTGACACCGGTAACGGATATTCAGCTAATTTTAAGAAAGGATTAAGGGCGCGAGCTTGCTTTTGAATTTCCGGGCCGCTTTCCCTTAGACAACGCACAACATCCCGACTGTCACGGAAGAATGCCAAATAAGTTAAATGCTTTTCCAACAATTTTAACCACAAATCTTTTGGCAGGTGTCCGGATAAGGACGAATATTGTGAATAATTCAACAAGATTTCCGGTTGCGTTTCGGCGTAAGTTTCGATATTTTCTTGTACTAGACGGGAAATTTTCGGATGTTCTAGCCGCAGGATATTTTGATTAAAAACCAATGGCGGATTTTCTTGGCAAGCCTCGATTAAAAAATTTTGCGCGGCGGCGAATAATCCTTCCAGGGCGTTGGGATTTATTGGCGGCAAGGTTTCCTTTTCTTGAATCTTTTTCAGGAATTTTTTAGCGGTATCGTAATCGGTGTTCAATTTGGCGATTTCGTCATTTAATTTATCCAGTTTTTTTGCCAAAGTCTGTTTTTGGTTGGCGGTTTTAGCGTTTTTTCTTTGTTGCCGCAGGTCTTTTTTTTGTTGATATTTTTTTTCGAGTTGTTGGCGCAAAAAGGCCATTAAATTTTCAGAATCAGTTGAATCATCGGTTTTTTCCAAAGCGGTTATTTCGGCCAAATCGTTTTTCCGCTCTTTTAGAGTCGCGATAATTTTTGAACGCTCGGCAAAATATTCTCGCAGTTGGTTGGAATAAAATTCTTTAGAATAATCCGGAACCGTGGCTAAATATCTTGTGGCTTGTTTGATTTTTATGTTCAGACCAATCAATTTTTGTCTAAGCTGGTTGTTATTGTGGCGAAGTTTGGCGCTGGCGGTTTCATTTTGTTGTCTAGTAATTTCTTGGACGGTTAAAAGAACACTGGCGGCCAAGATTTCTCGGCCGGTTTGCTTTAGCCCGGTAAAAAAACGCGCGGCTTCATCGGGGTAATCAGCCAAAAAAATTATCAGTTTTTTATTGTTTAAAAGATAATCATTACCTTCTCGGCAGATAAGATCAAGAAGGTGCGGAAAGATTTCTTGGGGGGCGCAATATTTTAGAATTTTTGGATCAAAAACATCTCGACTGGTTAAAAAATCAGGGCAGGCCAAAATGGCCTGGCGTATCGGTTCTTGGTATTTGTCGTCAGTTTGAAGTTCAATAATTGCTTTCAGGGCATATTTATCAACCGGACGGGTCTTAAGTACCTGTTCGGCCAATTTCGCCAATTCTTCTTGAGAAAAGTTGTCTTGGTATAAATGAGATTTTTTTTGCTCGTTGGCAAATAAGATTTCCGGCTGCGCACTCAAAGTTTGTTTGATCCAACCTTTCATTTGTTTTTTGGCGGCGGCGCGTTTACTTTTGTCCGGAAAAGTTCGGCTAATTTGTTTTAGTATTTCTTGATAATAATTGACTACGAAATTTGGATCATGGGTCACGGATTTTTCCAGATCTTCAAAAGCGACGACCTGGTTTCCCAGAACCAATGGCAAATTCAGCAACAGTAATTCGGGTTTTTCTCGGCGCATTATGTGAAAAACTTTGGCGCGATTTTGTTCTTCCAGTTTTGGAAAAATTTTTTCTCCGTTGATCATTAGACGCAAAAGAAAGTCAGAGACTTCGCCACCGATAAGGTCTTTTACAATGGCTTCTGAAAGTTGTTTGTTTATTAAAGAAGCGCTGGCCGGATTTTGTCGGGAAAAATCAAGCAAGGCAATCATGTCCGCCAAATCGTGAAGAAAAAACGGTGGTGAATTTTCATTCATTTGGCTTTTGTTTAAAACATCAATCAGATCTTTCGGGTTTAAAGCCAATTGTTCGCTTTGCCAGAAAATCGGCAGGTCGTCGTTTTGCAATACGGCCGTGAGCCAAACCTTGGCGCTGGGTTTTAAATATTGGCGAACCTGGGAAAAATTGCCTAGTAAAGTTTCGACGCGCCGTTGGTTTTTTAAATCTTTTAAAGCGATTTTTTGTTGTCTAAGGCGTTTTATTTCTTCCGTACCTTCAAAAAAGTCATGATTAAATAAAAAATTGCCGGCTTCTAGTAATTTTGTTTCGCGCTCTTTGATTTTTTCCGCTTGGGCGTATTCTTCCGGAGTAAGATCAGGTCCTTTGGCTATAAGCAATTTATCAAGCGCTTCCCAGTCAGCGCTAAATAATTTTTGTTTTTCATCTTCGTCCAGATATTTTTCGGCCAGTTCGGGATACTTAAAAAATATTGCCGGCCAAAAGTCATAGACGATTTTAATTTGCGATTTAAGGATCGAATTTTCCGGTTCGGCTTGTTCGGTTAAATCGGCTAAAGCTTCGGTAAAAGCCAGAGCCGCGTTGCGATTTTCCATCAGCCGTTGAATAATCGACCGGCTGCTGGTGAATGGCGCGATTAGCGCCGCGTCGCGCAAATCTGGCGAGGTGGTTAGTTTGTTTAAATAAGCAGCCTGTTTTTCCGGATCAAAGTTTGGCCAACAGGCGTAAAAAGTTTTGAGATATTTAAAATCGTCTATAGTTTTAATTATGAATTCAGCCAAAGCGGTCTGTTCGCCCACGGTCATGCGCGGCGCAAAAGATTTGACTTTGGCGTCGTCAAAACGGCCGGCTAAAATTAGCTGTTCTAATAATTCCTGGCGATCAGACGGATCAATGGCTTCAAAATCGTTTTCCATGGCGGCGATGACTTTGGTTTTTTCGCCCTCGTCAGCCAAGCGCCAATCAATCGAACCGGCTACACGCATTTTTTCCATGATTTTATTAATCGGCGATGGCTCTGGTTCGGCGGTTGACCACGGTCTTTCGTAAAAATTTTTTGGATACATAACTTTAATAGTTTACTATTTTTTTAAGAAATAACCAAACTTTCAATAAAAAGGCCTTGCCAAGAATTTTTAAAAGCGTTATTATATCGCCGCGAATACGCGCTGGTAGCTCAGTGGTAGAGCGAGGGCCTTTTAAGCCCGAGGTCGAGGGTCCGATCCCCTCCCAGCGCACCATCCTTCGCTCCTCGCCTGGGACTAAAGGCGTCGGAGCTTCGGATGGCACGCCATTCTGTAATTGTTAGAGCGAAGGATGCCCTCCATCGTGTCCTCCAAAGCCCAGCGTAGGAGGAAGCTCGCCGTGAGCGACGGAGGGCTGACTACTGCAACTCACAATAATTTTTAGAAAAGATGATGATAAAATTGAATAATTAATAAAATTGTCAACCTTTTGGCTGGCGGTTTTTTTGTTTAGCTACCCCTTGACCTCCATCCAATAATCTGCTACTCTTAGCAGTTCTGGGAACATTCAATTCAGACATCCGGCCACGAGGGAAATTGTGGCAACCGGTTTTTTTCAGGAGGATGTCATGGTGTTGAAAACCAAAATGCTCCAGAGGTTCGTGGGCGGCCAGATGGAAATCCAGAACGAGCTTGAGGGGCACCTTTATCGCGGTGAAGTAGAAAGCATCAAGGTCGAAGGTGGCAAACTTCATGTCAGATTTGCCTGGCTCGCGAAAGGGGAAGGGTTTCCTCCATTACCGAAAAAGTGGGTCAAAAGTGGCCAACTCGACTACTTGGCAAGCCTGGATATCTATTCGGTGAACAACATCGGTCCTGGCACCGAAGGTGGCGACAGGCTCTGCTTGCGGTCGTTAATCATCGGCGAATTGGCCGTCCTCTTCCCACCCGACGGCAGCAAGCTCGATCCCGCGAAAGTCGAAGGGCTCCAGATTGCACAACCACAACCCGTGCTCAGCCCCGAACGGGTTTGATCATCGTCGACAAGTAACGGTGTCAATTCTTCAAACGCACGACCTTTGGGTACGGCGTTTTTTTTATTATATAGCCTTTTTATTTATTTTCTTGTATCATATCTAAGAAATATGAAAAATTTATCTTTCCTTTCCGTCGTCAAAAAACGTTATATCAATGTGTCGCAAGCGCGCCGGCGCATGTTCCATGCCTCAAACGATGCCACAGCCATTGCCAAGCGAGCGATTTTTGCTTTTCATCGCGAGGATCCGGTTGAGGCTGATCGACTTTTAAAGGAGGCGAGTAAATTATTGACCGCGGCCGCGGCTGAGGCTAAAAAATATCCCGAACTTCGCGGGCAAGGACCGTATCATGCCGCGCTTGAGGAGTATGCCGAGGCTTTACTTTTAGAAAATTATTTATCCAAAGGCGATTGGAAGAATGCCGAAGCTCTGAAACTCGACCCTGACATTTATCTCGGCGCGCTGTCTGACGCCACCGGCGAGCTGGTTCGTTATGCCGTGCGTCAGGCCACGAAAGGAAATACCAAAGCAGTGGAAAAAGCTCGCGAGGTAGTCGAGGCCACGGTTGGTTTTATTCTTGAATTGGATTTGACCGGCGATCTTCGTCAAAAAGGCGATCAAGCTAAGCGCAATCTTCGGACTTTGGAGGAGATGATGTATCAGGTGAGTTTGGTGAAGAGGAGTTAATTGTCTGAACTGGGATTTATGGGATTTTGAGGATTACTGGGATTATAGGTGGCATCAAGTAACCATTCAACCGATCCAAAATCCCTACAATCCCATTAATCTCAAAAATCCCCCTCCTACGCCGAGCTTCGGAGGACACGGCAGTTCAGACAACCAATATGGTAGACATCAAAAAACCAAAAATAACTGCCATCATTCCGGCCTACAATGAAGAAGCGACCGTGGCCGAAGTGGTGCGAGTGGCTCGTTCGTCAAAATTGATTGACGAGGTTTTGGTTGTTTCCGACGGCTCGACCGATAATACGGTCGAAACGGCACGGGCGGCCGGGGCGCGAGTTCTTGAGCTTCAGAAAAATAATGGCAAGGGTTCGGCCATGCGGCTCGGAGTTTTGGACACCAACGCGCCGATTGTTTTGTTTCTTGATGCTGACTTGCGCGGTTTGACGGTTGACCATCTTGAACTTCTTATTTGGCCGGTTATCACTGGCGGGCGAGCCATGAACGCGGCTCAGCGCGATCGAGGAATTTTTAATCCGCTTGTTCGTCATCTTCCTCTCATTAGCGGCGAACGCGTCATGACTCGCGATATTTTTCTGGCCGTGCCCGAGGAGTATATTCAGGGTTTTATGGTGGAAATTGTTTTGAATTATTACTGCCGTTTCAAAAAATTGCGTTATGGTTCTGTTTTATTGCCCGGCTTGACTATTCGTCGTAAATATCAGAAAGTCGGCTGGCGGCAGGGAATTAAAGAATATTTCCGCATGACATTTCAGGTAATAAAAGCTATGATAGTGGTGCGGTTAGCGAGATTATTTAGACAGTTTTAAATATGGGAGAAAAAAGAATCTTGGCCCCGGAGGCGTCAATGTTTAATGATTCCTTGGGTTTTACCGATCATGATCGTTATTACAAAGATCCGAGGGTTCGCGATTTGTATTATGATTCAGATGTTTTTAAAAAAGTCGAAGCGGCTCTTCTTTTGGAAAATCCCGATGTTTTTGAAAAAATCCAAGAAGTTTTGAACGAAATCAAAACCGCCGAGATTAATCACGAAAAACGCGGCCGAGTTCACGATTGGAACAATATTGCTCTTAAACTTTCCGGTAGTTCAGAGTTACTTGAAATAAGCGGTTTTAAAAAAGGAACTTTTAAAGATTTAAAAAGCCGGAAAGATCTTAAAAATACCTATTCAATAATTGTTAGGGCTTTAGCCAATTATTATCGGGAAAGAATTTAATTTTAAAGTTTTTTTATCAAAATTCTTATGCGTCATCCTGAAGTACAATTAGATCAAACATTAAAGGAACAAGAAAAGAGACTCGATTCCGGTAGTTACTTAGATTTTTTACTTTCTTTGCAACAAGGAGAAAATAACAAACATACCGAGAGAGTAATTGGTTATATAAGAGAGTTTAAAAAAGTTTTGGAAGACGCGGCCTTAGAACATCACTGGCCGGCTACGGTCGATTTTCTTTTTGATGAAGATCCGGCTAGCCGTTCAGACATTGCCGAAGCTATTGATTTTTTAAAAAATCAGGGAATTAAAATAGAAACTTTTTCGGCTAGTTTTCAAATAATCAAAGACAGAACAAGCGGTTCAGAGCGCCAGGAAAGAACTGGTCATTCGTTTATAAAATTTTCTTTACCATAAATTTTTAAAAAAGATATGTCCATTGATTTAAACAATATTTCATCCTTCCAAAACGCCGTCGTTACGGTTATGGGTCTCGGCCGCTTTAAAAACGGCAGCGGCATCGGTTCGGCCAAGTGGCTTATGCGCCATGAAGCGCAGATTGTTATTACTGATCTTAAAAATAAGGAGGAACTTAAGGATTCGGTCGATGAAATCATGAGCTGGTACGAAAAGTACAAGGAACAGTATTCGGACAGAAATATCTACAGCCCGGTTTTTGTCCTCGGCGAACATCGTTTGGATGATTTTACCGATGTTGATCTCGTCGTCCAGAATCCCGGCGTACCGCGCGAGTCGGAGTTTGTGCTGGCGGCTAAAGAGCACGGCGTCTCGGTGGAAAGCGATATGAGTTTATTTTTTCGCTACTGTCCGTTTCCGATTTATGCTATTACCGGCACGCGCGGGAAATCCACCACAACAGCGCTTCTCGGCGAAATGTTTAAGGGGATCAACGCGAAGACCGTGGTGGCTGGCAATATCCAGCGTTCGCCGCTTGAAGATTTGGATTGGCTTTTGGAAGAAAAAGCCCCGGTTCCAGTTATTCTTGAAATGTCTTCTTGGCTCATTGATAGTTTAGAAACCGCGCCGCGCCTGCCGGACATTGCTGTCTTCACGAACATTTTTGCCGATCATTTGAATCGTTACTCGTCCTTCGAAGCCTATCGCGAATCCAAAGCCGCCATGTTTTACAGACAAACCGCGGAACAGATAGGAATTTTCAATCTTGATCAGGCAGATGTAAAAAATATTGCCGATAAATCTTCTTGTAAAAAAGTTTGGTTTTCAAAAACAAAATTACCCGACAGTCTTGGCGGATCATTTATTGAGAATAACTTGATTGTTTATCGAGCGAACGGAAAAGAGGAGTCGGTTATTGATATTTCGGAAATTAAACTTCAGGGTGAACACAATGTCGCCAACGCTTTGGCGGCCGTGGCTTTAGCTAAAGTGGCCGGACTTGCCGATGAAAACATTGTCGCCGCTCTCCGTTCTTTCGGTGGCCTGCCAGGGCGGCAGGAAACCGTGCGTGAGCTGAACGGTGTGGTTTATGTGAATGATACGACAGCCACTTCGCCGGATGGGGCGATTGCCGCCCTTGATCGTTTTGGTCAAAAGAAAAACGTGGTTCTGATCGCCGGCGGTTCCTCCAAGGGTTTGTCCTTGGATATTTTAGGCAAGACTATTCAAACAACTTGTAAATTCGCGGCTTTTTTAAATGGCGAGGCAACTGACGCTTTGGTGGCAACAGTCGGTGATTCTGTTCCGTCGGTTCGCGTTGACTCGATGAAGGATGCGGTAGAGGCGGCCTCCGGCGTGGCCAAATCCGGCGATACGGTTTTACTTTCGCCGGGCACGGCTTCGTTTGGGATGTTTAAGAATGAGTTCGACCGAGGGGATCAATTTGTGGCTGAAGTTAATAAATTGAAATGATTTTATTTAATAAATCTATCTATGAAAAATAAAATCCTCCTATCATGCGTCTTCACCTTAGGTTTTCTCCTCCTAGGTGCCGGCTGTACCGCCGCACCGACAGTCGTGGTTAACACACCGAACATTCAGCCGCTAGTTGAGACAACTCCGACCGAAGTAATCGAACCTAGTGTGGTTTCAAAAACTTTTGAAAGCGAAAACGGCGACTTTTCTTACACTCTTAACTGGAATATGAAAGTCATAACCTTGTCTGAAACGCAATATAAATGGTCAACCGAATACGCGCCGAGTTTTGACATCGTCGGTGGTGGAACAATTACCGTCGCGACCGGCTTGATTGATTCACCCGGATACAAAATGTCTAAATTTATTAATGACACTTATTACGAAGGCGATAATGTTTGGCCGACGATAGAGCCGGTTCCTTCGGAAGCTGGCGCCAGCAACCCAGTGTATTATTTTAACCAGCCGGTTGAAATGAATAAAGATTGTATAGTTCAGTATGCTGTTGTAAAAGGTTTAAATGAAGCTCTGGCGATCCGTCTGGAAGATTGCGCCGGGAATGATATGAAATCCAACGAAGCTTTTGGTGATCTGATTAGCGATTTGACGATTGTCAGACATTAATAATTTTTTTCCACAGATCGACGGTTGACAAAAAATTTATTTTGTGGTGGAATATAATTAATCCTCGGTGAGGTTTGTAAAAATCAAACTCCAGGTGCTAACTAAACAACTCCCTTTTTAGACGAAAAATAACGTTTTTTGGGAGTTGTTTTGTTTTGTCAAAAATGCCGGTAAAAAGGGTCTGTGGAGGTAATGGTAACCTCACCAAGGATTAGCACCTGGGGTTACGGGTTCGAATCCCGTCGGATCCACCATTAAACCGGCACCAGCCAGCCCCGCGCCTTTAACGGACGCGGGGTTTGGTTTTCTGGACAAAATTCGTCTTTTGTGGTGAAAATATAGCGTCCAAACTCGGACAGGAGGATCAATGTTCAAGCAATTTTTGGTTTCTCTTTTCAGATTGGCTGCTATTGCGGCTGTCGTCCAAACCATCGTTTTCTACCACAACCTTTCCCTTCACGCGCAACTCAATGACCTCAATACCAAGATCGAGAATCGCCTGCCGCCTTCTTCTGGCGGCAACGATCACGGCGAGGTGGTTCAACTGCTCAGAGAGCAAAAACGTCTGTTGGATCAGCAGGCTCAGTTGGTGGTGCGTCGGCCGGCCAGTTTCAGCGAGTTCGCCACCACCGCTGGGGTGCGCATTGCCACTGATCGGTGTTTGAGGGCAACAGGCGGGTTCACGGGCGCCCAGAGCGAGGTCGAAAAGATGATTACGACTTGCTTTGACGGCGATCCGGGGCTCAACGGTTTCGGCGGTTTCGCGGCCGCTCTGATGACCGGGTATCTCAATACCAATGAACTGGCCTTGGTGAGCAGCATCAGCGACTGCGGACTGGCTTGTCGTGACCGTTGGATCGATGCAGCTCGTAAGCAGGTGGCCAAAGCTATGCTCGACCCGGCGCAAGTGGAGGAGTTTGGCCGGCGTTTCACGCCAGACATTGTTGCCGAGATCAACCAGGCCACACCAGAGGCGCGCGAGGCCATGGTGGTCATGCTGAACGATGGCGTACTGCTGTCGCTTACCCAAAAGGTGACGCCAACCATTCAGACGGCACGGAACGAGTATTACGCGGCCGAACGTCGAGTTTGCGCCTCTTGCTCAAAGACGCGTCAGAAGACGCTGTAGCGCAGAAGGCGGGCCTGTCCGCCGTAGCCCTAGCGGAGGCGGGCGAGGACCTTTTTCAAAAAGCGCGCCGGTTGGAGTTTATGGTGCCTTGCCTTTCGGTCTTCGAGTACCGCATGCATGCCGTGCCAGCCGTGGCTGATGCTTGGGCAAAGGTCGTCCACGGCATCCTTGAAGGCATCAACAAACCCGGCTAGCCAATCGGCGTTCCGGTTTTCTTCTCTCCCTCGTTTCTCAACAAAGAGCGGGGGTGTTTTTTTATTCGGATTTTAAAAAATATTTTGAGAAAAATAAGGTTCAAAATATTGAATCTTAACTCTGGGTGTCAGCAAACAACTCTAAGGGGAAGATTAAATAAACCCAAGGAGTTGTTTTGTTTTATAGATCCCACTCTCCTTATCGGCTCGCAAAAACGGAAGCTGCTCGCCGATCTCCCTCTCCCCCACAGCTGGGAGAGGGATTCTTACTATGTTTGAATTACCTCATCTAAATTCCTCTATTCTAAAGGAGCGAAGAAAAGAATTGCGACAAAAAAGTACTGAAGCTGAACATGTCCTTTGGCGACATTTAAAAAATAACCGTCTTGGTTTTAAATTTAATAGGCAATTTGGTATTGTCCCGCCGTCGTAGGACTTTGGCGGGATCCCGCCAAAGTCCTACGACGGCGGGAAAAATTATATTGTCGATTTCTGCTGTCACGGATTAAAATTGATCATCGAGGTCGATTGGTCGATTCATCAAAAAGAAGATATTGCGGAACATAACCAAATCAAAAGTGATGTTTTAAAAGGTTTTGGTTATAAAATTGTAAGATTAACCAATGATGAAGTTTTAAATAACACCAATTTGGTTCTCAAAAATATTAAAACCGAAATTTATTCCCCTCCCAGCTATGGGGGCACGGCTGGCTCGTTCTTAAAAAATAGTGTATAATCATTTCATAACATATTTAGCTAAGGACTTTTCCACAATTAACTTCCTCAAATATGGTATACTTTATTCATGACCACAAAAGAACAATATGACCTGCTTCGGCCGGCCTTTAACGAACTTCAATGGAGAATCTACCTCGGAACAGA
>Ga0265296_1004576_pt1 | contig 11944 bp, 8 predicted proteins | sample MunlanPumphouse1_FD_189073 | JGI IMG/M metagenome (GOLD analysis project Ga0265296, IMG submission 189073) | Groundwater microbial communities from a municipal landfill in Southern Ontario, Canada - Pumphouse #1 | ecosystem: Environmental > Aquatic > Deep subsurface > Groundwater | place: Canada... | reverse complement strand
GGTCCGGCTTTGAATCTTTCCTGAATAATCGCTTCAACGACATTAGCGCCGACATTTTTAATGCTTAGCAATCCGAAACGAATGGCGGATTTTCCTTCCGGAGCGAAATCGACAAAACTGGCGTTGATGTCCGGCGGAAGCACCGAGACATTCATTTTTTTTGCTTCATTAATAAGAAACGCGATTCTTTCCACATCACCGCTGTCGGCGTTAAATAATGCCGTGGTGAATTCAATCGTGTAGTGGGCTTTCAAATAAGCGGTGCGATAGCCGATTAAAGCGTAGCAAGCGGCATGGCTTCGGTTGAATCCGTATTTGGCAAAGGGTGGGAAAAGTTCCCAAATTGCTTCGGCAATTTTTTGCTCAATGCCGTTGCTTATCATTCCATTAATAAGTTTTTCTTTTTGGATATCAAGCAGGAATTTTATTTTTTTGCCGATGGCTTTTCTTAATATGTCGGCTTCCGCTAAACTGAATCCCGCCAAATCTCTGGCGATTCTCATCATTTGTTCCTGATAAACTCCTATGCCGTAAGTATTTTTTAAAATCGGTTCAAGTTTTTGATGAAGGTATTTTACTTCTTCAATTTTATGTTTTCTTTTTATATAGCTCGGAATAAGTTCCATTGGTCCCGGTCTGTAAAGCGCGTTCATGGCGATAATGTCTTCAAATTCGGTTGGTTTCAATTCTTTTAAATATCGGCGCATGCCGTCGGATTCAAGCTGGAATACGGAAGAGGTTTCGCCTTTTTGTAAAAGTTCAAAAGTTTTTTTGTCATTAAGCGGGAGTTCGGAAATTTCTATTTTTTCATCTCGTATTTCTTTTACGAGTTTGATTGTTTCCTCTATAATCGTCAGATTTTTCAATCCGAGGAAATCCATTTTTAACAACCCCATGGCTTCAACGCTGTTCATGTCAAATTGAGTGATGATAACGTCAGTGGTTTGCGGCGCGTATTGTAAGGGAACGTAATTGGTGAGAGATTCTTTACTGATAACGACTCCGCAAGCGTGAACCGAAGCGTGCCGCGCCACGCCTTCAAGATGTTTCGCCGCTTCAATGATTTTTTGGGCGTCGGGATTCATATCGCAGAAATTTCTTAATTCCTGAGACGTTTCCAACGCTTCTTCTATGCCTAATCCGAAGGGCATAAGTTTGGCGATTTGGTCGCCTAAAATATAGGGAAATCCGAGCGCCCGCGTGCTGTCGCGAACGGCTCCTCTTGCCGCCATTGTTCCAAATGTGATTATTTGCGCCACTTTGTCATCGCCGTATTTTTGTTTGACGTATGCCAGAATTTCATCGCGCCGTTTATCCGCAAAATCAATATCAATATCCGGCATGGAGATTCTTTCCGGATTTAAAAATCTCTCAAAAAGTAAATCGTATTTCAGGGGGTCAATGTCGGTGATGCCCAGAATATAAGAAACAACGCTACCGGCCGCCGAACCTCTACCCGGACCGACGGCAATGCCGTGATTTTTCGCCCAATTGACGAAATCCTGAACGATTAAAAAGTAATCGGCAAATTTCATTTTTTTAATAACTTCAATTTCATAATTAATCCGTTCCGTTATTTTTGCGTCTGGTTTAGGATAGCGATTGCGCATTTTTTCATTGATTAATTTTTCAAGTTCTTCATCGGCAGTGAGGCCGTTTTCCAATGGAAAAGACGGCAAAAGAATTTGGCCGAGATTTAATTCCACATTGCAGCGTTCGGCGATTTTTACAGTATTGGCGACCGCTTCTGGAAAATCTTTAAAAAATTCTTCCGCTTGTTCCTGGGAAAACATTGAAAAGTCATCTGATTTTATTGAGAGCCGGCCCTCGTCGCTTATTTTATTGCCGGTTTGAACCGCTAGAAGAATGTCTTGATAATCGGCGTCTTCGGGCTTGAGATAGTGGATGTCTTGGGTGGCGACAAGCGGAATGCCGGTTTTTTTATGGATTTTAATTATGCCTTCCTGGGATTTAACAACTTCTTTAATGTGTGGATGATGCCCGATTTCCAGAAAAAAATTTCCCTTGCCGAAAATTTCTTCATATTCCAGAGCCATTTTTTCCGCCGCTTCAAAATTATTATTAATAATAAGCTGTGGTATTTCACCTTTGGGACAGCCCGATAAAGCGATAATGCCTTCGCCGTATTGGCGGAGAAGCTCTTTATCCACTCTTGGTTTATAATAAAATCCTTCCAAATTTGCCTTGGTTGCCAGTTGAAGAATATTTTGCCAGCCGGCGTTATTTTCCGCCAATAAAGTAAGGTGAAAATATCGATCGTCATTTTTGCCGGCGGTTTTTTCAAATCGGCTTTTGGGTGCCACGTACGTTTCAATTCCCAATATGGGCTTAATTTCCGCTTTTTTGGCTTTTTGGTAAAATTCAACGGCGCCGTAAAGGTTGCCGTGGTCTGTTAAGGCGAGCGCTTTCATTCCCAGTTCTTTGGCGCGATTGATAAGGCCGTCAATTTTAGCAAGGCCATCTAAAAGAGAATAATGCGAGTGAGTATGGAGGTGAACAAATTTCATAATGGTATTATAATCAGATTATGCGTAAAAGAAAATTAAGTCAAAAATTTATTATCGGCTTAGATGAGGTGGGACGGGGATCGTTGGCAGGCGTAATAACTGTTGGAGCTGTTTTAATACCCGCTAAATTAAAAATTAAAAATTTAAAATTTAAAATTCCACTTAGGGATTCCAAAAAACTTTCTTTAAAACAACGGGAAGAATGGTTTAAATTTATTAAAAAACAAAAAATTCCTTTTGCCGTGGCGAGTGTATCGCCGAAAATAATTGATAAAATTAATGTTTCCAAAGCCGCCAACTTGGCTGCAACCCGCGCGTTTAAAAAATTAATTACAAACTATAAATTGCAAACTACAAACGTAAATATTTATCTTGACGGCGGACTGTATCTTAAGAAACTACAAATTACAAATTACAAACTAAAAACTAAAACTATAATAAGGGGCGATGAAAAAATTCCCGCAATCTCTTTAGCCTCCATTGTCGCTAAAGTTCATCGCGACAAATTAATGAAACGGCTTCATAAAAAATATCCACGATACGATTTTATCAATAATGTCGGCTATGGCACAAAAAAACATATTAAGGCGTTGCGTAAATTCGGTTATTCTCCAATCCATCGCAAAACTTTTCACGGCGTTGTATAATAAAAATATGAAATTTTATATTACAACATCCATTCATTATGTGAATGCTTCTCCGCATTTGGGGCATGCATTGGAAGAAGTCCAAGCCGACGCAATCGCCCGCTATCAGAGAATTCTTAATAAAGAGGTTTATTTTTTGACCGGCGTTGATGAGCATGGAATAAAAATTGTCCGTTCCAGCCAGGACGCTGGAAAAAGCGTGAAAGATTTTGTCAATGAAAATAGCGGGAAATCCGCGGAATTAATAAAGAAATTGGATATTTCCAATAATGATTTTATTCGCACCTCTGACCGTAATCGCCATTGGCCCGGCGCGCAATCGCTTTGGAAAAAACTTGTTGAGGCGGGAGACATATATAAAGGGAAATACAGCGGATATTATTGTGTCGGTTGCGAAGCTTATGTGACGGAAAAAGATTTAATTGACGGTAAATGCCCTTATCATTTCAAAGAGCCGGAAAAAATAGAAGAAGAAAATTATTTTTTTAAACTTTCTCGTTATGTCGATGAAATAAAAAAGAAAATAGAATCGGGCGAATTGAAAATTTTTCCGGAAAGCAAAAAAAATGAAATATTGGGAATGATAAAGGAAGGGGTAGGGGATATTAGTTTCTCTCGGTCCAAAGAAAAATTATCCGATTGGGGAGTGCCGGTGCCGGATGACGAATCGCAATTAATGTATGTTTGGTGCGACGCGCTTGCTAATTATGTTTCCGCTCTCGGCTATGGTTCTGATAATGAAGATAATTTTAAAAAATTCTGGCCGGCTGACTTGCATGTTATCGGTAAAGACATTTTGCGCTTTCACGCTTTGATTTGGTCGGCGATGCTGATGTCGGCGAAATTGCCGTTGCCGAAAAATATTTTTGTCCATGGTTTTATTTTTTCCAATGGCAAAAGGATGTCTAAAACCCTTGGTAATGTCATTGACCCATTTTATTTAGTGGAGAAATATGGCGTAGACGCAACGCGTTATTATTTATTGCGCGAGATAACGCCTTTTGAAGACGGCGATATTACAGAGGAAAAATTCAAGGAAGCGTATAACGCCAATTTGGCGAACGGTTTGGGAAATTTAACGGCGAGAATAATGAAAATGAGTGAACAATACTTGCCCGCCGAAGCTTTAGCGAAGGAGGGTTTTATGTCAGGCGATTATAAAAGTTTAATGGATAATTTTGAGCTAAATAAAGTAATGGATTTGATTTGGCTGAAAATTTCCGAATTAGATTTGTATATTCAAAAAACTGAACCCTTTAAACTTATAAAAACAGACGAGAAAAAGGCGAAAGAAATTTTAGTTGAACTTGTCTATGGCCTTCGGAATATCGCTTTAATGTTAAAGCCTTTTTTGCCGCAGACCTCGGAAAAAATTCTGGAATCCATTAAATTAAACAAAATGCCGGAAACATTGTTCCCGCGCGTATAAGTATGAATAAATCGGAAATAAAGAATCGCATTGAAAAATTAAGGAGAGAAATAAACCGCTACCGCTACGCTTACCATGTTTTGGATAAATCTTTAATTTCCGACGCGGCTTTGGATTCTTTAAAAAAAGAGCTTTTTGATTTGGAAGGGCAATATCCGGAATTTATTACTTTCGATTCACCCACGCAAAGAGTGGCGGGGAAACCTTTAAAAAATTTCAAGAAAGTGAGTCACGAAACGCAGATGCTTTCTTTTAACGACGCTTTTTCCGAACAAGATATGCGAGATTGGATCAAAAGAATAGAAAATTACCTAAAGTATTCTATCCAAAGCGAGCCAACATCTTTTCTCCGAAACCTAAACGGAAGCGCAGCTGAGCCGAAGGCGAAGCGTGAGCGGGTTGAGGAAAAAGATTTGGCGAGTGAGTTTTATTGCGAACTAAAAATAGACGGCCTTGCCGTGGAACTTATTTACGAAAATGGAATTTTTGTCCAAGGCTCCACGCGCGGCGATGGTTTAATTGGTGAAGACATCACTCAAAATTTAAAAACCATTGAATCAATACCGCTAAAATTGGAAATTGATCCGCCAGCTGGCGGATTAAAATTGAAAATTCCCTCACGACTTGTCGTGAGGGGGGAGGTTTTTTTGAATAAAAAAGATTTTGAAAAAATAAATAAAGATGCTAAAAAAATAGACGGAAAAATATTTGCCAATCCGCGCAATATGGCTGCCGGTTCGGTTCGCCAGCTTGACTCTAAAATAACCGCCAGTCGTAAACTGGATTCTTTCCAATACGGTATAGTGACAGATTTTAAACTTCAAACTCATGAAGAAGAACATTTATTATTAAAAGCATTCGGTTTTAAAACAAATCCGCACAATCGGCCGGTAAAATCATTGGAAGAAGTTTTTAAATTCAGAAATTATTGGGGTAATGAAAAAAATCGCGAAAAACTTCCTTATGAAATAGACGGGATTGTTGCCATTATTAATGACAGTAAAATTTTAAAGGCGGCCGGTGTAATCGGCAAGGCGCCGCGAGCCGCCATTGCTTATAAATTTTCTCCAAAAGAAGCGACGACGATTGTTGAAAATATCAAAGTGCAAGTGGGCAGAACCGGCGCTTTGACGCCGGTGGCGATTTTAAAGCCGGTTGAATTGACTGGAATAAAAATTTCTCATGCCACACTTCATAATTTTGACCAGATTAAGCGATTGGGATTAAAAATAGGGGACACGGTGATTGTGAGCCGCGCCGGCGATGTGATTCCAAGAGTAAATAAAGTTTTAAAAGAATTGCGGACCGGCAAAGAGAAAGAATTTAAAGCGTTAACGCATTGTCCGATTGATAATTCTAAAATTGTTGTTGAGGGCGCGATTTATCGGTGTTCAAATCCGGAATGCGGAGCTAAAAATAAGCGCTTGTTGAAACATTTTGTTTCGCGAACTGCTTTTGACATTCGTGGTTTAGGCGGGAAAATTTTGGATAGGTTTTTGGATAAAGGATTAATTTCCGATGCCGCTGATATTTTTGAGCTTGTAGAAGGCGATATCGCAGTTTTAGAGAGGTTTGGTAAAAAATCCGCTGAAAATATAATTCGCGAGATTCAAGCTCGTAAAAAGATTTCTTTGCCTCGATTTATTTACAGTTTGGGGATTTTGCATATTGGCGAAGAAACCGCCTTGCTTTTAGCGAAGCAATATCCAGTTTCATCAATAAAAGAACTTATTAAAAAATTTCAAAAATTAACCATTGAAGATTTGCAAAATATCCGTGACATTGGGCCAAAAGTGGCACAAAGCATTTATAATTGGTTTCGCGAGAAAAGAAATATAAAATTTTTGGAAAAACTGGGGAAATCAGGAATCATAATAGAAGTTTTAAAATTTAAAATTCCAAGAGTCCAAAAATTGAAAAATAAAACATTTGTTTTGACGGGCAGTTTGGAATCAATGAGTCGCAATGAAGCCAAGGAAAAAATTCGCGAATTGGGTGGTGATGTGTCCGAGTCCGTCAGTAAAAAAACAGATTATGTCGTTGCCGGCGCCGAACCCGGCTCAAAGCATGAAAAAGCGATAAAATTAGGCGTAAAAATTTTAAACGAAAAAGAATTTTTGAATTTATTGAGAAAATAATGTAGTCTGTATATATGCCAATTATAAAAAATAAAATTGTTTTTTCAGCCGCCGCGCCGAGCGGGGTTCTTCATATTGGCAATTATTTGGGAGCTATAAAACAATGGGTTGCATTGCAGGATAAGTATAATTGCGTATTTTCCATTGTTGATTATCACGCCATAACGGTTTTCCAAGAACCTCAAAAACTCCGCGAGAAAATTTTAGAAACAGCGATGATTTATCTAGCGGCCGGAATAAATCACGAGAAATTAACTATTTTTGTTCAGTCCGACATTAAAGAACATACGGAATTAGCTTGGATTTTAAATACAATTGCGAAAATTCCGGAATTGGAATTAATGACGCAATTTAAAGATAAGGCGGAAAGATTTCGCAATAAGGTTAGCGTTGGACTTTTTGATTATCCGGTTTTGATGGCAGCTGATATTTTACTTTATAAGACTGATTTGGTTCCGGTGGGCGAGGACCAAAAACAACACGTTGAGTTTGCTAGGACTATTGCTAGAAGATTTAATAATTTATATGGCGAAACGTTTATTATCCCGCAGACGATTGTGCAAAAAGAAGGAGCGAGAATTATGGGATTGGACGACCCCGCCAAGAAAATGTCAAAAAGCGCGGAAAATTCTTACAATTATCTCGCCTTAACGGATGAGCCGGATTTAATAAAAGAAAAAATAAAAAGAGCGGTTACGGATTCCGGAAAAGAAATAATTTATGACAAAAATAAAAAACCTGGTGTTTCTAACCTTTTGGAAATTTATTCGTTGTTTTCCGAAAAACCGGTTAAAAAATTGGAAAAAGAATATCAAGACAAGAATTACGGCGAGTTTAAAAATGATTTGGCAAACGTTGTTATCAGGTTCCTTCTGCCTTTTCAAAAAGAATTTAAAAAATTAAAAGAAAATCCGAAAAGAGTAAGAGAGATTTTAAAAGAAGGGGAGAAAAAAGCGCGCGCAATAGCGCAAAAAACAATGGTTGAAGTAAAAAATAAAATCGGTTTGGATTATTAAATATGGCGATAAAAATAATGAAATTTTTTGACAAATTGGAAGATAGAGTAAGGGGTAAGTTAAGCCATTATCCGATATTATACGCTTTGGTCGGCGGCGTCGGCATTGTGCTTTTTTGGCGTGGCGTTTGGCACGTGGCCGATGATATGTCTTTGGGTTCTTGGGCTTCCTTAATAATCAGCCTTATTTTGCTTTTAATGACGGGGCTTTTCGTTTCTTTTTTTATCGGCCATTACATTATTTTTTCGGGGCTTAAACAGGAGAAAAAAATTGAAGAAAAAGAAGAAGAAGAAATCAAAATGGAATTGGATTTACAGCGGGCTCAAATGGATACTTTAATTGAAATTAAGAAAAGAATTGAAAATATAGAAAAAGAAATAAGAGAAATTAAAAAATAATGGATGAAATAATCAATAAACAAACATTGGAAAAATTGGCGGAATTGGCGCGAATAGAAATCAGTGGCGATAAAGAAAAAAAACTCCTTAAAGATTTAGAGGGAATTTTAGAGCATTTTGACGAATTAAAAGAGGTTGATGTTTCTGATGTAAAACTGATGAGTGGCGCCGTTGAATTAACGAATATTTTTCGTGAAGATGAGCCGGTTAAAAGTGAAACTACGGCGATTGATTTAATTGAATCTTTTCCAGAAAAAGAAGGAAGATTTTTAAAAGTTCCTCCAATTTTTATGAATAATGAATAATGAATTAGGAATTATGGATATTCACGGACTAACGATTAAAAAATTTCATCAAGGGTTGGTTAGCAAGGAGTTTTCCGCTTTTGAAATCACAAAAGCGTTTTTTGATTTGGTTAAGTCACGCGACAAAGAAATCGGAGCGTATTTACGATTAAGCGAAGATGCGGCTTTGGAGCGGGCGAAAATCGTTGACGCGGAATTAAATAGCGGTAGTAAGCTTAGTATTTTGGCGGGCGCGCCTTTGGCGATTAAAGACAATATTTTAATTAAAGGAGAAAAAACGACCGCGGCTTCAAAAATTTTAGAAAATTACACGGCGAGTTATGACGCGACAGTTATTAAAAAATTGAAAAACAGCGGCGCGGTTTTTCTCGGCAAAACCAATATGGACGAATTTGCCATGGGTTCTTCAACTGAAAATTCCGCTTTTCAAAAAACGAAAAATCCGCGCGATTTGGAAAGAGTGCCTGGCGGTTCTTCCGGTGGTTCAGCGGCGGCAGTGGTGGCTGATATGGCAGTGGCGGCGCTTGGTTCGGATACGGGAGGTTCAATCCGTCAGCCAGCGAATTTTTGCGGCGTAGTCGGGTTAAAGCCGACTTATGGCGCGGTTTCCCGTTACGGTTTAATTGCTATGGCTTCCAGCTTGGACCAAATCGGGCCCATAACAAAAACAGTGGAAGATGCGGCTATTTTATTTAAAGAAATCAGCGGTCGCGATAAATTTGACGCGACAAGTGTTGATTTAAATCCGCCAGCTAGCGGAGAAGATGAATTATTAAATCCAAATTTTGAAAAAATAAAAAAATTAAAAATCGGATTGCCGAAAGAATATTTTACAGCTGGCTTGTCAAAAGAAACGGAAAATGCGGTTAGCGAAACCATTAAACAATTAAAAAATCTTGGTTTTGAATTTAAAGAAATTAGTTTACCGCATACAAAATACGCTTTGTCTTGTTATTACATTATTATGCCGGCAGAAGTGAGCGCGAATTTAGCGCGGTTTGACGGCATACGCTATTCGCGAATTCATCCGCATGAATCAGTTTCAAATCAGCATAAATCAGCGTTGTCAGAAATTTATTTGAAACAAAGAGGAGAGGGTTTTGGCGATGAAGTTAAAAGAAGAATAATTTTAGGAACTTTCGTTTTATCATCTGGTTATTATGACGCTTATTATTCCAAGGCGCAGAAGGTCAGGCAGTTGATTAAACAGGATTTTGAAAAAGTGTTCCAAGAAGTCGATGTTATCTTGACTCCGGTTTCACCGACTCCGGCTTTTAAAATCGGCGAAAAAACAAGAGACCCATTACAGATGTATTTGGAAGATATTTTCACGATTCCGGTGAACTTGGCGGGTTTGCCGGCAATTTCCATTCCAACGCGGACAAAAGGATTGCCAGTCGGATTTCAGCTTATTGGCAAACATTTTCATGAAGCGGATATTTTGGGAATAGGGCAGTGGTATGAGAGGAATTAAAAAGCACACTTTTCTTTATCAAAAAGTTTTATTAATTAATTACAAACCATTTTCCTTCGCTAATTATTTCAACTTCGTCGTTAACAACTTTTAAAGCAGAATTATCATCTAATACATAAATTTTTTCTGTTATTCCTTGTACAGTATCTTTTATAAAATTTTCTCTTAGTTTTTTAAAATCAGGGGAGTTCAGATGAGGTAAAAAATAAAAATCCACAAAATTAAGACCGGGCATATTTTTAGTTTTATCTAAATCTTCACCATATACAATTTGAGATATTTTTAAGGCTAAGTCTTTATTAGTCACCATACTACCAGCGCTAACACCAACGTAGACTTTTGTTTTTAATAGTTCGGGTAAAATATTAATTAGTCCGGATTTGTTTATCCATTCCATTAGGTGGTAAGTATTTCCACCTTCAAAAAATAAAATATCGGCTTTTTCAAACTTGGGCCTCCATATTTTTTCTTCCACGGCGGAAATATCGGCAATATCAATTTCTTCAAAATTAAGTTTTTGAAGATTTACTAAATCATTAATAAACCAATTTTTATCTCCAACTTCAATATTTGAAGCGGTGGGAATGAAAACAACTTTTGTATTTTCTGGCTTTTTGCCAACTAAATTAAATAAAGCGTTAGCTATTGAGGTATTAGTTATACCGCCCGAGGTAAGTAATAATTTCATATTTCAGACTTGGTTTAAATTGGTAATTTGCGCGGGTGACCGGATTTGAACCGGCGATCCCTACCGTGACAGGGTAGTGCTTTAGACCGCTAAGCTACACCCGCAATGTCAAATATATTATCATTTAATCGGCATTTATTTCAACCCCTTTACAATTTCCTTAAATTTATCTCCTCTGTCTTTATAATCCTTAAACATATCAAAACTGGCGGCAGCAGGGGAAAATAGGATAGTAACTGGTAACTGGCAATTAGTAACTAGGGATTTGGCGACTTTATAAGCAAGCTGAATGGCATGGTTCAAATTTTTTACCTCCCTGATTACTAGTTTCTGTTTACTGATTACTTTTTTAATTTTCTCTTTATTTTCTCCGAATAAAATCACCATTTTTGTATTGGAATTTTTTAACGCTTTAGTAAGGGGGGCATAATCAAGATTTTTGTCTTTTCCGCCGCAGATTAAAATCTTCGGCTGATTCGGGAAAGCGAGAACCGCCGCCACGGCGGTATAAGGATTTGTAGAGGCGGAATCGTTATAAAAGTTAATTCTCAAATTCTTGAGAATTTTGGAATTAACTAATTCTAGGCGGTGTTCCATGCCGCGATAATTTTCAACGACTTTTTTTATTATTTCCGGTTTGATGCCAAAAGATTGCGCCACAGTCGTAGCCATAGCGACATTTTTTAAATTATGTTCGCCGTGAATTTTCAGATTTTTTAAGTAAATTTCATTCTCATATTCTTGAGAATGTTGGAATGAATAAACGGGGATTTTTGCGGCTTTGCTTTTTTGCGCTATCCAACGGCTCCATTTATTGCTCGCGTCATAGAAAATTTTGTCGGATTTTTTTTGCCATTTGGCGATATTGGCTTTGGAATTTACATATTCGTTAAAATTTTTATGGCTATCCAGATGGTCTTCAAAAATATTTAAAACAACGGCGATATCCGGCCCGCCGGCTGATGGATTTAAATCTTGGAGTTGAAAACTGGAAAGTTCCAAAATAACAATGGAATCTTTTTTAAGTTTCGGCAAGATTTCAATTGCCGGTTTGCCGATATTTCCGGCGAGATAAACATCTTTTTTAGTGGCTTTTAAAATTTTATAAAGTAAAGTGGAAGTCGTGCCCTTGCCTTTGGTGCCGGTGATGCCGATAATTAGCGGTCGCGGACTTACACGGACTTGACGCGGACTTATACGGATTGTCTGCATTAGTCCGTGTTTTGTCTGTATTGGTCTGCGTATTATATCAAAAAACAAATTCGTGGCGCTGGAAAATTTCACGCCTTTTTTAATGGCGCTTTGAATTTCCGGCAGATTA
>Ga0265296_1004575_pt1 | contig 11948 bp, 13 predicted proteins | sample MunlanPumphouse1_FD_189073 | JGI IMG/M metagenome (GOLD analysis project Ga0265296, IMG submission 189073) | Groundwater microbial communities from a municipal landfill in Southern Ontario, Canada - Pumphouse #1 | ecosystem: Environmental > Aquatic > Deep subsurface > Groundwater | place... | reverse complement strand
CGCCGCCACCCGGCGGTGCGCGGTATTGTTCGCGTCCGTCGGCGTCGATCTCGCCGCGATCATACTTGGCCCGCTTCTCGGCGTCGCCCAGCAGGTCGAAGGCGGCGGTGATCCGCTTGAACCGCTCCTCAGAGACCTTGTCGCCCGGGTTCTTGTCCGGGTGCAGTTCCTTGGCCAGCTTGCGGAACGCCTTCTTGACCTCGTCCGCGCTCGCGCCTCTGGCAACGCCCAGTTCCTTGTAGGGATCGCCAGCCACGTTCGCTTCACTCCAACATCAGTAAAAGACCAGAGCGTCAGTTAAGCCATGCGCCCCCCCGCTGGAAGGGGCAGACGTGGTTTAGGGCAACCGTGCGACCGCCTCCGCCCCCCAGCCATAGCCCTCGCCCCACTGCGCCACCGCAACCCGCGCGCCTCCGCCGACCCCGCCGGGGAAGTCCGCCGTCAGTTGCCCTGCCGCATAGACCGCCTCCATCCCCTCGACCTCCCAGACGCGCTTTTCCACGCCGTCGTCCAGCACCCGCACCCGGAACCGGCGCGGATCTACCTCCGCAGGCTCCTGGTCCCAGCGATCCCCGCCGGTCCTCACACGCGCGACCCACGTCAAGCGCCGACCACCGCCCTCGACCGCGACGCGCAGATGCGCCGGTCGCCAAGGCCGCGCCGCCCGCTCCTCCCAGGTGAAGACGACCTCCGCAAAGCCCGTCCCGCCGGGCGGCGCGCCCATCGGTCCCGCCCGCCACAGACGCGGCAAGCCTCGCTCGCCTGCGCTCATCTCCACACGCGGCAGGTCCCGATCCAGCATCACCACCAGCCCGCCCGGCCCCGCGCCGGCCGCTGTCGCCGCCTCCGTCCCCTGCTGCCCGCGCAACAGGCCGGTCAGCCGCCAGACCTCGCCGCCGACCAGCACGGCGCGCCGGTACTGCACCACCTCCCAGCCCGCCGCCGTCTCGACGGCCAGCGCATTGCCGCCGCCCAGCACCGCCGCGCCCGACAGGCTCTGCGGCGCCGCCCCTTCGATCCGCACGATGATCGCGTTCGTCTCGTCCCAGCGACCCAGCACGCCGCGCGTCAGCGGCTCGGCCAGCACCCCCACCGTCGCCGGCTGAATCACGGTGGCGCGCGGCGTCAACGTCGCCGCATCCTGCCCGCCGTGCAGCGTCATCGCCCGCCACGGCTCTGCGGCGACCACCGCCATAGGCCGACCATCGTCCTCGGCTCCGGGCAACAGCGGCAGGTCCAGCAACCGCAGGAAGGGCGCACCGACAATCGTCGGCGGCTCGCCGGGCCGCCAGTCGGGCGTCGCCTCGCTGGCCCCCACCCGCACCACCGGCTCCAGCGTCGCCGTCGGCTGTTCGTCCCAGTCCAGCTGCGCCACGCGCCATTCGCCGACCTGTCCCTCGACTTCCACCGTATCGCCGGGCTCCAGCCGCAAGGCCTCCAGCGGTCCCAGACGCGCGGTCAACCGCTCGCCCCCCTCCCCGTTTCCTGGGCCGCCCGCCGCCAGCGCACGTCGCGCCAGCATCGTCGCCAGTTCGCCGTCGCACACCAACGGCAGGTCCGCATCCAGCCCCCCGGCGTCGCCCCCGTCCTCAGCCCGCACCACGACCGATCCAGTCTGATAGTCCGCCACGTCGTCGATGAAACGCACTCGCGCCACGTCCGGCCTCGGCTCCAGCGACCGCTCCGCCGCCAGGCTCGCGCCCTCGTCCGGCAGCGCCAGCGCCTCGGTCGTCAGCCTCAGCACCGCCGCCTCGTCGCCCGACACCGCCACCCGCCCGTCGCGCTCCGCCGCCGTCGCGCCGAACGCAGCGAGCAGAGGCTCCAGCGCATCGCGCGTCCGCATCGGCCGGTCGATCACATAGCCCGCCGCTTCCCTGTCCAACGCCCCGACGGTGAATTCCTCCTCCTCCAGCCCCCCGCGTCTCAGCACGGCGGCGATCAGATCGACCGCCTCCCCGCCCATCCGTCCGTTCAGCCAGTGCCCGGCGCGCCAGGCCCCGGCGTCGGCCCACACATCCTTCAGCGCCGGAAACGCCGGCCAAGGCCGCGCGTCCCAGCACCAGGCGTCGGCGCCCTCCAGCATCGGCGCGCCATAGACCAACGACACCGGATTGTTCTCAGGCCACGCATAGTGCTTCAGCACCGCCTCCAGCGCCCGCCTCTGCATCCGGTCGTCGCGCGCGCCCGTCGAAAACGGCGGCAGCGCATTCTCCGAACTCTTCGGGTCCTGAAACAGGTTGGGCGCATTGCCGCCCCGGTCCACCGCCGCACAGCCGAACTCGGTCAGCCGGATCGGCTTCATCCCCGGAACCCAGGCCGTCGGCGTCGCGCTGCGCACGCCCGCCACCCGCTCATGGTGCAGGTTCGACCACCAGCCCTTCAGGTCCTTGGGCCGGAACACCCAGTCCTCGCCGTGCGCCCCGTCGCTGATGGGCGTCCGCACCTGCCCCGCCCGGTCGCTCTCGCTGGCGTAATACCAGTCGAACCCCTCGCCGCCGGCCACCTGCTCGGCCAGATAGGCGGGCGAGGACGGTCCCCGGAACCCCGCCTCGGCGTCAATCCCGCCGCCCCCGTCGCGCCAGTCCCCCTCGCGCCAGTCGCCCAGCGGCGGATACCAGTCGATGCCCACGTAATCGATGTTGGGATCGGCCCACAGCGGGTCCAGATGATAGCGCACCTCCCCATTCGTCTGCCGTCCGAAATACTCCGACCAGTCGGCGGCGTAGCTCAGCTTAACCCCTGCCCCGACCACCGCCCGGCACTCCGCCGCCAACGTCCGGAACTGCGCCACGGCCGGAAACCCGCCGTCCGATCCCTGCGTCCAGGTCAGCCCCCGCATCTCCGAGCCGATAAGCAGCCCGTCCGCGCCTTCTTCAGCCGCAATCCCTGCATAGTGCAGCGCCAGCCGCCTCAGGCCCCAACCGTCCGCCTCCCCGAACATGGCCGCGACCTCGGCCGCAGCTCCCGCCCCGTCATTGCCCGCCACGCGCCCGCGCCACGGATAGCCTTCGCAGTCCATGAAGACGAAGGGATAGAGCGTCACCTCCAGCCCGCGATCTTTCAGCGCCCGGATCGCCTGCCGCACGCTCTCGTCCGACGGCGTGCCGCCATAGGCCGGCCCCGTCCCGCCTTGACCGTCATCGACCTGCGAAATCAGGTGCGCCTCGCCCCGCTCCAGACCCGCGACCTTCCACGTCAGCGGCTCGGTCGTCTTGGTGCGGTTCTCCACCCCCGGCCGGATGCGGCACGCGCCGGCGCGCACATCGTCGCCGAACCAGCCGACGATCAGACTGACCCGTTTCAGGTTCGGAGCCTGGACCATCAACTGATCCAGCGACACCAGCAGATCCGCCCGCCCCTCGGCGTGATGCACGTTCTCCGGCGCGGTCCTGGTCAGCCCCTCGCGACGCATCACCGCCTCGGTCGCCAGGCAGAACTCCCCCGCCCCGGGGATCAGACAGACGCCCTCCAGCAAATCCTCCAGCCGCCCTTCGCCCGGCGCGCGGCGAAACACCTCGAACGCCAGCTGCGGCGCGCGATTACCGAAGGAGCCCAGGGGCAGATTCTCGAACACGGCATAGGCCGTCCCCCGGAACGCCGGCACCGCCCCCTCCACCGCCTCGATCAGCGGGTCGGGCGTCTGGTCCGCCGTCCCGCGATGCACCCGCATCGTCACGCCCGTCAGGTCCAGCGGCTGACCGTCGGCCCAGACCCGGCCCACCCCGTCGATGGGGCCTTCGCCCAGGGCCACGGCGAAGCTCAGCGAATAGTCGTACTCGACCGTCTTCTGGCCGCCCTTGCCGCCCGATCGCTTGTTCCTGTTCTCCAGAAACCGCGCGGCCCAGATCACCTGACCCGTCACGCGCGCCCGCCCGAAGACGCAAGCCATCGGCGCCCCGTCCGCCGACGACTGCAGGGTCAACGCCTCCAGCCTCGGCCCCTTCTGCCGCGCGGGCGACAGGCTGGCGACGACATAGTTGTCGATGGCCCGCCCGACGGTCGCGCCGACAAAGGCCCCAATCGGCCCGCCGATCGAGCCGCCGACCGCCGTCAGAACCACCTGCGCCATTCAGCTTTCCTCTTTCTTCGCCGGCCAGCGGAAAGCCGCGACCAGTCTTCGCCGCCACCACGGCCCCATCCAGCTCTCGACCACCGACCGCCCCCAATAGGCGTGGATCATCTTCCATTCCGGCCCGTCATCGGCCGACAGGATGGCGCAGTGCTTGACCGGACACCCCGCGCTCATGCGGAACAGCAGCACGTCGCCCGGCCGCGCCTTCTCCAGCGCCACCTGGACCAGCCGCCGCCTCGCCGCGTGCAACAGCGTCTCCTCGCCCCCGACCTCGGCCCAGTCGGGTCGGTAGGGCGGCGGCGCCTCCGGCTCCTCGCCCAGCACCTCGCGCCACACGCCGCGCACCAGACCCAGACAGTCCGCGCCCTCGCCCTTCACGCTCGCCTGATGCCGATAGGGCGTCCCCAGCCAGCCCCGCGCCGCGGCGACCACGTCCGCCCTCATCGCCGGCTCCCGCCGTCGTTGCGCCCGCCGCCCGCCGGCCGGGCAGCGATAAAGTCGTCGCCCGGAATGTCGGGAAAGCCCTGGAAGTTGACGCCGTTGCCAAATGTCGCGGTGCAGGTCGCCCACCGCTTGTCGCAGCGCCTTCCAGCGACCGCCTCGGCGCTCAACCCACAGCGCGCGTCGCCCAGAACCGCGTCGCAAGTCCGGCCGTATGTCCGGCCCGCCACGCGCTCCAGCGCCGCCATCGGCCCTTCCAGATCGGCGATGAAGGCCCCGTTCTCGCGCCGGATTCGCGCCAGCGTCCCGGCCCACAGCCGCACCTTCAGATCCGGCCGCGCCCAGTCCACGCGCCACAGCTCGATCCGCGCGCCGTCATACAGGCCCCCCGCGATGTCGCCCTCGCTGATCGCCTCGTCATCCAGCCCGCCAGACGCAGACACCCCTCCCGCCGCCAGTCCGACCGCGCCTTCGCCCGCCCCCGCCGTCCAGCCGCTGCCCGCCCGACAGACCACGCCCTGGACGCTCAGATCCCGGTCATGGTCGGTAAAGCCCAGCACCGCGCCGTCGCCCCGCCTCAACACCCAGGCGTGGCACAGCATCGCCGCCCCGCTCTCGATGCGGGCGGCCAATTCGTTCGGTATGTTTCTCATTCACCCCCACCTTCCTCCCCACTTGTGGGGAGGGGGACCGCGAAGCGGTGGAGGGGGGCGACGCCGCCTTTTCTAGACGTCCCGCCGCCCCCTCCGTCTCGCCTGCTGCGCAGTCGATCCACCTCCCCATGAATGGGGAGGCAAACTCGCGCCTAGACCCGCACCTCGATCAGCGGCATGGCGACCATCCGCCCGGCGCCAAAGCTCTCCAGCGTCACCTCGATCCGGTCCGCGTCGAACCGCACCGGCACATCGAAGACAAAGCCCGCCGTCACCACTGCCCCCGACGCCGGCGGCGTCGCCAGCGTCGCCTCCCCGGTCAGGTGATCCAGCACGAATGCGCCGGTCTCGACGCCGCTCACCCCCACCCGCACCGAGCCCTCCACGGGTTTCGCAATCCGCCGCTCATGATCGCCATACGCCTTGCACAGCCCAAACGTCCGCCGCACCCCGTCGCCCGTCCCGATCCTCTGGTCCGTCGCCGTCACCGCCTCGCCCGGCGCACAGCTTTTGAAGTCGGCGAAGTCCCGGAACCGGAACGCATACAGTCGCCCGCGCCGCGCCTCGAAAAAGGCCGTCAGCGCCGCCATGTCGTCCAGCGACCGCAGCCCCGCCCCGATCAGATAGCGCCTTCGCCCCTCGGCCCATGGCGTCGAGCGCCGCTCGAACCCGGACCCCAGCGTCGTGATCTCGGTCCGCCGCTCGACCCCGCCGGTCGACCCGAACGCCAGCCGCGCCGGCAGGCGCACCTCGTGAAAGGCCATGCATCCTCGCTTGTGTCTTGAACTGCGCCATTCCGGGACAAGCTGCGATCTGCTCGCAGAAAACCTGCCTCAAGGTCACGCTTCGGGTTGTCGGGAAACCGTCGCTCGGTCATGCTCGGATCAAAGCGGCCGGGGGCCGTTCAGACAGGGAGACTTCCGAGTGCGCGGTGAAATTCTCAGCTATGACGACGTATCGGGCACGGGCCTGATCAGCGGCGACGACAGCATCCGCTACGGCTTCGCCCGTTCGGCCATTCAGGCCGGCGCGACCATCCGCGCCGGCGCCCGCGTCGACTTCGTGGCCGAGGGTCTGGAAGCGACGCAGATCATGGTCCTGGCCGGCGATCCCGCCGCCGCCTTCGGCCAGGCCGCTCAGTCCACCTACGTCGCCCGCGACACCGGCGGCGGCTACGACATCAAGAGCGCCTTCTTCTCGTTCAAGGGCCGCCTGCGTCGCCAGCACTTCTGGATCAGCTGGGCCATCCTGATGGTTCTGGGCATCGTCTCCAGCTTCATCCCGAAAATCAGCTTCATACTCGGCCTGATCCTGCTGATCCCCCACCTGGCGATCGGCTTCAAGCGCTTCCACGACATGGGCAAGCCCGGCTGGCTGGTCGCCATCCCGTGGGCCCTCTGGTACGGCGCCATGGGCATGATGGTCGCCGCCTTCGGCCTGTCCGTCATCACCGATCCCAACGCCATGCAGACCATGGATCCCGAAACCTTGCTCGCCACGGGCGGCGCCTCGTTCGGCCTCATGTTCCTGGCCATGCTGGTCAGCCTCGGCTTCTGGCTGTGGCTCGGCATCGGCGACAGCCAGCGCGGGGACAACAAGTACGGCCCCAATCCCAAGGGCGAGTAAGACCAAGGGGCGCTCTTCGGAGCGCCCCATTCTTTTTAAGGCTATCGCTCGGCGCGCGGCGCCTCACTGCTTGAGCCCCGTTTTTGGTGGATATCGCCCGGGCCCCTACATCCTTCGCGCGCCCAGAGCCGTCGCCCGCGCCAGCATCCGCGCGATCTGCGCCTCGGACCGCAGCAAACCCTGCGCCCCGCCGTCCACGCTGACATTGACCGTCACGCCCGTACCGCCGCCCAGCGCTTCGATGCTGCCCGCGCCCGCCGGTCGGAACACCTCCGGCCCGCGCTCGCCGACTAGATAGGCCCCGCCGCCCAGCACCGGACCGCCCTCGGCCCGCGCTCCGCCGAAACCGCTCATCACCGCCGCGATCGCGTCCGACAGGCCGCCCTTACCGCCTGAGCCCGCCGCCGCATTGACCGCGTTCAGCACCGCCCGCGCGAGTTCTGCCAGCGTCACCTCCCCGTCCGCCGCCGCCCGCGTCAGCGACCGCGTCAGGCTCTCGCCCGCCCGTCCGAACGCCGCCTCGATCGAGGCCGCCGCTCGCTCCGCCGGCTCCCGCAGCGCCTCCAGCGCCGCCGCCGCCTCCGCCGCCTTCACCGGCACGGCGTCGATCCCGTCCGGCCTGAAACTGTCCGTCATCTCAACTTTCCTCCCCATTTGATGGGGAGGGGGACCACGAAGTGGTGGAGGGGGCGACGCCGCCCTCTCCCGACGTCCCGCCGCCCCCTCCGTCTCGTCGCCTTACGGCGCCGATCCACCTCCCCATGAAATGGGGAGGAAAACACGCATCAATCCGGCCACAACGCCGCCATCCGCTCCAGCTCGCCGCGCCCCAGCGGCGCCGCCTGAACCGGCCCCGCCGTCAGCATACGCCATTCCTTCAGCGACAGCCGCCAGAACCCCTCCGGCCCCACGCCCATCCGCGCCGCCGCCTGCATCATCTCGGCCCATTGCCGCTCTTGAGGAGTCATGCAGCCGCCGCAAACGCCTTCGCCACCGCGTCTGCCGCCTGACGCGGATCAACCGCCGCGCTCGCCAACCCGTCCGCCAACACCCCCTCGCCCCCACCGCGCAGCAGGGCCGCCAGCACCACCATCAGATCCCGCGCCGACAAGGCCCGCATCCGCTCGGCCAGCGCCGCCATCCCGGCCACGCCCAGCCCCGTCTCGATCTCGGCCAAGGCCCCCAGCGTCAGACACAGCCGCCGCTCCGCCCCCGCCAGCACCGCCGTCGCCTCGCCCCGCACGCCGTTGGTCATTGTCTTTCCTCCCCATGAAATGGGGAGGGGGACCGCGAAGTGGTGGAGGGGGCGACGCCGCCATCCACCGTCGCGACGCCCCCTCCGTCACGGACGCTGCACGTCCGCGCCACCTCCCCATGACATGGGGAGGAAAACCTACTCACAGCGCGCTGAACGTCACTTCGCCCGCGCTGGCCAAACTCAGCGCAAAGCTCGCCTCCCCCTCGTGCTCGCCGGCGTATTCCAGCGCCGCCACCAGGAAGGCCCCCTCCAGCACGCCGAAGTCCGGCACGATCAGCCGCCACGTCTTCGCCGCCTGCTCAAAGAAGGCCTCGCTGATCAGGGCGTCGGACGCCGCGTCGCGGAAAATCCCCTGCCCCGACACCGCCGCCGACTTCACCCCGGCCCCCGCCAGCAGCTCGCGCCAGCGCCCGGCGCTGTCGCCGTCGGTGGCGTCCACCGTCTTCGCGTTCAGCGAAATCGTCCGCGCCCTCAGGCCCGCCACCGTGGTGAAGACGCCCGCTGCGCCCTCGATCTTCAGCAAGATGTCCTTGCCCCGTTGCGCCGTCATGCCTTCGATCCTCCGATTATCCCAATAGCGCGACGCCTCTCCCTCCCCTTCATGGGGAGGGTGGCTGAGCCCGCAGGGCGAAGCCGGGTGGGGAGGGCCAGGCTGTTCACACGCAGCGCCTAGCATCGCCCCGCCGCCCCCACCCGGTCGCTATCGCGACCACCCTCCCCATGAAGGGGAGGGAAAGGCGTCGAGCCTCAAACCTCTTCCGTCACGGCCCGCAGCCGCATCACCGCCCAAGCTCGCTTCAAATCCGCGCTGCGAAACACGTCGGTGAATGTCACGCCCAGGCTGACCGCCTTCACCCCATCCGCCTCGACGGCGGCATCCGCCACCCGCGCCCGCACCGCCGCCGCCACCGCCCGCGCCTCCTCCGTGCCGTTGAACCGACTGACGCAGGTCAGCGTCAGCCGATGCTCGACCCCGCCGCCGTCGGCGTTCAGCCCCCGGCTCTCGCCCTTGCCGATCAGCAGATGCGGAAACGCGGGCCCCTCCGGCGGCTGGTCCCAGACCCTTGCCGGATCGCCCAGCAGCGCCTGCAAGGCCGCGTCGCCCTTCAGCCAGGCGATCAGCGCCTTGATCAGCGCCCCCTCATGATCCCTCATCGCGCCCGCTCCAGGCTCAGCCGCACGCGCCCCGCCGCCTTGGGATCGGCCTCGACGCCGACGACGCTCCAGTCCGCCCCGCCAAAGCGCACCACCAGCCCCTCGGCCAGTCGCGGATCGGCCCGCAGGGTCGCGCTCAGCGTCTCCACCCCGCGCCTCACGCCCACTTCCGTCCGCTCGCGCCGACGCCGCGCCCCGAGGCTCAGCCACAGCGACCCGACCGGCTCATAGCTGACGACCCGCCCGCCATAGGGCGTCTCCGCCTCCACCGCCCGCACCAGGCTCGCGATCACCTTCAAAGCCGCACCACGCGATAGGGCGCGATCCACCCCTCGACCGGCGCGACGCTCATCTCGCTCTCGCCCCGCTCATAGGCCCGCAGCACCAGCATCATCACCGCCAGCCGCAACGGCGCCGCCGAGGTCGAGGTCAGACTCAAGCCCACCTCCCCCTCGACCCGCGCCCTCGCCGCATCGATCAGGGTCTGGATCAGCCCGTCCTCCGCCTCATGCTCGACGCGCTGGAACAGCTTCGCCTCCGTGAGGCTCACGGGTGCGCTCATGATTAATTCTCCCAATGATCTGCTTCCTTCTCCCCTTGGGGGAGAAGGTGGACGCCAGAGGCGCTCGGATGAGGGGTAGGGTTCAGCAGGCAAACGGCCGACGTCGCGCACGCAGCAACCGTCCCCCTCATCCGTCTCGCGCCGCGAGCCACCTTCTCCCCCGGAGGGGAGAAGGACGACCCGTTCACTCCACGACTAAGAAGCCGCGAACTTCATCAGCTTGATCGCATCAAAGTTCTGCACCCCGCCGCCCACGCGCTTGGTCGTGTAGAACAGCACATAGGGCTTGGCCGAATAGGGATCGCGCAGCACCCGCACCCCCGCACGATCCACGATCAGATAGCCGCGCGAGAAGTCGCCGAACGCGATCGACAGACTGCCCGCCGCCACGTCCGGCATGGTCTCGATCTCGGTGATCGGATAGCCCAGCAGCGACGCCGTCTCGCCCGGCCGCGTCGCCGGCGACCAGATGTAGTTCCCGTCCGCGTCCTTGAACTTACGCACCGCCGAGACCGTGCGTCGGTTCATGACAAAGCGCCCGTTCGGACGATACTGGGCCTTGGGCGCATAGATCAGGTCGATCAGCTTGTCCGCCGGGCTGGTCGAGGCGAATGCGCCCGCCGCGCCCGAGGCCACCGTGCCGATCTGGCCCCAGGTCTGCGTCCCTTCCGTCGCCGTGGCGTAGGCCAGGAAGCCCTTGGGCTTGTTGACGCCGTCGCCATTGACAAAGGCCGCCGTCTCCTGCGCCGCAAAGGCGTCCTCGACCTCGGCCGCCAGCCATTCGTCCAGATCGATCAGGGCGTCGTCGAGCAAGGATTGCGTCGCCGCCGGACAGGCGTAGAGATCCGCCGAAGAGAACTCCAGCAAAGCCAGCGTCGCCGGGTCCGTCTCGGGCCGCGCCGCCGTCTCGGCCACCCAGCCCGCCGTCACGCCCGCCGTCGACACCGGCTTCCTGAACACGCCCGAGCCGACCGTGCGCACCGTGGCGATCTCGCGCATCGGGCTGCCCGCCATCAGGCGTCGCTCGATGGCCCGCTCCGTCTCCAGCGGCACGACATAGCCCGCCGAGTTCGACGCCGACGACAGACCGGCCTTCAGCTCCAAGCCATAGGACTGACCCGACTTCATATAGCCGTCCCAGGCGCTCTTTTCCTCCCCATGGAATGGGGAGGGGGACCGCCCCTGGGCCTTGCCTTCGGCAAGCCCGAAAGAAGAATGGGCGGTGGAGGGGCCGCCAGCTTCAAGCACAGGCCTGCGCCCCTCGCTCAGCGCACGATCCAGACGCGCCTGGGCCCCCGCCACCGCCTGGTCGATGCGCGCCACCTTCTCCTCCAGCAGCGCATCGGCCGAAGCCTTCTTCTCGATCTCGTCCAGTCGGGCGTCGTTCGCCCCTTTGAACGCCTCGAACGCCGCCATCATCTCATGCAGGGCGGCGCGCGCCTCGGGCGAAGCCGAGGCGGTCTTGGTCTCTTTCATGCTCTCTCCGGTTGAAGAACCGCGATGTGCGGTTACGCTCGGTGCACGGCCCGTATCGAGTCGCGCCCTGATCCTGCCGCCGCGCAGGACGCCTCCGAAAAGGATCGCCCATGCGGCTGCTGTTGATGTCTCTGTTCGCCGCCCTGTCGCTGGCGCCCGCCGCGCAAGCCGCCGACGACGCGCCCCCGGCCCAGGTCGAGGCCTGGCCGCTGATGCAGACCGGCGCCGTCGGCTCCTCGATATTCCTTCAGGACCGCGCCGCCGCCCGCGCCACCGACGCCCTGCTCGCCCGCTTCGGCGGCAAGCCGCCCGAGGGTCTGATCGGCTGGATCGTGGTCCCGAACGGCGAGGATCAACTGGTCCGCTTCCTCCTCGGCGACCCGGCCGCGCCCCGCCCCGGCTACGACATTCTGGTCGACAAGAACGGCCGCGCCGGCGCCGTGATTGAGGCTTCCGGCGCCGCCCTCCCCGACAATCAGGCCGTGCGCTACTTCGCCCGCAACACCGCCGCCGCCGGCATCGGCGCCCTGCGCTGCGCCGCCCGCTACAACGCCGTGGTTCTGGATGATCCCGACAGCGACGGCTGGCTGGTCTGGCTGCTGGCCTCGACCACCGACGCCAACAAGGTGCCGATGGGCGGCCACTACCGCTTCCACGTCAGCGCCGACGGCCGCACCCTCGAAAAGCGCGAGCAACTGTCCGGCG
>Ga0265296_1004574_pt1 | contig 11949 bp, 14 predicted proteins | sample MunlanPumphouse1_FD_189073 | JGI IMG/M metagenome (GOLD analysis project Ga0265296, IMG submission 189073) | Groundwater microbial communities from a municipal landfill in Southern Ontario, Canada - Pumphouse #1 | ecosystem: Environmental > Aquatic > Deep subsurface > Groundwater | place... | reverse complement strand
AATAAAATAGGCGCTATGAAATCAATAACAGTTCCGTATAGGATAACGAGAAGGATAACAACGGCATCATTAATCAAGTCATTATTTGAAGAAGTGATGGGATATGGCGGCGCAACCTGTGTAAAGAACTTCAATATTACAGTTAAAGGCAAATGCGTTATCTGTCCGAATACGGCATACGCAAGAGTGGTGGAGAAGATAGCAAACTTTATCCTCAGCATCTTCTATGACTGTCCGACAACCATTACACCGTCAACACCACCTACATATACGCTTCCAGGAGGCACAGCGATATATGCCACGTCAACACCAGGCCAGACCGGAACAGGAGGGATAGGCGGAAAGGGAAAAAGGGACAGATTTATTTATTGACAGTGGAAAGTGATATGAGTAAGATGTCTTATGTCGCGAATCGCAAGAATTGTTATAGCTGACTATCCGCATCATATAATTCAGAGAGGCCACAACAGACAAGTGGTCTTTGTAGGTGATGAAGATTATATTTATTATCTGGAAAACCTTAAAGAATGGAAGATGACTTTAAAATGTAAAATCTATGCCTATTGTCTTATGACAAATCATGTGCATCTTATTGTAAGCCCCGGCAAAAAGGCAGAAAATTTAGCATTGCTTATGAAAAGAGTTTCAGGTCGCCAAACCAGATACGTTAATAAAATAGAGAGAAGAAGCGGGACATTATGGGAAGGCAGATACAAATCGAGTCTAATTAAAGAAGATGATTACCTTTTGGCTTGCTGCCGCTATATCGAGCTTAATCCTGTCAGGGCTGGAATTGTTAAAGAACCCGCAGAATATAGATGGTCGAGCTATAAATATAAAACAGGCTTAGATTCTACTGATTGGTTGGATTTCGATCCGTGTTATGAAGGGTTAGGAGCTACAAAGAAAGAATGCGAAAAAAAATATGAGGATTGGATAAAATCATCTATACCAGATGGGGAGTGGGAGATGATAAGAAAAGCTATTCAGAGAGGGCAATTAACAGGAAGCCCAAAGTTTGTTGATGAGATTGCTAAAAAAATTGGAAAACGGATTGAATTCAGAGGGCAAGGAAGGCCAAAGGGAGAATGAAAAATAAATCTGTCCCCTTTTTTTCTTTCTTTGGGAGGGTGATTTCCTACCCTTTGGAGAACCTTATTCGATAACTGGCACGGTCACTAATAATTTGCGCTTCCCTGGGCAGTATGATGAAAAAGAAATTGGATTGTACCAAAATATCAACCGAACATATAATTTTAAGATGGACAGATATAATGAGAAAGACCCAGCGGGTCTAAGCGCAGGTGTAAATCTTTATATTTATGCTAACGCGAATCCTCTACGTTTTATTGACCCATCAGGGCAAATAGCAGAATTATGCACTCGTCCCTTGCAAGCATTGCCTTTTACTCGGATGGCAGTGCATTGTTATGTAAAAGTTGGTGGAGAAGCATGGAATTTTAATGACAAAGGGGTTGGCATAGAACTGAAGCCAACAGGCAAGTGCCGCCCAATAAAGCAAGATAAATGCGAAGATAAAGATGAAGCAATTCTAAAACGGATAAAAGAATCAACAAATGAACCCCAGTGGGCATCTGGAACCTGGTGTCTTACTTCACACAATTGCTGCCACTGGGCAATAAAAATGCTTAATGGACAAAATCCATGGTATCCCGATTATAAATTACCAGGCCCTGATTTAGGTCCAAATTCATGCAGATAGGAGGCCAGTAGATGAAAATTAGATTATTTTTTATTCTACTGTTATTAACTATGATTTTTTCTTGCGATAGAGGAGGAGCGCTATTGTCAAAGCTAAATGAATTACAGAAAAAAGAAAAATGGCAAATTGTTTTTAGTTCTGGAGGAACTACTTTATATTCATTCGTATTTAAAGGCGATGAGAAAGAAATATATTTTAATAAAGGCAACTTTATTGGTGATCCCTCACTGTCAGGAGATGGAAAAATAATAGTTTTTTCTACAATGAAAATAGTAGAAAAAGATTCTGATGTTATGACAATCAATTCGGATGGAACGGGGGTGCAAAAATTGTTTTCATATCCATCTGTCAAAGGAACCTCCTTATCACCTGCTGGGAAGATGATAGCTTTTTGGGGCGACTACGATGAAGTTAAAAAGATCAAAAATCTGTATTTATATAATATTAAGGAGAATAAAATTAAATTAGTGCAAAAAGATGCAACTTATTCTGAAACTGCATTTGCGCCGTCATGGTCTCCAGACAGTAAGCAATTAGTTTATGCATCATTAGATGGCTATATTACTACTGTCAACATTGAAAAACTATCCTGCAAGAAGTTGATTAAAGGGGATGCGCCATCTTGGTCCCCAGACGGTAAAACTATCATATATAGAGAAGGTATTTCTTACTTTAGAGTTCTTCCAGATAACAAAACTACTGAATATTATATTGAAGGGCATAGATATTATTCTATTGATCCAAAAGGAGAAAATAAGAAATTTATTTTTGATGGAAAATCACATTTCTGGGAATTTGCCGGGGATGCTTATGCACCCGTAGTTTGGTCTCCTGATAGCAGATACATTCTCTTTTACAAACCATACGATTCATTAATAAAAGGACCAAACAGATCAAAAATATATGTGATGGATGTTGAACAGAGAAAACAAATTTTTATAAAAAAACAATCAGGAATACCTAGTTTTTCATGGGGAAAATAAGAAAGTGAAAAGGGTCGCGCCTTCAAAAATCATTTAGAGAATGAAAAAGGGGGCGTGATTTTATATGGGAAGGAAAATCATTAATAAAATCCTTTTAGTAGCAATTTTGATTCTTATATTTATAGGATGTCTGTTTTATCAGCGGTATCTTGAATATAGACATTTATCTGATTCTCTTGGTTTATTAAGAATAAATAGGGACACATCCCAATTAATGGAAAATTAGGGAGAGTGCCCATTAAAGACAATGATGAAGAATAATAAAGAGATAAGGCAGTTGCAAGGAATCTTGATGCTGAGGCAGGGAAAATAAAATAGGATGTGTCCCCAATTATTCAAAAAGCGTGTTATACCCAAGGCAAAAGAAATAGGGGCTGATTATTATAAGCCACGGGCAACAAAAGGTGATCCTATGGAAAAGAATAAAAGATGGATTAATGACAAAATGCGTGAGAATAGAAAAATCTATGATCGTGGTCGTGATCCAAGGCGGACCGATAAAGAGAGAAGTCAGAGGCCTGATTTTTATGGAATGGAGAGTGACGCAATAAAGAAGAAGAATTATCCAGTAGAAAAACTTGAGGATTAATAATAGGAGTTACAATGAAAAAGAAGGGCGGCGTGTTTGCGTTGTATAAGTTGTTTGAAAAAATTTGCTTAAAATCATTCCATTTTTTATCGGACGAGTTTGGTTTTAAGCATGTTAAAACTGAGACTGATATATATAGTTGTGTCATAACTTATAAGAATAAGACTACGGCTATCGAAATAAGCCTAGAGCAATATAATATGCCTGGGGTATGGGTATTAATCTATAGACTTATAGATGGCGAAATACCAGAATATGCAGCAGTTACTCGTCCAGAAACTGTCATAAATTCTTTTTATCTTCCGGACATAGTCTCATTAAGATCCTCATCAAGTATATCTGATAAAGAAATTAAAGATATACTTCACCCAAAACGAAAAGAATTAGAAGTTGTATTGGAAAAATATGCAAAATCTCTCAAAAAATATGCCCCCGATATTCTTCAAGGAGACTTTAAAATATTTCCACAACTCGAAAAAATTGTAAAAAAGTGAGAGTAAAAAGAGGGACACATCCCATATTTTTACTTATCTGCTTTCTCCTTTGGTTTTTTATAAAAAGTTTAACACAGAACAAACAGAACAAAGAGGGGTCAGGTCTTGCAATGCAATATAAGTGTTATTGCAAGACCTGACCCCCAATCTGCACACTCACGGCGAAGGCATTGACGAGCCCGTGAGCATGACGAGGAACAACAAGACGTATTATTATCACAGAGATTCGCTCGGCTCAATCGCAAGCCTGACAGACGAAACAGGAAATATTGTTCAAGAATACAGATACGATTCATTCGGGAATATAACTTACATCAAAGACCCGAATTTCTTGCAGCCGTTTACGTTCACAGGAAGGGAATACGACTCTGAAAGTAATACCTACTACTACAGGGAAAGAATATTAGATGCAAATTCAGGGACTTTCATCTCAGCCGATCCGATAGGGTTTGGTGCGGGGGATGTGAATTTATTCAGATATGTCGGAAATCGGCCTACAAGATATGTTGATCCATATGGATTGGTATGGGGTGGCGGTGGAATTGAGGGAGGTATTTTCTTGCCTTTTGGTGGTGTAGAAGGCTCTATCGATATTGTTAACGATGATTCTGGAAATGTTGCTTTGGTTATGACTATATGTTCTGGTATTGGGAAAACTCAAGGGTTAAGTTGGTTTAAAAAACTAATAGGGGGCTCATTTGGTTTTGGGCCGATTATGGGAGAAGGTACGTTGAAAGAAGGAGTATCAGATTCTTATGGAGGTTCAGTCGGTGTTGGTTTAGGTGGATATGGAGGTATAGATACAACAACAGACCAAAAAAGCGGTGAAGTTGTCGGTGATTTTAGAGTTGGCGTAGGAGCAGGATTTTACGCATCTGGGATTGGATGTAAAACTAAGACAATTATATTAAATAATAAGCATAAGAAAAAAGTAAAACAATGCGATCTAAAAGATTCCCCTTAAATTATTGATAAAATTACTATTAACAAGAAATAACAGAAGAAGGTGTAAATGGACAAATTTGTTTTTAGAAAACAAAAAATCTTAGGGACCATAGTTTTTATATTACTTATGGCGATTTGGTTAATTTATTCTTTCAAGGCCAATATTATATTGTCTATTATTATAATTTTAATTTTAATTCTGATTTTGAATTCTTCAATTGAAGAAATACACTTTAAAGCTGACCAAATTTCTATTAAAAATATTTATAAAATATGGTTTCATGCTTCAGATACTGAAATTCTATTTTTTGGTAAGGGATTAGGAAATTCAATTATATACTTAGTTATTTTGAAAAATAAAATCTTTCCATTGTTTTTTCAGAGTCGAGGAGAAATATTTGAAAATGTCCCAGAGCTTTTAGCTAAGTTAGAAGAGGTCACCAAAAAGAAGAGAGGCGTTATTTTTAAAAGAGAAGAAAGAAAATAATTGTGTGGTGTCCTGTGTCCTGTTCGACCGTTCGCATGGCGAGGAACAGGACAGTGGATATTCCTTTAAATCTTTATAATTACGGCGGAGGAACGCTTACAGGATTAATATTTGAGACAACATCAGGCACAGGTATCACGGCAAATGTTATCAACCCCTCTGATCCGTCATTCCCGCTTGTCGGGAATCTTTCCGCAGGCCAAACTCTTAATCTTGCGCTGAGGATAACATCATCCTCAACAGCTCCCGACACATCCTACGCGACAATGAAGGCAACACTTGCGGAAGGCTTCCAGAAGACACTTAATGCCAACATATCAATAGTGCAGCTCATTCCTGTTATTACTACATCACCATCTTATATAGACACTGGCATGGTAAGAGGGAATCAAAAAATAGCCACGTTCAACATAAGCAATGTGGGAGAAGAAGTTTTAAGAAATGCAAGAATCGAGGGGCCGTCAACTTCATGGATGACACTTACGATAAATAAAGCCATAGGAGACATCCAGCCCGGAGTTAGCAAAACTGTTGGAATAATGTTTTCGCCTCCGAATACCCTTTCTCAAGGCGTCTATGACGACAGGGTTGTCATATATTCAGATAACCACATTGCATACACATACCACATTCAGGTAACTGTGACGAGCAATGCCGTAGGAAATGTGATGTTTGATGTATTGAATGAGCTGATGGAAGATGTGCCGGGCGCTACAATAACGCTTCAACATCAATTGCTACCTGAGCTTATCTACACATTAAAAACCGGTGTTGATGGCAGTGTGATGTTATATGATATTCCAGAAGGCAGATATACCTACAACGTCTCGCCTCCTCCGGGTCATACGCCGTATTCTGGAAGTTTTACGATACAGGCAGGTATGACAACAACAGTCCCGATTGCTCTTGAGATGAACATGGTAACAGTGCAATGGAGTGTTACGCCTACAGTAATACAGGATAAATATGAGATTGTTGTAACGCAGACCTTTGAAACAAACGTCCCTGCGCCTGTTTTAGTAATCGAGCCTCCAAACATCACACTCCCAAATCTACAACCCGGACAAGTCTTCAATGGAGAATTTAAGGTTACCAATTACGGCTTGATAGAAGTCTATGACGTTGTTCTTGACTTTCCAAGAAGCATAGACGATTATGATATAGAAGTCATGACAAGCGCGATACCAAATAAGATAGGAGCCATGAAATCAATAACAGTTCCGTATAGAGTTACGAGGAGAATCACAACTGCTCAAAGAACTCTTTATGATGAAGTGATGGGATATGGAGGAGGAAACTGTGTAAAGAACTTCAATATAACAATCAGAGGCAAATGCATTATCTGCCCTAATTCCGCAGCTGCAAGAGTGGTTGAAAGAATTGCAAGTTATCTCATAAGCATTTTCTATGACTGTCCGACAACAATAACTTCTTCTACTCCACCGACATACGTGCTTCCCGGAGGAACGGCGATATATATTCTGCCCACATCAGGTCAAGGCACTGGCGGTGGACTGCCGGGTTCAAGTTCTGCTCCGCTACAGACAGGAAATCCCTGTAACTGTATGCCTGATGGGACACCGTGCCCGGGCGATGGGGACTCATGCACATGTGACATATGTAAGAATGAAGTATGCACACATCCGCCAATTCCTCCTGGAGTTCCGGCGGGACCTGCATGTGACGCTTACTTGAACTGTGGTTTATACGGAGATGGATTATGGGATGTGTGTATGGTGTTCCCAGATGGTTGCAATTCACAATGTATGCGTAAATGTTTATTGGATAGATGGCACAATTGTCAGTATGATCGTGGATTCGGGGCTGATCATTGGGATTGTGCTAAAATTTGTACGTGCATGAATTAGATAAGAGGGGCTATGCCAATGTTTTTTAACAAGAGGGGTATTCTAATTGGTTTTGCGATTGCTGTCCTATTGGTTGCTTATCACATGTTTCCGATGACTGCTCAATACAGATGTGAGATGCTGTCATCTACCCTTGGACTGTCTATGATCTTAGGTGAAATTTTTGGAGGAGCAATGTCCGGATTTATCATTGGGAAGTACTTAAGCGCACCATTCACAAAGAGTGGCAAAATCTGGGGCGGCATAATCGGCTCCATACTGATATCGCCAATGGCATTTGTAACTGGAGTAGCGTCTGGCACAATGTCCATAGGGTTAGGAACAATGGCAGGCAGCCTGATTGGAATGCGTCAAGTTGGCATTTATGGAGTGCTGTTTATCGTCATCATATTGGTAATAATTCTTGTCGAGTGTGCTGGTGCAGGAATAGGAGCTTTCTTAGGTTCATTTACACAAAGTCTATTCCAACGATTGTTTCATCATACGAAAAAATAATGTTGTTGTGTCCTGTCCGACCGTCCGCCATTAGAAAAAATAAATGCTGAACCTTAAAGCAAGCAAGCAAACAAATGGCAAGCAAACAAATGGCAAGCAAACAAATGGCAAGCAAACAAATGGCAAGCAAACAAATGGCAAGGGACAAGATGGGTTTCATGTCCGGCATGCGTTGCGATAGGAGCAAAGATGGTCACTGATTGCTTAGAGCAAATTAAAGTTCCCTGTAGCGATATAGGCCCAATTATCAGCCAATAAGGAGGAGACACTATTGAAAAAGGGCGACCCAAAAGGACTCGTGATTTTAGTAATGATTATCGCACTTTGGTCTGTAATAACCCACATAAAAGAAATTTTTTCTCCTCCATTGTTAATTAAGGATATGCGCACAGTTTTGCTTATGCTTATCGGTTCAACTGTGCCGGGATTAATTGCTTATTCTTTAAAAAACATAAGACAGAAAACTGGTTTTTACTGCATGAGCATGGGTTTATTTTTAGATGGCATGATTCATCTTACAAGAGGACAATATTTTTTCAACATAATTAATCTGCTTACTATAATCTCATTTAGCATATCTTTGTTTACGTTGCTATATGATTTTCTCAAACGGGAGTAATTCAGGTAGTGCGATGTCCTGTCCGACCGTCCGCAGGAAATGAAAAACAAAAATGATAGATTCAAATAAAATTCCCACTCATCAACTCCTCATCATCAGACGAATCTACATATATCTTTTCCTCATCAAATATCTTCAAACTGCCTCGGTGAGAATGGCAAGGAACCGGACAGTGGATATACCTGTAAGTCTTTATAACTATGGAGGCGCATCCTTAACAGGATTGACGTTCGAGACAACACCGGGTAATGGAATAACAGCAAATGTGATAAATAACGGAGACAATCTGCTCACAGCAGGAGAACAACAGGGCATAACTCTGAGGATAACATCATCTACTACTGCACCTGATACATCCTATGCGACAATGAAGGCTAAAGTTAATGAAGGATTGTCAAAGACACTTAATGCCAACATATCAATAGTGCAGCTCATTCCTGTTATTACTACATCACCATCTTTCATTGATACCGGTATGGTGAGAGGGAATCAGAAGATAGCCACGTTTAACATAAGCAATGCGGGTGAAGAGACATTGAGGAATGCGCGTATAGAAGGACCAAGCACATCATGGATGAGTTTGACGGTGAATCGGTCAATAGGTGATATAACTCCAGGAACAAGTAAATCAATAGGCATAATGTTCTCACCTCCTGCAACATTGGCACAAGGCGTCTATGACGACAGGATCGTGATCTATTCCGATAACCACATACCGTATACGTATCACATTCAGGTGACAGTTACATCAAACGCAGTTGGCAATGTTTTGTTTGATGTATTGAATGAATTAATGGAAGACGTTCCCGGTGCAACGATAACGCTTCAACATCAAACACTAACAGAGCTTATTTATACACTCCGCACAGGCACAGACGGTACAGTGATGTTATATGACATACCCGAAGGCAGATACACCTATAATGTTTCTCCTCCTCCGGGGCATACGCCTTATTCAGGAAGTTTTACGATTCAGGCAGGAATGACCACAACAGTTCCAATCGCCCTTGAGATGACTATGGTTACAGTAACATGGAGCGTAACACCAACAGTGATTCAGGATAAATACGAGATTGTTGTAACCCAGACCTTTGAAACCAATGTTCCTGCGCCAGTGCTGATCACAGAACCCCCATCAATTACACTGCCTGAATTGTTGCCCGGTCAAGTCTTCAATGGAGAGTTTACAGTAAAGAACTATGGACTGATAGCTGTTGATAATATAAGATTAGAATATCCGTTAAGTTTTGGAGCATATGACATAGAGATATTAACATCAGCGATACCAAAGACAATAAAAGCTATGCAAAGGATAACGGTTCCTTATAGGATTACAAAGCGAATGCAGACGGCCTGCATCGAGCCATCACTTCTTGATGAAGTAATGGGCTATGGAGGCTCATCATGCCTCACATCCTTTAACATAATCACAAAAGGAGAAGCAGTCATTTGTCCTAACACTCCACAGCAGAGGACCGTAGAAAAAAGCACAGCATACACAGTTGCAGTGCCTTACGACTGCCCATCAGGAACATCATCATCGACAGGAGGCTATTACGTTCCACCACCAAGCGGAGGGGCATACTATACAGGAGGAGGCACACCAACACAGACGGGTGTAGGAGGCTCTGCAAGCACATACACCACTGCGCTTAACACAGGGAACAACTGCGAATGCAAAGACAACTGCGAAAAAGTCTGTGGCGACCCCGATAAATATTGCATAGGAGGGCAGTGCACAAAAGTTACATTAGATTATGTGGATGCAAAAGTAGAAGGCAAAGAAAGCATATTTACATTTAAGGATAGATTGCTCTCATTTACAGGCGACACGATGGGAGAGAACTGCGAGTTTCAGTATAAGTGGGACTTAGGCAATGGGATAACTTCAACATCTCAGAGCACGGTTTACACTTATACACAAGAAGGCGTGTATTACCCATCATTCACGGCAGGATGTAAGAAATGTGGACCATCTAATAGTGATCAGGTAATGGTCGTTGTAGGTTGCCCTGATACCTACGCAGACCCTACCATGTGCTGTGTGGGTTCTGGCAGATTGACCCCCAATAATCCAATCGCAGTTTTATCAGAGTGCCCGAATCGAGTGAAAAATACGAATTGGGATCTTTTGTATCAGGACACGGGAGGTTATGACTATGATGGGTGTACATCTATCCTTGATAATCCCGCAGCTGGCTTTTTTACAGCTTTTACGAATTCTGCGCGTACAGGTCCATGTGATTATCACGATCGCTGTTATCAGACATGTTGGTCTGGAGATTTGGATGCTGCAAGATTGGCATGTGATAAAAAATTATGGGATATAGCTATTGAAACTTGTATGGATGCTATATTGATAGAGCCATTACAAGCTGAAAATTGCATTGCTTTTGCAGGGCTATATTACGCGGGTCTTCGATTATTTGCGGAAAACCCATTCTTAGATAGGCAAAAGCAGGTATGCAATTGTTGTAAGTGATAAAAACTTAAATATAAGTTCAGGAGGATTTGTTTATGAAATTGCTACAATCAAAACAGGGATTGAAGTTTGTTATGATATATATATTGCTTCTTATTGTAGCAACTGCATTTGCCTTCTTTATGATTACTTATAACCCTTCAAAGTCTGAGTTTGTAGGTGTGTATATTTTAATACTAACCTTGCCATGGGGTATCTTCTTAACACTAATATTGGATTATTTTAATATGATAGATTCAATATCGGTCTCGATAAAAATTATGCTGTTGCTTATTTGCTCAATACCTAATGCATTCATTCTTTATTTCATTGGCTCAAATATTGAGAAAAAGAAATTAAAGTAATTTTTTTTAGAGGAAAAATATAGAGGAGAGAATTATGAGGTTGATTTTTAAAATAATAGGGATAAGTTATGTCATGCTAAATTGTGTCTGTTTTAATGCTAACGCTCAGGAAATTCCAAATATCTCATGGGCGCAGCAGCATTGCATCGAAGGCTATTGGTGCAGATATAAAGCAATGGCAATAACGCAGAATAATGAGTTGTTGACAGCAGTTATCGCAAACACTCCGCCGGGAAGCAGCGAGCCAAAGACCGAAAAACTATTTATATGGAGAATAAATCAACAGAGCGAAAAGGTTGGCGAAATAGAAATCAAAAAAACGCAGGTCATGAGTGCCGATAAAGCAAACGTATCGGGCTCCGATATAAGAGGATTAACTATCTTTGAGAATGGCGATTTGCTTCTTATAGTCAATTTTATAGGGAATCGGCCGTATCTGGTAAAAATAAGCAATGCGGGAGAATTGGCGCTTGCTAAAGATATCTTCGATGCTAATCGAACAGTTTGGATTTCGAAAGTTTTACGGACAAAAGACGGCAACCATCTGCTTATCGGTCATGAATCTTTGGATTCATTGATAGTAAAAATTAGTTCTGCTGGCACAATTTTATGGGAAAAGAAAAGAGATATCGGAAAGATGGATTTATTTTTGGATGGGATTGCTATGGAGGACGGCGGCTTTGTGTTAATAGCAAATTCAGGCGACTTCAATATGCTTTTTCAGGGGACATCAAATATATGGATTGGTAAATATAATGCTGATGGAGAAATTGAAACTGAAAAAACATTCACAGGGACATTGTCCCTTCCTTTTGTTGAAGTAGGAAGGACGCTCTTGCCCATATGTTAAGCTGCAACCTCCTTTCTGTCAAGATTTTTCTGCCCTAATGCAACTATGAGTTTTGGGATTTCCCTATAAC
>Ga0265296_1004572_pt1 | contig 11950 bp, 9 predicted proteins | sample MunlanPumphouse1_FD_189073 | JGI IMG/M metagenome (GOLD analysis project Ga0265296, IMG submission 189073) | Groundwater microbial communities from a municipal landfill in Southern Ontario, Canada - Pumphouse #1 | ecosystem: Environmental > Aquatic > Deep subsurface > Groundwater | place: Canada... | reverse complement strand
CGCCGACGTTGCCGGCTGCGACGAGGCCAAGGAAGAAGTCGGCGAACTGGTCGACTTCCTGCGTGACCCGTCCAAGTTCACCAAGCTCGGCGGCAAGATTCCGCGCGGCGTGCTGATGGTCGGCCCGCCGGGTACCGGCAAGACGCTGCTGGCCAAGGCCATCGCCGGCGAAGCCAAGGTGCCGTTCTTCTCGATTTCCGGTTCGGACTTCGTGGAAATGTTCGTCGGCGTCGGTGCCAGCCGTGTGCGCGACATGTTCGAGCAGGCCAAGAAGCACGCGCCGTGCATCATCTTCATCGATGAAATCGACGCCGTCGGCCGTCACCGTGGTGCCGGCCTGGGCGGCGGCCATGACGAGCGCGAGCAGACCCTGAACCAGCTGCTGGTCGAAATGGACGGTTTTGAAGGCGGCGAAGGTGTGATCGTGATCGCAGCCACCAACCGTCCGGACGTGCTGGACCCGGCGCTGCTGCGTCCGGGCCGCTTCGACCGCCAGGTGGTGGTCGGTCTGCCGGACGTGAAGGGCCGCGAGCACATCCTCAAGGTGCATATGCGCAAGCTGCCGCTGGCCGACGACGTCGTGCCGATGGTGATCGCGCGTGGTACTCCGGGCTTCTCCGGTGCCGACCTGGCCAACCTCTGCAACGAGGCCGCCCTGTTCGCCGCCCGTGGCAACGAGAAGGAGGTCCGCATGGACCACTTCGATCGTGCCCGCGACAAGATCCTGATGGGCGCCGAGCGCCGCTCGATGGCCATGAGCGAGGAGGAGAAGACCCTCACCGCCTACCACGAAGCCGGTCACGCCATCGTCGGCCGCTTGGTGCCCGAGCACGATCCGGTCTACAAGGTCACCATCATTCCGCGCGGCCGTGCGCTGGGTGTGACCATGTACCTGCCGGAAGGCGACAAGTACTCGATCAACCGCGTGGCGATCAACTCGCAGTTGTGCTCGCTGTATGGCGGTCGTGTCGCCGAAGAACTGATCTTCGGGCCGGACAAGGTCACCACCGGTGCGTCCAACGACATTGAGCGTGCCACCAAGATGGCCCGCAACATGGTCACCAAGTGGGGCCTGTCGGAGACCCTTGGCCCGATCGCCTACGGTGAAGAGGACGATGAAGTGTTCCTCGGCCGTTCGGTCACCCAGCACAAGAGCGTGTCCAACGACACGGCGCGCCGCATCGATGAGGAAGTGCGCAGCATCCTGGACAAGGCCTATGCCCGGACCACCGAACTGCTGACCGCCAACGTCGACAAGCTGCATGCGATGACCCAACTGCTGCTGCAGTACGAGACCATCGACGCGCCGCAGATCGACGCCATCATGGAAGGCCGCGATCCGCCGCCGCCGATGGGTTGGACCAAGTCGAGCAAGGACGATGGCGGCAATGACAAGGGTGGCGACGCCCGTCCGCTGCCGCCGATCGCCGGTCCGGCCGAATCGATCTGACGGCCTGCCGTACGCAATGCAAGACGAGGCCGGGGCAACCCGGCCTTGTTGTTTCCGGGCCCTGGCCCATCCGATCCCGACAGTCCGCTGGAGTCCGCATGTCCGCCCCCAAGCCTGAACCGATTTCCCACACTGCCGAGATGGTGATCGCCACCGTGGTCGGCGTCGCTGTTGGCCTGACCGTGGACAATCTGCTGCTGGGCTGTGGCGTGGGTATCGCAGTGGGCATCCTGCTGAGCATCATCAAGACGCTGTACGTGGACCGGAAGCGCCGTCGCAGGTAGGGTTTTGCGGCAGGGCTGCGCCCTGCACCCGCAGAGGCCACAGCGACCGCCGAAGCAACGGCAACGGCCGAAGCAACGGCAAGAGCTGGGCTTTCTGGGGATGGCGGGGCGGTGTCGGATTGCGGGGACGCCGTAAACCCATCCCTGGGGGCTTGGCAGCCGCATCCATGCGGCTGACACCCCGCAATCCGACACCGCCCCGCCTTCGACGATTCCCCGCTGCTGTTGGGTTGCTGTTGGTAGGTGTCGACCTTGGTCGACACGTAGATCCACGCCATGCGTGGATGCTCTTCGTTCAACTGTCGAGATGTTCGATTCCGCTGGAGATTCATCCACGCATGGCGTGGATTTACCGGGCACCGGGAAACTGTCGAAGGCGGGGTGGGTCCGGTTGCGGGGGTGTCCGCGGCATGGGCCCGAGGCATGCCTCGGGCGGGTTGGGCAGGACGCCCAACCCCGGTCTTGCCGTGTGCGCAGGACAGCGCACACGAGCAAGCCGCGGCCAAGCCTCCATGGGTGAGGGCGCTTTGCTTGCGAAGCACTGCTTCGCAAGCGCCCGAACGCACAGCCGCCAGCGGCTGGGCAGGTCTGGGGGTTCACGGCGTCCCCCGCAACCGGACCCACCCCGCCATCCCACGAAAACCCGCTGTTGCTGTTGCTCCAGACCTGGCCTCTGCGGGTGCAGGGCGCAGCCCTGCCGCCGTAAACTACCCTTCGTTGCCCGCAGGATCTGCCATGTTCGATATCTCTCCCCAGCTCGATTGCGCCGGCCGCATCCTGCGCCTGGACCGTGCCCGGGTCATGGGGATCGTCAACGTCACCCCGGATTCGTTCTCCGACGGCGGTGCCCATGACACCACCGAAGCGGCGGTCGCGCACGGCCTGAAGCTGGTGGAGGAGGGCGCCGACCTGCTCGATATCGGCGGCGAATCCACCCGCCCGGGCGCGGCGCCGGTGTCGATCGACGAAGAGCTGCGTCGTGTCGTTCCGGTCATCGAGCAGCTGGCGGCGCGCACGCCGGTGCCGATCAGCATCGACACCTTCAAGCCGGAGGTGATGCGTGCCGCAGTGGCTGCAGGGGCCGGGATGATCAACGACATCTTCGGCCTGCGCCAGGATGGCGCGTTGGAGGCCGCGGCAGACACTGGCGTGCCAGTAGTGCTGATGCACATGCAGGGCGAGCCGGGCCACATGCAGGCCGACCCGCAGTACGACGATGTCGTCACCGAGGTGCATGGCTTCCTGGTGCAGCGCTTGTTCGCCGCCGAGATGGCCGGCATCGCCAAGAAGAATCTGCTGATCGATCTTGGCTTCGGCTTCGGCAAGAGCACCGCGCACAACATCACCCTGCTGGCCCGCTCCGAGCGCTTTCTCGAGCTGGGCGTGCCGATGCTGGCCGGGCTGTCGCGCAAGCGCAGCCTGGGCGAGCTGACCGGCCGCGAGTCACCGGCCGAGCGCGTCGCTGCGTCCGTGGCCGCACACCTCATCGCCGTGCAGCGCGGTGCCTGTATCGTGCGAGTGCACGACGTTGCAGCCACGGTCGATGCCTTGAAGGTCTGGCAGGCGGTCGACGCGGTGCCTGCTGTCCGGGTAGATGCCAAACCGACCCTCCGCTGGCCGGACGAAGACTGATGGCAGTGGATCAGCGGCCGCTGGCGATCGCCGTGATGGGCCCGACCGCCAGCGGCAAGACCGCGACCGCGATCGAGCTGGCGCAGCAGCTGGATGGTGAAATCGTCAGCGTCGATTCGGCGCTGGTCTATCGCGGGCTGGATATCGGTTCAGCCAAGCCTGATGCCGGCGAACGCGCGCAGGCAGCGCACCACCTGCTGGACCTGCGCGATCCCTGGCAGACCTATTCGGCCGCCGAGTTCGCCGCCGATGCCGGCCGCGTGGTGGCCGACATCGTCGCCCGGGGCAAGACGCCGATCCTGGCTGGCGGCACGGGCCTGTACTTCCGTGCGCTGCTGCAGGGGCTGTCGCCGATGCCGGAGGCAGACCCGGCGATGCGCGACGTGCTGAGCGCCGAGGCTGCCGAGCGTGGCTGGGCCGCCCTGCATGCCGAACTTGCCACCGTCGATCCCGCCGCCGCTGCACGCATCCATGCCACCGATCCGCAACGCATCCAGCGGGCGCTGGAGGTCTACCGCCTGACCGGCACGCCGATCAGTGAATGGCAGCGCCGCCCCGGCGTCGCCCCGCTGCCGGTGCGTACGTTGAAGCTGATTCTGGCGCCGCGCGACCGCGCCGTGCTGCACCAGCGCATCGAGGCCCGCTTCGACGCCATGCTCGCGCAGGGCTTTCTCGACGAAGTGCGCGCCCTGCGTGCGTTGCCGGACATGCAGGCGGTCGCCGCGCCGCTGGACCTCCCCGCCGTCCGCGCGGTGGGGTATCGCCAGGCCTGGGAATACCTGGACGGCGAGGGGGACCAGGCCCGCTTCCGTGACAAGTCCATTTTCGCCACCCGGCAACTGGCCAAGCGCCAGCTGACCTGGCTGCGCGGCGAGCTTGATGCGCGCTGGTTCGACCCCCATATGGATAGGGAGCGCCTGGCAGGCGCGGTGTCGACCTTCGTTGCACGCTGAACCGGCGCTGGCCGTGTACCATCATGGGCCGGCAAGCGGCTCGGGGGCCGCGGCAACCGCCGGCTACCAATAAGAACAATAATCAGGAGTGTGCAATGTCCAAGGGGCAATCGCTGCAGGATCCTTTCTTGAATGCACTGCGGCGCGAACGCGTGCCGGTTTCGGTGTACCTGGTCAACGGCATCAAGCTGCAGGGCACGATCGAATCGTTCGATCAGTTCGTGGTCCTGCTGCGCAACACCGTCAGCCAGATGGTCTACAAGCACGCCATTTCCACCGTGGTGCCGGCGCGCAACGTCAAGGTCGGCCCGGGTGGTGGGTACGTGCAATCAGGTGAGGATGGTCAGGCGGGTGATGAAGCAGACGAATGATGTTGGAGCGGTGAATGTTTGACCGCTCGAAAAAGGGCGAACACGCCCTGTTGATCCAGCCGCATTTCGGCAAGCTGGAAGACGATGTGCTGGAAGAATTCGGTGATCTGGCCCGCTCGGCTGGGGCCAGCATCGCGGTGACCATCACCGCGCGCCTGGATCGTCCCAATCCATCGACCCTGCTCGGCAGCGGCAAGCTGGATGAGATCAAGGCCGCCGCCGAAGCAACCGGCGCAGACCTGATCCTGGTCAACCACGCGTTGAGCCCGGGTCAGGAACGCAATCTGGAACGTTTCCTGGAGCGTCGGGTGATCGACCGTACCGGTCTGATCCTGGACATCTTTGCCCAGCGTGCGCGCAGCCATGAAGGCAAACTGCAGGTCGAGCTGGCCCAGCTGCGCCATATGGCGACGCGCCTGGTGCGTGGCTGGACCCATCTGGAGCGCCAGCGTGGTGGTTCGATCGGTCTGCGCGGCCCGGGTGAAACCCAGCTGGAAACCGATCGTCGCCTGCTGCAGAAGCGGGTTGAACAACTGCAGAAGCGGCTGGAAAAAGTCGAAGTACAGCGCACCCAGATGCGCCGTGCGCGTGTGCGCAGCGAATTGCCGCGGGTGGCCCTGGTGGGCTACACCAATGCCGGCAAATCGACCTTGTTCAATGCGATGACCGGCGCCGAGGCCTATGCGGCTGACCAGTTGTTCGCGACCCTGGATCCGACCGTGCGCCGGATCGCCGTGCCCGGTGGCAACGTCGTGCTGGCCGATACGGTTGGTTTCGTGCGCGACCTGCCGCATGACCTGGTGGCGGCCTTCCGCTCGACCCTGTCTGAAGCGCGGGAAGCGGATTTCCTGCTGCACCTTGTCGATGCCGCCGATCCGCACCGCGAGGAGCGCATCGCCCAGGTCGACGAAGTGCTGACCGCCGTCGGTGCTGGCGACCTGCCGCAGTTGCTGGTGTTCAACAAGATCGACCGCATCGAGGGTGCCGACGTGCGTCACGATGGCCAGGACGGTGTGCCGGATGAATCGCGGCGTGAGCGGGTGTGGATTTCCGCACGCGACGGGCAGGGCATCGAGCTGTTGCAGGCCGTGCTCGGCAAGCGCTTGGGTCTGCAGCACGTCACCGGCGAGCTGCGCCTGCCGCCCAGTGCCGGCCGCCTGCGCGCGCGCCTGCACCAGCTGGAAGTGGTCCGCAGTGAACAGGCCGATGAAGAAGGCTGGCTGTTGCAGGTCGATCTTCCCATCGCCGAGGCCGAGAAGCTGGCGGCCAGCGCCGATGGCGAGCCGATCCGGGCCCTGCTGCCGGAAAAGCTGCCCGAATGGTGAGGTAGTGCCGGCCGCTGGCCGGCAGTTCCTGCGGCCCCGTGTCGCGACACCACCTTGCGATCTGCGGTACAACGTGCAGGTTCTTCACCTTTCAGCTACCCCGATGTCCTTCCCGACCGACGCCGAACTCAACGCCCAGGCCGCTGCGCTGGGCCAGCGCCTGCAGCAGGCTTTGCTGCAGCTGGTGACTGCTGAAAGCTGCAGCGGTGGCTGGATCGCCAAGTGCATGACCGACATCGCCGGTTCCTCGGCGTTCTTCGACTGTGGCATGGTGGTTTACAGCTACGAAGCCAAGCAGCGCCTGCTCGGCGTGCGCGCGCAGACGCTGGAACAGTTCGGTGCGGTCAGCCGCGAAGCCGTGCTGGAGATGGTGTCCGGGGCGCTGGTCAATTCCGGCGCCGGCATCGCGGTGGCAGTGACCGGTATCGCAGGCCCGGGCGGTGGCAGCCCGGACAAACCGGTCGGCAGTGTCTGGATCGGCTGGAAGCGACGCGGCGGCTATGCCCGTGCCGAGCTGTTCCAGTTCGACGGTGACCGTGAAGCCATCCGCCGGCAAACCGTAGCGGCGGCATTGCACGGTATCGACGCCCAGCTGTGACATGCTGCTCCGGCAATCAACCGGAGTAGGCAACGATGTGGGAGACGCTGGGCACTGTCCGTGACCTTGGTCGGCTGCAGGAAATCGCCGCCGTCCTGATCCGCTACGGCTTCGGCGATGTCGTGCGGCGCATCGGCCTGGCCACGGTACTGGAGCGTACCGGCCGCCTGCTGCACTGGAACGAGGAACGGCAGGAAATGCTGCGGATGACTGCGCCGGTACGCGTGCGCAGCGCCCTGCAGGATCTCGGGCCGACCTTCGTGAAGCTGGGCCAGGTGCTCGCCACCCGCGTCGACCTGCTGCCGCCGGACTGGATCGCCGAACTCTCCGAGCTGCAGAACGCGGTCCCTGCATTGCCCTACGAGAAGATCCGCGACCAGTTGGAGGCCGACCTCGGTGCACCGCCGTCGCAGGTGTTCGCCTTCCTTGATGAAACCCCGATGGCCGCTGCTTCATTGGCCCAGGCCCATCGTGCGCGGCTGCGCGATGGCCGCGAAGTGGTGTTGAAGGTGCGTCGTCCCGGTATCCGTGACGTGGTTGAAGCCGATCTTCGATTGCTGGCACGGCTGGCCGAGATCGTCGAAGCCCGCCTGCCGGATCTGCGCCGCTACCGGCCCGCCGAGGTGGTGCAGCAGTTCACCGTGTCGCTGCGGCGCGAGCTGGATTTCGCCGCGGAGTGCCGCAATGCCGAGCGCATCGCACGCAACTTCGAAGGGCGGGACGACATCCTGATTCCGGCGGTGCACTGGCAATGGACCTGCGAAAGCCTGAACGTGCAGGACTTCGTCGACGGCATTGCGGGACGTGATCTGGCCGGTGTCGATGCGGCCGGACTCGACCGCCGTGAACTGGCCCGGCGTGGTGCCGACATCGTATTGAAGATGGTGCTGGAGGACGGCAGTTTCCACGCCGATCCGCACCCGGGCAACATCATCTACCTGCGCGATGGCCGCATCGGTGTGATCGATTTCGGCATGGTCGGCGCCTTGTCGGAGGTGCGCCGCTTCCAGGTCGCGCAGCTGCTGCATGGTCTGGTGGAACAGGACCCGCAGGGCGTGGCCGATGTGCTGCTGGACTGGGCGGGTGGCGTGGAAGTGGACGAGAACCGGTTGCAGCACGACATCAGCCTGTTCGTCGACCAGTACCGTGGCGTGCCGCTGAAGGACCTGCGGATCGGCCTGATGCTGGGCGACATCACCCAGCTGCTGCGCAGCTACAACCTGACCCTGCCGGCGGATCTGGCATTGATGATCAAGGCCTTCCTGACCCTGGAGGGCATGGGCCGCCAGCTCGACCCGGACTTCGACATGGCCAGCGCAGCACGCCCGTTCCTGGAGCGGGTGGTACTGCAGCGCTATGCGCCGCAGGCGCTGTTCAAGCGTGGCCGCCGCAGTCTGCTGGGCATGATCGACTTTGCCGGTGAACTGCCGCGGGATCTGCGCAAGCTGGTGCAGGCTGCGCGCCGGGGCCGCCTGCAGCTGAAGGTCGAGACCAGCGCGCTGCAGGGCTTCGGCGACCAGGTCAATCGCGCCGCGAACCGGATGGTGATGGGCATCGTCACTGCGGCCCTGATCATCGGTTCTTCGATCGTGATGCACAGCGTAGGCGGCGTCTCCAGCCGTTGGCTGCTGGCGCTGGGCGTGTGCGGTTTCATCGGCGCAGGGTTCTGCGGGGTGTGGATCCTGTTCTCGATCTGGCGCAGCGGCAAGCACACGTAGTGTGCCTGCCGCGGCGGTTCCCACCAGGAACCGCGGAATCGCGCAGCGATTCCTGTAGAGCCGACCGCTGGTCGACTGCTTTCGCCTTGTCGCTCCCGGCACTTGCAGTCCCAGGCGTTAGTAGTAATACTACTAATCATGGACCTGACCGACACCCAGCAGGCGATCCTGCAGTTGATCGCCGAGCGTATCGAGAGCGAAGGGGCGCCCCCTTCGCAGACTGAAATCGCACGTGCCCTCGGCTTCAAGGGGGTGCGAGCAGCGCAGTACCACCTGGAGGCGCTGGAGCAGGCCGGGGCGATCCGCCGCGTACCGGGCCAGGCACGCGGCATCCGCTTGGTGCAGGCACCACCGGTGGAGAAGGTTGCCGAGCCGGGCCTGCCCGACAGCGTCCTGCGCCTGCCGATCCTGGGACGGGTCGCGGCGGGTCTGCCGATCGGCGCCGACATCGGCTCGGATGATTTCGTGGTGCTGGACCGGGTGTTCTTCTCGCCGGCGCCGGACTACCTGCTGAAGGTGCAGGGCGACTCGATGATCGACGAAGGCATCTTCGATGGCGACCTGATCGGTGTGCACCGCACTCGTGACGCCCATTCGGGGCAGATCGTGGTGGCCCGCATCGATGACGAGATCACCGTCAAGCTGTTGAAGATCGCCAAGGACCGGATCCGGTTGCTGCCGCGCAATCCCGATTACAAACCGATCGACGTGCTTCCTGACCAGGATTTCTCGATCGAGGGCCTGTACTGCGGGCTGCTGCGACCGAACCGTTGACGATTCACCCTGCAATTCCCGCGGTCTTTTGTGGCGATTCTCTGGTTCTGCTGAGGTTGGTACGGATGTCCGATAATTTTTTTCCGAACGCCGGGCAGAATCTCAGCCTGTGCGATACGCCAGCCTTAAAGTGAACCCATGGCCAAGAAGACTTCCAAAGACAGCACCTCCAACGACGTGACCTCTGCAAGGACCAATCCGATGGACGAGAACAAGAAGCGCGCCCTCGCTGCAGCTCTGGGCCAGATCGAAAAGCAGTTCGGCAAGGGCTCGGTGATGCGCATGGGCGACCGTGTGGTCGAGCCCGTCGAGGCGATTCCGACCGGTTCTCTGATGCTGGATATCGCACTGGGCATTGGTGGCCTGCCCAAGGGCCGCGTGGTTGAAATCTACGGACCGGAATCCTCCGGCAAGACCACGTTGACCCTGCAGGCCATTGCCGAGTGCCAGAAGCTGGGCGGTACGGCCGCCTTCATCGATGCCGAGCACGCGCTGGACCCGATCTACGCAGGCAAACTGGGCGTCAACGTTGACGATCTGCTGCTGTCGCAGCCGGATACCGGTGAGCAGGCGCTTGAAATCGCCGACATGCTGGTCCGCTCCGGCTCGGTCGACATCCTGGTGGTCGACTCGGTGGCCGCATTGACCCCGAAGGCTGAAATCGAAGGCGAGATGGGCGACCAGCTGCCAGGTCTGCAGGCCCGTCTGATGAGCCAGGCACTGCGCAAGCTGACCGGCAACATCAAGCGTTCCAATACGCTGGTGGTATTCATCAACCAGCTGCGTCACAAGATCGGCGTGATGATGCCGGGCCAGAGCCCAGAAGTGACCACCGGCGGCAACGCGCTGAAGTTCTACGCTTCGGTGCGCCTGGACATTCGTCGTATCGGTGCGATCAAGAAGGGCGACGAGATCATCGGCAACCAGACCAAGATCAAGGTCGTCAAGAACAAGCTGGCTCCGCCGTTCAAGCAGGTCATCACCGAGATCCTGTACGGCGAGGGCATCAGCCGTGAAGGCGAACTGATCGACATGGGTGTGGAGGCCAAGCTGGTCGAGAAGGCTGGCGCCTGGTACAGCTACGGTGAAGAGCGCATTGGCCAGGGCAAGGACAACGCCCGCGGCTATCTGCGCGACAACCCGCAGGTTGCGGCCAAGCTCGAGGCCGAGCTGCGCGAGAAGTTCCAGCCGACCGAAGCCGTCCGTGAGGAAGGCGAAGACGAAGGCGACGACGAGTAAGGCTTGCTGTGGGGCAGGGCGGCGCCGTCAGTGACGTCGCCCTGTCCTGCAGATTCGGTTTCCCCGACGGGGGACGCGCCAGGGACGGCGCATTTGATTGAAGGCGAGCATGAACGATTCCGACGCCCCGGAACCCGGCCGCAAGCGCCGCGTACGCGAACAGACCCCCGTCCAGCGTGCCCTGGGGTTGCTGGTGCGGCGTGAGCATTCGCGCAAGGAATTGACCCGCAAGCTGACCTCCCGGGGTATCGAGGGCGAGGCGGCGCAGGCCGCGGTCGACAAGCTGACCGAGGCTGGCTGGCAGGACGACACCCGGTTTGCCGAGAATCTGGTGCGCATGCGCGCCAATACCGGCTACGGCCCCATCCATGTGCGTGCCGAACTGGGCACCCATGGACTGGACAGCGAGCAGATCGCTGCCGCCATGGAGACCTTTGAAGGCGACTGGACGGAGAACGCCCGGGATCTGGTCCGTCGCCGCTTCGGTGAGGCTGGCCCGCAGGACCTGGCGCAGCGTCGCAAGGCCGCCGATCTGCTGGCTCGCCGGGGCTTTGATGGCGACAGCATCCGCCGTGCGACCCGTTACGATCCGGACGACTGAGACTGATGGCGCCGGGCCTGATACCCTTTGGGGTTTCGGCGGTCCGTTCGACCCTGGCCACTGCGGCCGGCGGCACGGGCCCCGGCCCGCAGACTGCCAGCCCCCATGAACGCATCCGCCAAATTCACGACATCCCAGATCCGCAGCGACTTCCTTGAGTTCTTCAAGGGCAAAGGCCACACCATCGTGCCGTCGGCGCCGCTGGTGCCGGGCAACGATCCGACCCTGCTGTTCACCAACTCCGGCATGGTGCAGTTCAAGGACGTGTTCCTGGGCGCGGAAAAGCGCAGCTACGTGCGCGCGGCCGACGTCCAGCGCTGCCTGCGTGCCGGTGGCAAGCACAACGATCTCGACCAGGTGGGCTACACCGCCCGCCATCACACCTTCTTCGAAATGCTGGGCAACTGGTCCTTCGGCGATTACTTCAAGAAGGATGCGATCGCCTGGGCCTGGGAGCTGCTGACCCAGGTCTGGAAGCTGCCGGCCGAGCGCCTGCTGGTCACGGTCTACCAGACCGACGACGAGGCCTACGCGCTGTGGCGCGACATGATCGGCATTCCGGAAGAACGTATCGTTCGCATCGGCGACAACAAGGGGGCGCCGTTCGCCTCGGACAACTTCTGGCAGATGGCCGATACCGGTCCGTGCGGTCCCTGCACCGAGATCTTCTACGACCATGGTGACCATATCGCCGGTGGCCCCCCGGGCTCGCCGGACGAAGATGGCGACCGTTTCATCGAGATCTGGAACCTGGTCTTCATGCAGTTCGATCGCCAGCAGGACGGCACGCTGATGCCGCTGCCGGCGCCGTGCGTGGATACCGGCATGGGCCTGGAACGCCTGGCCGCGATCCTGCAGCACGTGCATACCAACTACGAGATCGACCTGTTCCAGGCGCTGATCCGCAAGGCATCGGAGCTGACCGGCACCGCCGATCTGGAAAACAAGTCGCTGCGGGTGATCGCCGACCACATCCGCGCCTGTTCGTTCCTGATCGTCGATGGC
>Ga0265296_1004571_pt1 | contig 11954 bp, 6 predicted proteins | sample MunlanPumphouse1_FD_189073 | JGI IMG/M metagenome (GOLD analysis project Ga0265296, IMG submission 189073) | Groundwater microbial communities from a municipal landfill in Southern Ontario, Canada - Pumphouse #1 | ecosystem: Environmental > Aquatic > Deep subsurface > Groundwater | place: Canada... | reverse complement strand
CCGGAAGCTATTCTGAACACTGTGCCACCGAGGTTGATGTCGTTTTCATCGAAACCACGCAAATCAGAATAGCCACACCACGAACCGAGGCTACAAGCTTTTCCAATCCCAAATCCGGTATTTGTCAAAACATTATTTTCTAAATCAAGCAGTGGTTCGCCCTCACCAATGTATTCAACCGAGGGGTTAGTTACGCCACTATCAATACATACCCCAATCCGTCCGACGAACAACTCTCCTTGCTTCCTCGCGCCGTCGGCAGTGTAATAAGCAAAGCAATACTCTTCGCCGAGGTCAACGCAGCAACCCTTATCAGCAGTCGCCGCGGTGTCGAAACCGTAACCGTGTTCGGTGTACCGGTTAAACCACGTCTTGCCCGCCACGCAACCGGCCCGCGTTGTTAATGTACCCGAATACTCCGGAACACCATCAAACCCAGTGGTAGAATTGGAGATTCGACAAGTGGTTGGAGTGCTATCTCCAGTTTCCGCGTTAGTACTAAGATAGGTTCCACTAGTTGCATCCAATAGTCCGTCGGGCGTACTAGTCGGAGGCGTTCCTCCTATGACCTTGATTTGAATGGCTTCGGTGCGCCACGCGTAACCGCCTTCCGGATAGAAAGAGTAAATCGAGTTGTCCGCGCCGCCGACCGTGAAAGTAATCTTGTCGCCCGCAAGCACGGCATCACTGGTGAGCCCGCCATAATCCGGCGCCACGAGGAAACCGGTGAGCGTCACCTGCGTTGCCACGCCATCCGTGATTGCGTCGACAGTGTAATCGCATTCCTCGGTGTCCGCGCAAACCGCGAGCTTGTCCGCGATTGCCACTGCAACCGGTATGCGGTGTATTGCGTAATTCTCCTCGTCCGTCACTTCAAGGTAGAAGTCGTCGTTCTCACGGTTGCTCTGTTTCTTTTCAACCGAGGCGGTGATTTGCTCGTCGTCGCACTCGATTTTTATGGTGCTACCCAAGTGCGCGTCGCACTCGCAATCCGGGCAATCGAAATCGTACACGGCTTCGTCTCCCGCGTCGTTCGTCGTAAGCAGTTGAATTACTGCGGGTTCGAGGTCGTCTTCGGTTATATCCACCTGGATTTCAACTGGCTCGAGCGCGCCTGCGACATACGCCTTGATTGACGCGTCCTGCCCCATGCCGTCCTCGATTTCGTCTTCGTCGAGTTGGATTTCCACCACGAGCTTGGAGCCGCACTCCAAATCCTCGGCGCCGTCGGGTTCGTCTTCCCAGCGGCACGAGGTAACGCGCGTGACGGGCAGGGTGCGCTCGTAGCGTCCGTAACCGTTCACCGGGTTCACGTACACGGTTATCGAGTCCGGCAAGCCGTAAGCATTCAAGTCCTCGTTCCCGGCCGCCCACGACTGCATTCCGTAAAGACACTCGGGGGGCAGCGAGGGAACCTGCGGGAACTGGTATTGCTGTTGGGCGCTCTGCCCGGAAACCGAGGTAACGCCCTCGATTGTGACCGTGACGGGCACGCGCCTGATTGCCCCCGGACCCGTCTTCACGAGTATGAATCCCTCTTGGACTCCACCCACGCCCGCGTTCTGGGAGTAATCCGCGCCAGTGTACTCCGCGGTGATTTGGAGTTCGTTGTTCGAGCACGCGTCAATCGTCACGCGCACCGGTGGCTGTGAATCCACGTTTTGCGTTGCTTGCGTTGCCGTAGTCGTGGTAGCCGGATAACCGCAGGCTTGCGGGTTCGAGCACACCGCGGGGTACTGGCAGGCGAGCGGGTACGACGAAGCCGAAGTGCCGGTGAGCGCGCAGTACGCGTAATTCTGGCACACTTGCGGGTACTGGCAGTAAAGCGAGGTGCCAGTCAAGCCCGTTGTGTCCCACGCGTTCTGCTGTTGGGACGCCCCGTAATAGCCATACATTGTTTGCTGGTTGAGTCCCTGCGGACAGTAAGCTGGAGTGTTGTAACCGTAACCCGCGGTGCCGTAGCCCGTGCCTGTGGACGCGGAACCGTACGGCGTTGTTCCTTGGGCGTAATAGTTCGAGGCGCCGTTCGCGTATGAATAATACCCCGTCAAGTCGTACGCCGAGGCGCCGTAAGAGTACGGGTTCGACTGGGGAGCCCACGCGGACGGTTGGTAAGCGTACGCAGTCGAGTACGGGTTCGAGTAATAGGCATCCGTTACCTGCGTTGTTGCGTCGGCAACGTAAGTGAATCCCTCGACGCGGCACTCCTCGGGCGCGGAATCCAGGGCGATTAAGAACGTCTCGGTTGCAGTGGGACGCGTGTTCGACACTGTGAGCGAAATCTGCGTGGGGAGCGTCGAGACGCCGGTCTCGCAAGCGTAACACGACTGACTGGGAAGTCCGGAGAGCACGGCAGGACACGAGTAAGCGTCCACGGTTTCACAGCCGCGCGCGGTCGCCTCCCCGCTCGAGAGGCACGAATACGGCGAGGGGCACGAAGGCGCTTCGGGTGCGGTTAATTCAACAGTAGCGTAAACGCTGGCTTGGGTTTCCTCGTTCGGGTTGAGGCGCGCCTTGAAGGTAATCGTGCAGTAGCCGTCGAACGAGGCGTTCTCCATGCTGCGGACTTGCACGGTGGCTTCGTCGCGGAGGGTGAACGACTGTGGTGAAACGTATAGCGCGTCCGGACAGGAGACGCTCGTTGTCACCGTGCTCTCGTCCGGTAGGAGGGAGAGCAGGCTCACCTGCGCGCTCGCGTCGTCGTCCGTGATTTCAATCGTGGACGGCTCGACGTAAACGAAGTCGCCGGCGTGCACCGTGAACAGGCACTCTTCGAACGGCTGGAAGCCGTCGCGTTCCACGTTCAACCCTATTGAACCGTGGCTCGCGGGTGCGAGTTCGACCTTATACTTGCCGTCTTCGCCGTAGTTGCGCGAACCGTCGCCCACGACATCGAGCTCTTGCCCGTCAAGCGGCGCGCCCTCGCAATCGTAGAAAGTGAGTTCCGCGTCCGTGACCGGCGAACCGAATTGGTCAAGCACGGTGACGCGCGCGTACTCGTTCAATCCCGCGACGAGCGAGCGCGGCGTTGCCGCTACCTGGAACGAGTTAGTTCCGGTGAATTCCGCGTTCAAAGCGATTACCGCGGGTTCGAGGTAGTCGTCCTCGAAGCCGACCGAGAGCGTGAACGGGGCGTTGCGCGTGGCGCGCAGCGCGGTCAAGAGCGCCTTCCCCGAGGTTTTCTCGCCGGCGGGCACTGCCTCGTAGATTTCGCCGCCCTCAATCCATTCGGGTTCGGATGATTCCTCGGGACCCTCGAGGGTAACGCTCGTAATTGGCGAAGCAAGGGACAATGCCTCATAATAGAGATAGTATTCTTCGCCGGCAGCAACACGGAAGCCGGTGCGTCCGCGCTTGGAGCCGTCCATTGACTCGAAGTAGGCGCGGTAGCAGGCGTTCTCACCGCAAGTGAGCGCCTCGTTCGAGATTGCGAGTTTGCGTTCGGTGGTTTCAGCAAGGCAGAACGCTTTCTCTGTGGAGTTCTTCGCGTCGAGGAGCGCGTCGAGCGCGCTTTCGTCCGCAGGTGAGAGGAAGGGCACGCTGTTCTTGTAGCCCTGCAGACGGTAGTGTAAAACGATTTCGTCGCCTGCCTGTGCCTCGGGTTTCACTGTGAAATGCAGGATTACTTCCTGGGCGCCCGCGTAACCCTCGGGCAAGTCGAGCGAGTACCATTTCAGCAATTCGCTTTCGCTTTCCCCGCTTGTACCCGAACACAATTCGTCGAACGCCGAGCCGGAATCGAATCCCGGACACGACGGGCAGTCCGCTTCGGTGAAGCCCGCAATTTCCTCTTCCACGGTGGGCTGGGAGCCGAGCTTGAAGAACGCCTTGGCGTCCGTGACTCCGCTCGACGGGAGCACGACGAGGAAGCGCGCCTCGTAATCCTGCGCGTTCGCGAGTTCCTGCACGGCGTTGCCGTCCGAATCGTATACGCCTTCTAGGAGGATGGCTGCGGAGGCGAACAACGAAGAGGGATAAAGTTTGAGCGTGAGTTCGCGGTCTTCACCCGCGCCGATGACGCGGGTAGCCGTTCGTTCGACCAGGTAACCGCTCGCGCTGGCTTCATAAGAGTATTCCTGTTCGGGTGCAACCGCGAAAACGCACTCGCCCGCGTCGTCCGCAACGCACGACGACTTGACTTCGCCGTCAGCCACGAGCTTAACCGCGGCTCCGGCAATCGCGTCGCCGGTCACCAGGTCCGTTATCGTGAGCGTCTCGGTTCCGGGTTCGGGTTCAAGCGAAACGAACAACTCGAGTCCCTCGGAGGCAGTGGAGGCGTCGCTCTGTCCGTGCCAGTAGTCGCGCGATGCCACGGCGTAGAAAACCGTCGGTTCCCCGTCGGTTTGTGCGGGCACGCGGATGCGGACGATTCCGCCCGCCGCGGTTCGCGTGGAGGGAGTGCCGAGCGGGAAGCCGTTGAATGAATACAAGTCCACTAGAGCGTTCGACAGTGCTTCGCCGGTGTACGCGTTCTGGGTGTGCACGGGCACGTCAAGGTAGTTGCCCGAGCGCTCGCGTTCGAGGGCGACTTCCTTTATTTGCCCGGCTTGGATGCCTTCGAGGCGGGCGGGGAGATAACCCTTGAGGTAAACGGTTGCGTAGAACGCCTTGCCGCTTGCAACCGAGAAGGACGCCTTGCCGTAAGCGTCGGTGGACGCGGTTGCCGCGAGCGAGGCGGTCCACTCGTCGTACAACCGCACGTTCGCGCCTTGCAACGCAACGCCGTCCTCATTCGAAACCTTGAACTCGAGCGCGTTCCCCGAGGCCTCGCGTTGGGCGAGCTGGACTATTACCGAGGAAGGATTCTTGGCTGCCGAATATTCCTCGGTTCCCGTGTAAGCAACATAGTCGCCCGCCGGGTCCTGGGCGTTCACGCGGAAGCCGCGCCCCACGGGCATCGCGTCCGCGCGGTAAACGCCTGACGAGTCGGTGTAACCGCTCTTGAAGCCCTGTCCCGTGGACGGGTCCACGAGGGTAACGAGGATGCCTGAAATGAAGTTCCCCGAGGCGCTCTTCACAATGACGAGCGCCCGTCCCTCGTCCTCTTCCGCAGCGGAAGAGGGTCCGAGCTCGATTATTATGACGCGCGACAAGTCAGTGGAGTAAACGCTTTCCTCCGCTTCCCCGTAACCCGTCTTGCTGGCGGAGAGCGTGGCGCGCGAGGCGAGGGCACCCGAGAAACTCAATGTGACTTCGCCGAACGAGTCCGTGACGCCCGAGCGCGAGACGCCGTCCGTGAATGCGAGCGAAACCTGGGCGCCTGAAACCGCCGCACCCGCTTCATTCTTTACCTTGACGACAACGTTGGTTGCCGCGGGCGTGGAAGCCGAGAGCGTGATGCGGCTCTCGTGTTCAACCGCCTTCTTGTTTACATTGGTGTAACCGGTTGCCTCGACGCTAGCGGTGTATGCTCCTGCCGGGGCTTTCTCGAATGCCGCGATTCCCTCGGAGTTCGAGGTAACGGTTGCGACTTTCGCGCCGTCAGCGAACAAGGTTACCGAGGCGCCGGGCACTGGATTATCCGAGGAGTCGGCAACGCGGAGCTCAACGAGTTGCGTGCCGCCTGCGGCGAAAATGCCTGCTGAATAGAACACGAGGGCGAGGATTGCGAGGCACGCGACGGGCACCAGCACCCGCGGGTTGGGAACGCCTTTCTCGGCGAGTCCGTCGCAGAAAGAATCGTAACGCGCCTTCAAGTCCTCGAATGCCATTGTAATCGAAACACCCCTGCATAACAATCGGGGAACGCGAGTTAAAAAACCTTGCAAGAAGAGGGGATTTAAAGCGGCACGGGGGAAAACAATTTGAAAGCGGGCCCGTAGCTCAGCTTGGATAGAGCGACTGGTTCCGAACCCTTTCACGGGGAACGGGAGTCGAAGCTTCGGTCCCAAGTTGGGGGGAGACACCAGTAGGTCGCGGGTTCGAATCCCGTCGGGCCCGCTTTTATTTTCCAAGAGGCAAAACATGATTACCGCGCTGTTGTTCGCCGTTGCCTGCCTGGCGTTCGGTTACGCCGCGATGCGTTACCTGCGCCTCTCGGACGCGGAGGGCGTCGCGTTCGCGTTAGTCGCGGGCGTGCTCGCAGGCGGCTGGCTCACCCTCTTGCTATCGTGGTTTGTTTTCGACGGGACTGGAAGCGCGTCGATACTCGCGGCAACGGCAATGCTTGCTTTGGGAGCCGCGCTCGTTTGGAAAAAAACAAGCCAAACGAAAAAAGAACCGAAAAAAAAGAACAAAATCGTCCTGCTTCTCTTTGTTGCCGCGCTCGCGTTCCTCCTATTGAATTTGCGTTGCACCCTCGAACCCGACGCTTCGGGCGGCCTGGTTTCGGTGATTAACGTGTGGGGGGACGGACCCTTCCATTACGGGCTCGTGAACTCGTTCGCAAACGGGGGCAACCTGCCGCCCGAGTACCCGGTGCTCGCGGGCACGCGCCTCGCCTACCCGTTCCTCATGGACTACTACTCGGGCGTGCTCGTGGCGGGCGGCTTGGACTTGCGTTCCGCGATAGTCTACCCGAACGCATTCGTGTTCTTCGCACTCCTGTGCGGCGCTTATGCGCTCTTCAACCGCCTCGGGGGAAAACGCGCCGCGCTACTCGGGATATTGTTGTTCTTCGCGAACGGGAACGCGGGCGTGCTCGCCGGGGCGGAGAACGGTTTCGCGCTCGACCGCGACTATTCGCACCTCGAGGACGCGGGCTTGTACTTCATGAACCTGACTTACTCGCTTTTCGTGCCCCAGCGCTCGATACTCCTCGGCTACGCAATCGCGTGCGTTGTCTTCGTCTTCCTCTACGATTATGTTTTCGCGCGGGGCAACAGACGCTCGCTCCTGGTTGCGGGCGTGCTCGCGGGATTGTCGCTGTTCGCGCACGCGCACTCCGCGCTCGCAATCGGGCTCGTTGCCGCCGCGCTCTTCGCGTTCAAGCCGAACCGCGATTGGCTGTGGTTCGTTGCACCCGCCGTGCTCCTCGGGTTTCCCCAGTTGCTGTGGATGCTGGGGCAGGCGCAAAGCGGCTTGTCCGGCATACACGTTGGTTGGCTGGTGCCGAACGAATCCCTGAACATTCTTGAACTCTTTATTTTCTGGTTGCGTAACGCCTGGCTCGTGCTCGTGCTGGGCACACTCGGATTCTTTTACGCAAAAAAGGAAACCAAAAAATTCGTCCTGCCTTTCGCGTTCTTCTTCGCGTTGGGAAACCTCGTGCGTTTCCAGGCGTGGGATTGGGATAATATCAAAATCGTTTCGTACTGGTTCTTCGCGTGGGCGCTGCTTGCGGGCGTGTTCTTGGACAAGCTCCTGGATTCGGGCAAGAAAGTCGTGCGCCGCGCCGCGCCGCTCCTCGTTTTTCTGGCAATCGCCTCGGCGCTGCTCACGTTCGCTTGGATGTGCTGGGGCTCGAACGCGCGCTATCAAGTGTATTCGGCTGGCGACCTCGCGTTGGCGGAGTGGGTGAAAACGAATACGCCCGCGGACGCGGTTTTCATTACCGCGGACGCGCCGCAGGACCCCGTGTCCTCGCTAGCGGGTCGGCGCGTGGTGCTCGGGTTCAAGGGCTGGCTGTGGAGTCACGGGCTAAACTACCGCTCGCGGGAAAAACCCGTGGAAGCGTTCTACGCCGCGCCATCCTGCCTTGCCCTTGACGCACTGGGAGCGGATTACGCGCTCGTATCATTCCGAGAAAACGCGCTCGCACCGAACGTGGCGGGCTTCGAGGCGAACCTGACTCGCGTCTATGCTTCAAACGGTTACACGGTTTACTCTTGTTGAAACGCGTTCCGCGAAGGCATACGCTTCCTTGAGCCCTAGCGCGGCAAAGCAGACAAGGGGGAGCGCGAGGAACACGATGAAGCGGTCCATGAACACGTTTATCCCCACGAGGTCGTTGAAGCACGCGAACAACCCCGCACCAACGCAAGCCAGCAAGAGTAGTTCGGTCTCGTTCGGAACGCGCGAGCGCAACGCCCGCCAGAACGCGGCGAGCGCGCCGAGCGCACCGAACAACAGCACCGCCTTACCGGTCTTCGTCAAAAGCAAGTCGAAGGTCACGCGTCCGCCTTCGTGGTGCTGGAACTGCGCCAAATCGAATACCGCGAGGTTGCCCATCACGAAGAAGTGCCAGGCGAAGTACGCGGCAACGCCGCACGTCCAGCACGCGAAACCCAGGCGCGCCTCGGCTGGGAAAACGAGTTTCTTGGCGTGCCACGAGGCGTGCGCAACGCGCGCGAAGGCGTAGGCGAAAGCGCAGCCCACGAGGAACACGCCGGCTTCCTGGTGCACGAGCGTCACGAGGAGGGTGGCTGCGGGCGCGGCGCGCCAGTTGTTCTTCGCGAGGAAATAGAACGCCACGGGGAGCAGGGCGAGCCCCAGCGCCTGGGGGAGGGGGCGCACCGTGTAAATCAATAGTTCGGGCACGAGGCAGGACGCGAACGCTGCTGCGGCGCCCGCCCATTCGCCCCAGGCGCGCGACGCGAGCAAATAGAACCCTAGAGGCAGGAGCAACGCAAAGAGCAGGACAAAGAGCCGCCCCACCAAATCAAAAGACAAACCCGTCAAGAGAACCGCCTCGGCGTAAGCGAAACGGAACAACGGCACGTAAAGATTCGGCGCGCCTCCGCCGTACGAGTAATCGTCCTGAATCGGGTAGAAACCGGTTTCGACAAGGTGGCGGGCGTTCGCCACGTGAATCATGGTGTTTCCATACGTCGGCATCACGAACTCGCTTAACACCGCCGAATGCGCGTACAAGCTCAATGCGATTGCCGCGAGCAGGAGAAACAGGGGCGCGTTGCGGTTCATGCCGGGTTCACCCGGTAGATTGCCGCGCCGTTGTCGAACTCAAGCGAGAAATACGGCGGAACGAATAATGAACGATTTAATTCAACCCACTCGTATCCCGCGAAAACTTTGCGGTCGGGCGCCCAAACGTATTCCGCGCCGTACTTTAACGCGGTGGCGTGCGCCTCCTCGGGAGTCTTGGCTTGGTAGAACGCGTATTGTATGTCGTGCATGCGTTCGACCACGTTCGGGATTACCGCCCAGTCCCCGCCCACCGTGCCCTCGCGCCGCGTGTTCCCCATCAGGAATTCTCCCCCGAAAATGTCAGTGACGAAAACCGCGCGTTCGGGCGTATTCGCAATAACCCACTCCAACGCGTCGCGTTCGTTGGGCGTGACCACGGGCGCCATCCAGGGCTGCGCCTGGGAGCGCGCGGACTCGAAGTCCGCGAACGCCAGCCACGCGGCGAAAACCAACAGCACGCCCAAGATTATTCTCCGCACGATGAAACAAAGAAGCGGGAACCCATTAAAAAAAGCGTTGACTCCACAGTTAAACGATGAAAAAAGCGTGGAAGGCGTTCGACGATGCCGCGGCGGAGTGGGATGAGCGCAAGCGTTTCCCCTTGAGCGCCGCCCGTCTACTCGCCGAGGGCACGCGGGGCGCACGCGCGTTGGACGCGGGGTGCGGAAACGGACGCAACGCACTCTTGCTCGCGGGGTTCAAGGAAGTGCACGCGTGCGATGCGAGCCCGGCGCTCGTGGCTTGTGCCAAGAAAAACCTGGGCGAACGCGTTGTTGTGCAAGAAGGAGATTGCCTCGCTCTACCTTATGCAAACGGGTTCTTCGATGCCGCGTTCTACTTCGCGGTGCTTCACCATTTTCCAGACGAAGAGCTGCCGCGGGCGCTCGCCGAGGCGTGGCGCGTGCTCGCCGCGGACGGGAAACTGTATGCGAGCGTGTGGACGCGCGACAGTGGAGAGAAAAGCATATCCATACCCAAGAGGGACGGCGGGAAAGCCGAACGCTATTACCGCTTCTATTCGCTTGAAGAACTGCGGCATGCGCTCGAAAAACAAGGATTTAAAATCCTGGACTCGTTCTATGAAGCGCGGGGCGAACGCGTTCCCGCGCGCGAGTCGCAAAACTTGTGCTTTATCGCTTTGAAGGTGAACTGAATGGAAGAACTCAAGAAGAAGGTAAACCAGCTGTTCTACGCCACCGCGGCGGTAGCAGTCGTGCTCTTGGTATTCATCTTGTACTTCGTGGTTCAACTGGGCTCCACGAACAACCGCCTCGAACAGGCGGTCCTCGCCCAGAACACCCAGTTCGCCGCGCGCCTCACCCAAATCGAGTCGCGCCTCTCGAACCTCGAGTACGTGAACCCGTACAAGGCGGTTTCCGCGCAATTCTATTATGACTCAAGCTGCACACTGTGCGCCTGGGGCGCCGACGATGTTGACCAGGTAATAGCTGGATTCGCAGCCAAGAACGTGCAACTCGAAGCAATCGACATAGCCTCGCTGGCAGAATCCCCTGTGCTCAAGGCACCCGCATTCCACTTCGCCGATTCGGACTCCTCGCGCAACCAATACTTCGGCGAGTTCGTGACGCAATCCCAGTACTTCGGCGGATACGCCACCCAGGTCAACGGCGAAATCATCGTGCTCAACAACGCGTTCTCCGTTGTTTACGGGGAGCCGTGCGGCGAGGAAGGCAAGGCGCGCCTAGACGCGTTCTATTTCTCCGACGACCTCGCGGCAATCCAACTCATCGCGGATGCAAAGAACACGCTCGCCAAATACGACGGCGTCACCGTTAACCTCCGTTGCCTGCCCGCGGACGCGAACGGCGAGAACAAGTGCCTCGGCGACATCGGCGAGCAAGCATTGAACGAGTCCGTCGCGCTCGCGCTGGAATACGAAGTCAATGCCGAGGACGGCGCGCGCTTCCTCCTGAACTGCGGGTACGAGTACTCCGCTTCGAGCGGCGGGCAAATCGAGGCGACAACGTGTTCGGCCGCACCCGATGCCTGCGCGTTGCCCACCGCAAGCCCCGCGGCTGAATAGTTTTAAAGCCCGCGCGAACCACAAGTATAGCGTGAAGCAGGAACTCGCCATTGCCGTTGCGCTTCTATTGTTCGGGAGCCTCGCACAAACCGTCGAACTCGCTGCGGGCGAGTCCGCCGCGCTCGGCGCCTGCATCCTCACCCTCGACGACTACGCTTCAACAAAAGCCCTCTTCTCAATCGACTGCGGAGACGGTGCGACAACGTTCTACCTGGCACCGGGTGAGTCGCGCGAAATCCCGTCGGGCATCGTGAAGCTGGATGCACTTGCCCACGAACGCGCCTCGCTCTCGCTAACCGAAATCGATCTGACTAATTCACCCGAGGAAGCCCTTGGAATCGCGGCGCCCTTCATCACAGGTTACCCCGCCGAAAGCGTAACCGTTGAGGAAGGCGACTGCAACGGGGGACGCGGCTGGGGAGAATGCTGGCTCGTGTCCGCCCACCGCACCGTGGCAGTGCCCGCCAACAACGGCTTACCTGGTTTTGAACGCAACGCGGGCGCAATCGTCTACGTTACCCGCGACGGCAGCATCCAACGCGTGTTGGAAGTGACTTGAACAACCATGCGCGCGCGCGACTACGCCTTAATCGCCGTCCTCCTCCTTGCGGCTGCGGGTTATTATGCTTACCAGAACGTCCTGCCGGTTGCCGCGAGCGCGCGCGTCACGGTAACCGACGAAACGGGTTCGCCAGTGAACGCGCTCGTGCAATTATTCGCGAACAACCAGCTCGTAGCCGAAGCGAACGCCTCGCAAGGCGTAGCCCTGCTCGAAGCGGCTGTCCCGCGGGGCGCGGTCCTGATGGCGCGCGCCGAAGCCACCGGCTTTTTGCCCGCACGCTCGGGTTTCAGGGGCGCCGCGGTGAAGCTCGTGCTCGAACGCGAAACCCTGGCAAAGCCGCGCGTTGACTTTGTCATCGCCACGGATTTGGATGCAATCCGCGGAAAGTACGGCGCCGAGTACGCTGAGGCAGTGAGCGAGAAGATGGATTCGCTCGCCGAAGCCGCAGAAGCCGATGACTTGACAACACGCGTCGTGCTCCTTGAAAACGATTACGCGTCGGTGGGCGCGGCGGTCAACGACTTGACTCCCTCTTACCTGCTC
>Ga0265296_1004570_pt1 | contig 11966 bp, 9 predicted proteins | sample MunlanPumphouse1_FD_189073 | JGI IMG/M metagenome (GOLD analysis project Ga0265296, IMG submission 189073) | Groundwater microbial communities from a municipal landfill in Southern Ontario, Canada - Pumphouse #1 | ecosystem: Environmental > Aquatic > Deep subsurface > Groundwater | place: Canada... | reverse complement strand
TGATAACATCCGTAGCTACGCATTCGCAGCCTCGCTCAGAAAACAAACTGGTAGCCCATCCGGTTCCCGCACCAATTTCCAGAACCCGTTCTTTTCCTGTCAGAGATATGTCAGCAAATACCTGCTCAAAATCTTTTGTTGAGCTCAACACCCATTTTGGTTCTAGATTGGCCCGTGTAGCAATCAACTCTTTTTCAGCGCCCGCTTCAATCTCCCGCTTTATTGCTTCATTCTTCCCAACGGAATCTCCTGAATTATAGCGCGTTGCGGGCTCATCATTTTTCAACATATTCAATATGCCATCATCGCAGCGATACTCCCGACCGCAGGAAGAGCATACAAACGCACCCGCGTGTATCACATGCACGTCACCATGCTCGACGCTGACGCACGATATATCATCGCCGCCACACCTCGTACATTTTAGAATATCGAGTAACGCTTTTCTCATATACTCTTCAGGACACCATGAGATTACTCTCTTTTATGCAAACCCCTATATGTGTAATCATGGAAGGGGTCCTGTTATCCCATGTGTGATGTCGGCTTTCTTCGATGAGACGCTTTCCAACAGCATCTTTACCTGTTTCGACTGCCTTCTTCAGCAACGCATCAAAGCCTTCATGGGTCTCTGCTATGGATATTAGGTCGCCACATCCTGCGACCTCAGGAATGGTGGTCGAAACCGTCGGACATCCTGCCGCCATGTATTCGTACAACTTCAAGGGACACAGTGACTCTGTAATTCTATTTCGTCGAAACGGCATGATACCCACATCAAAGTGCGCTAGATACCCGGGAAGCTCTTCATATTTCCTATAGCCGAGTGCACGGACGTTATGCATTCTCCACAGAGCTCTCGCCCTAGCGTTTGTACGGATATCTCCAATGAATACAAATGATATGGCTGGATTGGAAGTGGCAAGATATTCGAGCAGGTCGCAATCGATGAAGCAGTCATCGACATGGCCCACGAAGCCGACTATCGGCCTTGAAATGCTTTTCATTCCATCCGGCACTGATTGCGAAGCTCTCGTGTGTTCGCATACGCTGCTATCCACCGCATTTGGGATATACCAGCAATTCTCATTTAGCTTTACCTTATCGGCATAGAGCTTCTTGGCGGTTGCAAATACCGCCATCGCGCCGCGCGCCATCTCCTCATCAGTCTTTCGGATTTCCTCTCTGCCCATCAACGCGGAGCCGAATTCCGAATAGGCATCATAACACTCATATATGTAGGCAACCTCCCCCGCCAAACCGATGCAATGCTTCTGCCATGGATTGTATATCCATGAAAGTCTCACTCTCGAGGCAAAACCAAGCTCGCTCATTATCCTTCTCAGATGCAATTGCATCCGCCACCGTTGTAGTACTCTAACAATGGGCGTCCTACTTGCAATTTGGTCATGGATATATACGATAGGAGTATAAGTGTAGAGATTCCCCGACTGCTTCTGGACCGCAGACTCATTCATTCTCTTTATCAATCGCTTCCTGTCTTTAAACAGGGCGAGTGGAAGACAGATCGGTCGATTGACACAGAGAATCTTTCCCCCTTCAGGCATATTTCTGGCAAAGGACGAGATCATAGATCGCCTATGATCAGTCTCCCATTCCCCAGACAGATACCACACGATGTCAAAGGGGATGCTCATTTACGAATGGTTTGGAGATGCTACTGCCTTTTCCTCAAGAAGGAGTGCATCTACAAAGAATTTTGTCATCCAGTTCTGGTAGGCAAATGGATTATATCCACCCCATATGGGATACGACCCGCTTATTGCGCCACGTATATTTGCATTCCGCGCGTTGATATTCTGCATGCCCCTAAGATAACGATTCGCCAGTCGAGCAGCTTCAAGATACCTTGTTTCCTTAGTCAATTGATATAGTGTTAACCATATTATTGACATCTGCGCATTACCCGTAAGACAGCTCCATCGTACGGTGGACTGCCAATCAGAATCATAAACTCCCCGCAGTGAACCGTCTGATTTTTGCTCATTCAGAAGCGCATCAGCGGCAACCGTTGCCCTCGCGATATATTGATTAGAGTCAAGGGCAAGGCCACTCTCTAATATACCTCTGATCGTATATGCGATCGTATGTGTAATGGGGTTCTCGTTTTCTAAAAATGCACAATATCGGAACCAGCCGTTTTTCAACTGATTATCGAGTGTCCACTCAATGTTGCGAATGGCAGCATCTCTATACATATTTTCACCTGATAACCTAAACAGCTCCAACAACGCCCACGAAACCCTCGTATTATACGCATGCGGAACGCCATTAAATACATGCTGTCGCCAACACCCATCCTTATCCATCACTGAACAGAGCCACTTCCCCGCATTCTTGGCTGCACCAAGGTATTCTACGTTGCCTGTCTCTTCATATGCGCGCAACCAACCAAAGATAACCTGTCCCGTATCAAAAACGAGCGGTTCGAGGTTTCCAACTTCGGCACCATATGGGATAGCTCCATTTTTCAGCTGAACCGATAATTCCCAACCAGCCATCCTCAGCGCTCTATCCGAATAACTCCGATCACCTGAATATCGAGCATAATCAAAGAATGTTGGAATTATATAGCCGGTCGTTTCCCTGTGAGAAGGCTGCCAACCATGAAGTATTGAATATCCGGCTGAAACGCCACCATCTATTGTTATATCCTGCGCACGGCAAAGCCATTCCATCGCGCATTGAAGATGTGCGTGATTTTCGAATTCACGATATCTTCTACCAAATACATCCCCCAGCACTATGCGTGCGTTCGATGGCGCTCCCAATCTTGCCGCGTACTTATAATATTTTCCTTTAAACAAGACGCCTATCCTTTTCACTATCATTAGACATTCCCCAATACTGATAAATAGGCAGCCTGTGTTTTTTCGATGTTCTTCTCGATCGAAAACAGTAATTCAACGCGTTCTCGACCCGCTTTTCCCATAACCGCACAACTGAGAGGCGCACCATATAATGTCTTGATAGCGTCCGCCAGCTTTACTGGGTCATCTGGATTGACAAGGCGTCCCGTTTTTTCATCATCCACGATTTCTACTGCACCACCCGACCTTGTTGCTACAATAGGCAGCTCCATTGCCATCGCTTCAATAAGAACTCGGCCAAACGGCTCGGCCGTTGATGGGAGAACAAGCATATCCAATGCTGCATACAACTCGCGCATGTTTTCAACAAAGCCCGTAAATATAATTCGTTTCTCCAGTCCATAGTCAGTCACCATTCGTCTCAGCTTCTCCATATAATCAGCGCTGCGGTCGATGAAGGTCTCTCCAACAATCACCGCTTTTGCATTTGGGCATACCCGGACGACCTCAACCATAGCCGTAATAAAGAGATCCTGTCGCTTATGAGGGCTTATCCTTGCAATCACGCCTATGAGATAGTCATCGCGGTTTATTCCGTATCTCTTCCTGAACCCGTTATTATTGGACATCGGTGCAAACTCAGTCAGGTCAACGCCATTGTGAATTGTAACAACCTTCTGACCCCGCCGCAGATATCCTCTGTAGCTTTCAGCAGTGGCGCGTGAGTTTGCTATTAAAAGATCAGGGAAATGGAGAAGCGTCCGCCAAAAGGACCTGTAATCAGGAATCATATTTCTTGTGTGGCATACGATGGGAATTCGATTCAATCGCGCTGCCGGAAGACCATACTGGTTACATATCTCGACAGTGCAGGCGACGAGGTCAATATGGTTATTTCTGATAAACCTCGCCAGACGCCATACCGTGCCCATGTAACGGCCTGGGAAAGGTAGTGTTATCTTTTCTAACTGCATCGTGTCGACGCGAACGTCCAGCGCCCTTGCACGCTTTGATAAGGGCCCTTCAGAAGGCATCACATACACTGGGTTCCAGATATTCCTGTCCATCTTCTCCAGCAACAAGAGCGTGCTGATCTCCGCGCCGCCGATCTCCGGAACGAAGCTCAGAAACAGGAGATTGTGTTTTCGTTTATTCACAAGGTTGCATGGCCACAACAGCAGGGCTGCATTCAAAACAAATCCAGAACGACGAAAGGATAAGGTAATTCCTTCGCCTAGAGTCATCCCAATCAAAGAGGACATGCCACACAATGTCATGCGTCACATTGTGCCCCGTGCACGCGGTCATATGCGTAGACTTATGCATCCCTCCGCCGTATCCAGAACGATGAGCCTTTATACGTTCCTCCGTTCGAGCTGCGAAATACACTCCCGACTTCGTCCTTATGCTTCATCGACATGTAATGCGTCCCCCACAACACTTCGTAATCCCTGTTATTTATCAGAAGCGCTTGGAGTAAATATTGTTCATTGAAATAAGGACCGCTCAGAATAGTCGATTTCATCACCTCGTAGGGAAGCCGTATATCGTGTACGTGCACGACGACACCGCGATCGAGCTGCGGAAGCACTTCCAGGAACAGATAATTGACGTCGCCACCCGACTTCACGATGTGCGACGAATCGATAAACAAGATATCGTTTCGTGTCAGAAGATTAAAATACTCGTACCCAAGTTTCTGCACCTTGCATGCGATGAGCTCTATCGATTCGCCCTGCATATTCCGCAAGAGGTCACTTGGACATGGTTCGATCGCCCGCACCGATGCGTTGACACCATGCAGTTCATGGTTCCTCTTCACCGCCGCGGCGCATACCTGTGTCGAGCGGCCGGCACCTATCTCGATAATGGTCTTCGGCTTGAAATGTCGAATCATACAATAATAGACTTCCGCATCGGTATTCGCGAACATGTGGTTATCGAAATAGAATTCATTCTTATTGTTTCCTGCGCGCTGTTGCAGCGGACGGTCAAACTCATGCGTATAATGCGGACATTCGTCGCGCAGGAATCTGAGCTGCTCCGCCTCATTAAGATCGATCCCGTACATACTCTTTGGACGGCTATCCCAGACCGGATTATTCTGTACATCCTCGAACTCCGGTAGCGACGAATAATAATGAATGGGCATCACGTGCAGGTCCAACATTCTAAAAGCGCCCATTTTCTGAAGCGCAAGCAGCGGATATCGTAACGCGCGTTTAATCATCATATCCTCACCTCGGCCGTTCAAGAAGACCGGTATAGACATACTGCATTTCGTCGACGTTCTTCCGAATGGCCAATTGCGTTTCCACGCCGCCGATGTGTGGCACACACCCAAGAACGAGAATAGTATATTTTCGATGATTCACAGAGGTTTTCCGGCGACCACGAAGGGGGAATGCTCGAAGGCAAGGGGTCGGGTGCGGCAATAACTTACAAGATTTTCGAGCGCAATTAATGAATACGTGAGGGGAAACACGAGGACACCTGCGTTCATCCCGCGCGACATCCTGCTCACAGCGGTAGCCATGCCATAGGCGAAGCGGCCGATCCTTCCCACACCGCCGGACGCCACCACGACCTCAAACCCCACGCTCTCCAATTTCCGCACGATATCCTCGCGCGAATATCCTTCTCGTACGTGACCGTTGTCCGCGTCCACATCGCGCGGCGCCTTATGGGGATCGCCGAAGGGCACCTGAAGGAACAACAATCCGCCGGGTTTTAACGAGCGATACAACGCAGCGAGCATGCACACGTCATCGCACACGTGCTCAAGCACATGTGTCGAAATCACGACATCGTACGATTGCTGCGTCGGCACCGCGGCGGCATCCGCGCAGATGAAACGCACATTAGTTCTTCCCATCTTGGCTCGTATGGCCTCGCAATCTTCGACAAGTCCTTTATCGATGTCGATCCCATCGACCGAAAACGACCTGTTTCTGCTCAACCAGAATGCGCAGGCCCCGTTCGCCGAGCCGATTTCAAGAATGGTTGCGGGTAAAGCGCCCAAATGGCGCTTAAGATATCTTCTGTTCACCCGATGGCGAATGAGATACCCCGGAAATATCTCGCCAAAGAGCGCGTAGATCATCCGCCCCTTCCGACTGAGCCTTTGACTATATTTCAATTCCCTGCCGTACATATCATATCCCTTTGTTGTGCGTGATGGTTCCGCAAAGGTTAGTGCACGTGTGCGATGACATCATTCATAATCGAATCTATTTTCCTTCCCACCGTAACCCAGTTGAATTCCTGCACCACTCTTTGCCGACCATTGGTCCCGAGCGTATACGACAATTCTACGTCGTTTAATAATCGTATGAGCGATGACGCGATCTCCTCGACACTGTCCGGATTGACCAGCACGCCCGTGACGCCGTCCATCACCGCGTCCTCGATGCCGCCCGAACGGCCCGCGATCACGGGCTTTCCGCAGGCATTCGCCTCGAGATAGACGATGCCGAAACTCTCGTAATCGATATCGACCGTTTTCGAGGGCATGACGAACACATCGGCCGCATGATAATAGGGCGCCACGCACGTCGGCTCAACATAGCCCAGCATGCGCACGTGCTCACCCAGCGCCAGCTCGGCAATACATGCGCGTATCGAATCCTCTTCGGGCCCTTTGCCCACAACAAGATAACAAAGGCGTGGAATCTTCTTAATAACCTCGGGAAGCGCCCGCAGGACATTCAGATGATTCTTCTTTGCCACCAGTCTCGATATGCTGAGCATGACTTTCATTCCCTCGAGGCCCAGCGTTTTTTTGAGATGCGCACCTGCCGAGGCATCGGCGAATGCCGCCGGATCCGTTCCGGGATGAACGATAGCGATTTTATGTTCCGGGTATCCGTGATCCGCCACTAACCGCTGCGTGGCTTTGCTGTTGGCGATTATGCGCGTCGCATTCCTTAACACGATTCTCGATGCCCAACGATCGGCGCGCGTGAAGCGATGATGGTAGGCGTTGAATTCCGTACCATGGACGAGAATCACATATGGGATCTTAAACAGTTTCCTCGCGAGCACACCCGACAACCAATGCGTCGAGCCGAAGTGACCGAAAAAGATGATATCAATGTTGTCATGTCGAACGGCCTTCAGAACGGCATGAATCGCCTCCACGGAGGTGGGGCGCATGCGACCGCTCAATCTGTGGGTCTTGAATGGCTGATCGCCATCGAACGCCTCGGCCCCCGGAAATCGATTCGCGATAACAGCGACACGATTACCGCGATCGCAAAGCTCTCGACAGATATTATAATTAAACGCGGCAATGCCACCGTCCATCGGGGGGAAATTATCTGTTACGAAGAGTATGTTCATCTTATTCCTAGGCAGTTGCCACAAACTGGATGTGACCGGCGAAGTGAAATGGAGCTACCTCGGCAATATATTCTCGTGCCTTTACAAAATCGTCCGACAAATGACCACGCCTTATCAGCGATGTAACAGCGCGCAGATAAAATATGGGGTAGACTAACGCTACAATTCCTATTCTCGCAATGATAAAAGCCGCCCGTTCACCCCACTTCTTTGGCAGCAGACGAATCAGCAGACCACGCAGAATCAATGAAAACGCATTAATCCCGGAGCTCAATTCAACCTCGCGGAATCCGGCACCCAACAAGGCGCATTTGATGCCTGCCCCGGTAAATCCATAATACATGCACTCGTCGTGAAATGGTTCCATGCAAGAGACGCTTCCATACACGCTACCTCCATCTGCAAGCACCCGTCTGATTTCATGCAGCGTGGCATTGGGATCATTAACGTGTTCTAATACCTGCCAGATTACGACATTATCAATACTCTTATCCGTGAATGGAAGTCGTTTGCCGTCATATACTATTGTTGCACCGCCACGTGACTTATCGATGTCACATCCTATATATGTCCATCCCGCGTCTTCGATCACCTTTCTGTGCCGACCATCGCCACAGCCTAAATCGAGGCACACGCCCTTTCCCCTCGCCATATTCAGATGAGAATTCTTCCAATCAAATTTCCAGTTCGCCAGAAGTGTCATTCTTGTCGCAAATCGTCCTTACCAAATATTAGCAACCAGGCCTCAACTTCATAAACAGTCCACGTAAGACATCAACCTGTGCATCAACCGTCTGAAATATTGTCGATCGCGCACGTGCTTCCTTGCCAAGCGTATTGCCATATTCGACATTACCGACAATTCGTCTAATTGCATCGGCAAGCGCTTTTGAATTTTCCGGCGCAACCAAAATGCCGCTCTTCCCATCCTCAACTATTTCACTCAGCGCGCCAACCCTACTCGCTATAACCGGTAACCCGTGAGCCATCGCCTCGTGCACGGCCTGTCCAAAACCCTCCTTAAGTGTGGGCGACACGAATAGATCAGCCTTACTATATTCATCGAACAAATCGAAATCAGATAAAAACCCCGTAAAACGAACTCGATTTGAGATATCATGATCCTCTATATATCGTTGAAGCTTATCCATGTATTCGTCTTCCTTTACCATGCCTACAAATGTTACCTTCACGTGAGCGGGTAGATCCTTGAAGGCTTCGAGGAGATATATCTGCCCCTTGTTTCGCCTGATATTGCCAACGCACAGGATATTGACTGAATCAGAAGGTTTCTTCCCGACGCGAACGACAGAATTGCTGCAAGACTTCAACACAGGATAGAGAATATGAATCTTGTCTCTAAAATCACCATATCTACATACCCAGTCACCTGTATATTGACTGTTCACCACAATCAGTGAGACTGACCTGAACGTGATGTTGTTTATAAATCTGTGATACTGTTTCCTAATCACAGAGAAACCTTCGTCTTCGTACGTCTCTTTGACAAAGAGAACTATCCGTCTCCCCTTGAGATAACGAAGCAGGATGTTTGCGATGAAATACTCTGGGCGGTTTAGGAGATTCTGAATTATTGGGGCTTTCCCATCCTCCGCCCTGAGTATTCTGTAGTTTTGGTATTGCTTGTTTATTGTTCCCAAAACCCCGTTCTTCGTTTCCGATTCCGCGTAGACTTCGATTATCTCATCGCCCCTTGAGCATAATAGCTCGATTAACTTCTCGAGCACCTTCTCGCCACCGGTTCTTGGTTTATTAAATCTTGGTAACGCCCAAACGACTTTCATTATCAGGATACCACCTCTCTAGATCAACGCCGTGTAATCAGTCCTATGATTAACACCGATACGCATCAGCTCATATCTGTCCACGTCAGGGCCGTTGACACCATATTCGAGAGTCATTGATGACTTGATCCCGATTTCTTCGAGTATTTTTCGACTTTCCGAGTTGTAATCACCTTTTCTTCCATAGGGATAGGCGAACGTTATGACAGGCATTTCCACTATGGATTCGATCCTCGTTATGGAATCGGAAATCTCTGCGCGCATCCTATCACCATCAAGAGTTGTTACCGCTTGATGCGTCATAGTATGGGCTCCGAATTCCATCCCAGCATCCCGCCACGATCTCATCGCATCTGAGGTCATATAACCCTTGCCGCTTGATATCGCGGCCTTTTCCATCACCCGCTTATCGACCTCATTCAGGCGATACATTTCTTCAATAATTTCATCTCGCCGCTCACTTGTATAGTATTTCAGTTTGCCGCAAATTGCTTCCACACTCGCATCGACATCCTTCTCACTCACACATTCCATATCATCGCTCGTCTTAAGCGTTCTTCTCTGAGTCGATAAACAATGCAGCAGATATGACACCCTGTCCCCCCAAGGTATTACATGCGTATCAATGTACGCAGCAGTTACGTAAACCGTCGCCGGGGCTCCCGCTTGTCTAAGGATCGGTAACGCGTTCACAGCGTTGTCAATGTACCCGTCATCAAACGTAATCAGCAATTCTGGCAATTCGGGCACTCGATTCCCATCAAGACGATCCACAAGCTGTTTTTGGTTAATGATACGATAGCGATGTTTGAGATATTCGATCAACCTTCTGAGCCCTTCAGGATCTGCGCCTATATTCTTATCATAAAAGACTCCACTAACACTGCATACGCGGTGGAGGCATATTATCGTTAAGGAAGTGTCGTATCGCTTTTTCACTCTCGCCTGCGGTCGAACATGCCGCACCGACTTGAGGAGAATACTTCTTTTTACATCGGAATTAAGAGAACGAATAGTTCTCAGCATACTGTACACCCCGCCCATTCGCAGTATGCTCGTAATAGATCTGAGGTTACGCTTGTATGTGTTAATGGATGCAGGTCTGCTCTTTATAGAGCGTACTACATAGCTCGCTGCCTTCCCTGCCTCATCCTTATCAAGCATCATCTCGGCCGCACACGCATAAAGCTGTGACATTGTGGCCATGGCTTCGTCCTTGAATTCGCTTATCAGATCATCTCGCCTGGCCATGGCCCGTTCACGGTATGCTATGGCGGCACACAACATCTTTATGCCGTCCCCGCTGAGGCTCACATGGCTATCCAGCTTATGGACGGCAAGCACGCTGTCGAGATATTCAAACGTATATTCCGCCGCTATCCGCAGCCACATGTCGCCGTCTTCACCACACTTCATACTCTCATCAAACAGCCCTACCCTATCGAAACACGCCCTTTTAGCCACCACTGAGCATGTCGGCACGAAGGTCCGCTTGAATAACTGTCTGAATACATTCCCCCTGTGAAACTCGTGCACCATCTGTCTGCGAGTCATCCTTAGACCTGCGTCGTTGACGCAGAGGATGTCTGAATAGATCAAGCCCGCCTCTGGATTATTCGTAGCGCACTCTACCTGTCGCCGGATCTTGTCCTTACGCCAATAATCATCAGAATCCAGAAAGGCGATGTACTCTCCCGTCGAGGCCCTAATGCCGGCATTTCGGGCACTCGACACACCGCCATTTTCTTTTTTGAGATACCTGATGCGCCCCTCATAGCTCTTCAGAGCCACTTCCGTACCATCGGTTGATCCGTCATCTATAACGATGATCTCCAGATTTCCATAGCTCTGCCCGAGAGCACTATCGATGGCGCTGCCGACGATGCGCGAGCGGTTATAGGTGGGGATGATGACGCTGACGAGTGGAGTCGTATTCATTCGGGGAACACATCAGAGATCATATTGAGCGATGAAGCCAACTTCTCGTTGAAGTTGAAATCCAGAATGTTCGATCGCCGCTTTTGACGGCAGATTCCCCTTTCGGCACCAGATATAGGCCATCTGATATCCCTTGCCACGAGCCTCTTCAAGCCCAGCCCGGAGCAGGTTTGTGTAGATGCCTTTTCCGCGGCATTCCGGAGCGACATAGAAGTCGAGCAAGGCGCATTCGTCGCACTTCAACTGAAGATCTTCCTTGATCTCGCCGATGCGCACTGCGCCGGTTGCGAACCAGCCGTAGCCAAGCACATTTCCATCCACGTCCGTGGCCACGATGCAGCGATACCCCCTGCCGCGATAGTGCTGTATCCGCTCCGGCTTCCCCTGTGACCAGTATCGGATGGCGATCTCCTCCGCGTCGCTGTCCGTGCCAAAACTGCAATGGTACTTCACGCCCGAAGGGCAGTCAGGGCCTTGCATGCCCGCATCTGAAACCAGCGACCGTTCATAGACGCACAGGACATGCCTGCCCATGCGGGCCATCGCGCGAACCCTTCTGAACGCCCGCACCGTCTTCTGCGCCATCCGATAGGAAGAAGGCTTCGGATTGTAGATCGAAATCCCCTTCAGCGGGACATAGGTGTCCGTCCAGTAGCGCTTGTACGTTTCCTCACCCCTGAGAAAATCCAACACGTCGGTGTCATAGCCTTCAATCAAGTCTCGTATCAGAAACCAGTTCAGGATCTTCCCCGGAGACATCTTTTCAAAATCGGGATCATAAGCGCAGTTGTAATGATAGTACCTGCCCTGATAGTTGAAATGGATGTGAGAGGCGACCATTTTATCGCCCACGGTCAGCCCTAGCATCTCAATAAATTGATGGTTGTTTGGCAAACGGTTGAGCAATGACTGCATGAACTCCACATTATTCTGATCATCATATTGTGTGGCATTTCCATCAGCGCACCACCTCTTTCGGTGCATCTCAAAAAACTGTCCAATCCTCGATGATATTTCCTCTGCCCCCACAATCCTCTCGTACCTGACTTCG
>Ga0265296_1004569_pt1 | contig 11966 bp, 12 predicted proteins | sample MunlanPumphouse1_FD_189073 | JGI IMG/M metagenome (GOLD analysis project Ga0265296, IMG submission 189073) | Groundwater microbial communities from a municipal landfill in Southern Ontario, Canada - Pumphouse #1 | ecosystem: Environmental > Aquatic > Deep subsurface > Groundwater | place... | reverse complement strand
CCAAAAACAGAAACTGATCATTCGATAGAAAATATTACGAAGAACACCAACACGGCAGATAGTGGTGTGGCAAAAAATCTACCAAAAGTAGATCCTTACAGAGAAATACCGGAGTAATATTTTCAGGCACTAGGCTTTAGGCACTAGGCGCTAGCTAATAGAATACAGGCTCTAGGCCCTAGGCTTTAGCAAGATAAATACAATACCCCATGAAAACATATCAGGATTTAATTGTTTGGCAAAAATCAATAGAACTTGTGACAAATATATATAGACTCACTGAAAAATTTCCCAAGGAAGAAATATTTGGAATAACTTCTCAAATCCAACGAGCAGCTGTTTCAATACCATCAAATATAGCTGAAGGGAAAATGCGAGGCGGAAATACAGAATTCAAAAGATTTCTACTGATAGCTCTAGCCTCAGGCGCTGAATTAGAAACCCAACTTTTTATATCAAAAAAATTACCTAAAACAGCAAAATTAGATTATAATAATATAGACTCTTTGTTAGAAGAGATTATGAAAATGTTGAATAAATTAATTTCGCAGCTAGGGCCTAGCGCCTAGTTGCCTAGAGCCTATCTATGCAATTCAAGGTTCCACAATTTTTAGAAATAGAAGACAAGATATTCGGCCCTTTTACCTTTAAGGAATTTGTTTATTTGGCCGGTGGAGCCGGTATATGTTATATACTTTTCAAGTTATTAGGACTTGTTTTGGGTGCTATACCAATTTTAGCTGTGGCAGGATTATCGCTGGCATTAACTTTCTATCATCCGAACGGCAAACCTTTCATCAATATGGTTGAAGCTGGAATAAAATATGCTATGCAGAGTAAACTTTATATTTGGAAAAGACACGAAATTAAAGTAAATGCCAAACAGCAACAGCAAATAAAAGCAAGTGCTGAGTTAAAAAAAGAAACGATGAGTCAGAGTGGAGTAAGGTTAAGTGGCAGCAAACTTAGAGATTTGGCTTGGAGTTTAGATGTTCTGGACTTAAAAAAATGATAAATGCAAAAGCAACTCAAGAGTTCGTACCAATCAAGGAAGTCCGTGATGGTATTGTTGTCTTGAAAGATGGAGGACTCCGGGCGATAATACTCGCTAATTCAGTTAACTTGTCTTTAAAATCAGACGACGAACAAAGAGCTACAATACTCCAGTTTCAAAATTTTTTAAATACTTTGGATTTTTCCGTACAAATATCGGTCCAATCAAGAAAACTGGATATTAGGCCGTATCTTCTGCTTTTGGAAAACAGAATGAAAGTACAAAGCGAACCATTGCTTAAATTACAAACAAAAGAATATATTGAATTTATCAGAAACTTTACCGAATCGGTAAGTATTATGACCAAAAACTTTTTCGTGGTAGTTCCTTATACTCACGTGAGTTTAAAACCGGAGGCTGGGTTTTTTGGAAAATTATTTTCAAAAAGAAACAAGAAAGAAGAAGAAATTAAAAATCAATTGGATTTTGAAGAAAAAAGATCCCAGCTTGAAGAGAGAGTAAGTGTTATTCAGCAAGGACTTTCCCGTTGTGGTATAAAAACAGCCCAATTGGGGACAGAAGAAGTGGTAGAAGTATTTTATAAAGTTTTCAATCCGGGAGAATTAGAAGGAAAAATAAACATAGGCAACTAGGCCTTAGGCCTTAGGCGCTAGCAGAATCAAATGCTAATGCTTAGAGCCTAGAGCCTAGAGCCTAGAATGCAATGTCAATTTTTGATAAATTATTAGGAAAAAAGAAGACAGATGAAACAAAAGGAGCAAGTGCTTCTGTTTTGGCAGTGTTGCCGGAAGAAATCTACGAATCGGCTAAATTAGAGCTCCAAGATATTATTGCTCCATCGGCTTTAAAGATTGAATCTAAATCTATAAACTTAGGTGACAAAATCGCTCGCACTTTTTTTATAATTTCTTATCCTAGATTTTTAAGCGATAATTGGTTTTCTCCGATAATCAATTTGGATAAAGTTTTTGATGTTTCAATCTTTATTCATCCAGTAGATACATCACTTGCCTTAAGACAATTTCAGAAAAAAGTGGCCGAAGTACAAAGCCAAATAAATGTGCGTGAAGGAAAGGGGATGGTCCGTGACCCGATGCTTGATACCGCCTATCAAGATCTGGAAGGGCTTCGTGACAATTTAATCCAAGCGCAACAAAAAATGTTTGATGTTAGTGTCTATATCACAGTTTATGCCGACAACGATTTGGAGCTTTATAAAGTTGAGAATGAAATAAAATCTCTGCTTGAATCAAAAATGATTTATATCAAGCCGGCCCTTTTCCAACAGGAAGAAGGTTTCAAAAGCGTCATGCCGCTCGGAAATGATTTGCTAAATATCCATCAAAAATTAAATTCCGAACCGCTTTCCAGTATTTTCCCATTTATTTCTTTTGACTTGACTTCAGAGATGGGAATACTTTATGGAGTGAATAGACACAATTCAAGTTTGGTGATTTTTGACAGATTTTCATTAGAAAATTACAATTCTGTCACCTTTGCTAAGGCAGGGTCAGGAAAATCATATTTTACAAAATTAGAAATTTTAAGATCTCTAATGTTTGATATAGACATTATCGTCATAGACCCGGAACGAGAATATGAATATCTGTCTGAAGCTGTCGGTGGACGATATTTTAATATTTCTCTTTCTTCAGACCACCACATCAATCCTTTTGATTTGCCAATGCCTCGTGAAGATGAATCAGCCGAGGATGTTTTAAGGTCAAACATTATTAATCTAGTCGGACTTTTTAGATTAATGTTAGGTGGTCTTACTCCAGAAGAGGATTCAATGGTTGACCGCGCCATTTCAGAAACTTATGCTATGAAAGATATTACTCCTGATTCAGATTTTTCAAACATTGAACCACCACTTCTTTCAGATTTTGAAATGGTACTGGGAGGTATGGAAGGAAGCGATTCTGTTATACAAAGATTGGTCAAATATACAAAAGGTTCTTGGTCTACTTTTCTTAATAGACCATCAAATGTAGATATCAACAAAAAATTCGTGGTATTTTCTATCCGCGACATGGAAGATGAATTGAAACCGGTCGCAATGTATATTGTAATGCATTATATTTGGAATGCTATTCGCAAAAATTTAAAAAAACGTTTATTGGTTGTAGACGAAGCATGGTGGATGATGAAATCTGAAGACACTGCATCCTTTTTATATTCTATCGCTAAAAGAGGCAGAAAATATTATTTAGGTCTTTCTACTATCACCCAAGATGCATCAGATTTTATGAATTCTCCATATGGTATCCCTATCGTTACCAACTCTTCCATTCAACTTCTCTTAAAACAATCTCCGACCACCATTAACGTTTTACAAAAAACTTTCAATCTTACTGACGAAGAAAAATATTTACTTCTGGAATCTGGAATAGGGGAGGGTATATTTTTTGCTGGATTGAAACATGTTGCCATAAAAGTCATTTCTTCTTATACAGAAGATCAGATTATCACTTCTGATCCATCTCAAATATTATCAATCAGAAAAGCAAAACAGGATTTGGAGGAGGCAGAGAAAAAATAGCTTATAGGTGTTAGCTTATGGCTTTTAGCTAAGGTATAATTAATAAAATGCGGAGAAAATATATAATTTTAAGCCTGATACTTCTTATCGCTTTTGCGGGATTTTTTGCCCATGCCCAAATACGCGACACAGACATTGTTTTAAGCGTTTCGCCTCAATATCCTAATCCAAATCAAAACGTAAATGCCACATTAAATAGCCACACTATCAATCTTGATAAAGCAAATATTACCTGGTCAGTAAATAATCAAGAAATGAGCGGGGGAATCGGCAAAAAATCTTTTTCTTTCAAAACAGGAGATACGGGATTATCTATTATCTTATCCGCGATAATAGACACAATTGACGGGCAAAGCATTCCAAAGACAATGACCATAATTCCAGCAGGAGTAGATATGCTTTGGGAGGCTTATGATGCCTATGTGCCACCTTTTTATAAAGGTAAAGCCTTAGCGCCCAGCCAAGGACAATTTAAAGTGGTAGCTATGCCAAATCTGATAAATCAAAGTGGAAAAGTAAATATAAATAATCTATCTTATGTCTGGAAAAAAGACGGCAATGCCCAATCCAATTCTTCGGGCTGGGGTAAAAATTATTTCATTTTTCAAAATAGTTATTTGGATAGAGATAACACAGTAGAAGTAAAGGTCTCCGACATTTCTGGGGGTACTAATGCTTCTGGAAGAATAACTTTAAATACATCAAGTCCTAAAATACTTTTTTATGAAAATGACCCAACTCTTGGCGTCCGATGGGAAACTGCTTTAAGTAATGGATTTACCATAAATCCAAGCGGAGAAATCCTTACTGTGGAACCTTACTTTTTTTCACCTAAAAATATAAATTCATCAGAGCTTACTTTTGATTGGTTTTTAAATGGAGAAAAAATATCAACCCCAGATCCTAAAAATATATTATCTATCAAACCAGAAGAAGGAAAATCCGGAAGCGCCACCATCAAAATTGACATCAATAATGTCAATACGCTTTTCCAAAGTTTGAGTAAGCAACTGCGAGTTAGCTTTTAGCTGATAGCTTATAGCTAATTAAGAAAGAACCAAAAAAACAAAATGAAATTAAACACAACAAAAAAAATAGCGGCTCTGACATATCTAGCAATATTCTTGTTTGGGTTGTCTGTGCCGTTCGCCACACATGCAGCAGATAAATGGTATTACATAGAAATGGACCAACCATATGCTCTTCCATGGCATGCAGATTCAACAACTGGATCTAATACAGAAGAAGAGTGCAATAAAGCTAGAATAGATAGTGTAACTTCGCTTTATAAAAATAACCATGGTGACACATTAATCACAAAATGTTTCAAACACCCAGAAGGGACAATATTGAAAAGTGATTATTCTTCTTTAAATCAACCAGCAGAAAAAGTATCTGACGTCGCGAAACAATTAAATATAAAAAATTGCACTGAGTCCGGACAAGTTTTAGTCAAAGGTATTTGTACAACTCCTGAAACTCTTAAACCAGAAGAAAAAAAAGTTGATACAAAAACAACTTATACTCCTCTCGCTCCATTGCCTGGACTTCCCGCAGGAGAAGCCTTCGAAACAAGCAGAAATTGTACTAAAGACGCCAATGGAAAAGAGACTTGCACCTGCCCATTCGGAAATTATTTAAATATAATAATTAAACTAGTTATCGGCATTGCGGCAGTTTTGGCTATGGTGATGATAGTGATGGGGGGGATAGAATATATGACCACCGAATTAGTTTCAGGTAAAGAAAACGGAAAAGATACAATTAGAAACGCAATATTGGGACTGCTTATTGCTCTAGGCGCCTATCTTATTTTAAATACCATAAATCCTCAACTGCTCAGCGCGTGTTTAGATAAATTGCCACAGGCAACAATAACAATCCTCCCTTTTGACGCTACCATAAACAGCTATGTGGTAAAAACAAACTCTGCAAGTTGTAAAATAATGACGAACGGAGATTGCACCCCAGCTAATTTAAAAAGTTATTTTGGCAATAAAGCAGAAAATGCTTCGAAAATTTGCAGTGTAGAAAGTGGAGGGAAACCAGACCTCAAATCTGGTTTTGATTATTGTTCGCTTGGCGATAAAGTAACTTTTTCTTTTGGTTTATTTCAAATAAATTTATTAGCCAATGGAGATAAAATTCCAAAGAGTGTTGGAAGTTGTGCAAATTTATTTACTACCAGTAAAGGAGAAGAAATTGGATATGGTAAAGCAGGATATATAGCTAAAGAAAATGGTAAATTTAAAGGATATGACTGTAAATTAAAAACTGAAAGAGGGGACGATTATAAAAAATGTCGCGATTATTTACTGACAGCCGCCGGAAATTTAGAGATGGCAAAAAAATTATTCAACAGCAAAGGCAACACTTTTAAAGATTGGCAAGCTAGCGATTCTGTAGCTTGTCCATCTGCGTTTCAATAATTTATAATAAACAATATGTCAAAAAGAAATTTCATTTTAATAGTTATCATTCTGGTGATTGTGGTTGCTACGGTTTTTGGCTTTTTCTATTTTTATCAACCAAAAAGTCCCAGAGTTGTTTCGGAAACCGTGAATTTTTTGGCAGATTTCTTACCATTCGGCAAAAGTAAAACCACTACACCTTCAGATACAACAACTCCAGTGGATGTTTCAGGGTATATACCAACAACAGATGAAACCCAAAATGTAAAATTAAAAAAGGTTTCTACTTTTCCGGTAGCCGGCTATGGAATATTTATGAAAGAAAGAGAAACGGGGGAATTTGCACCAGCTTTAAGATACGTAAATAAAACCACAGGAAATATTTATCAAACCTTTGCCGATAGAATAGACGAACGAAGGTTTTCTTCAACTATAATACCAAAAGTCTATGAAGCATTCTTCGGGAATAAGGGCGAATCTGTGGTTATGCGGTATTTAAAAACAGACCTGCCTACCGGACAGGCAGGTAATAAAACCATAGAAACTTTCGTCGGTACTCTGCCAAAAGAATATCTTGGGGTAGATTCAATAGCGGCAAACGAAGTGAAGGGTTCTTTCTTGCCAGAAAATATTTCTGATATAAGTGTAGCACCCGATGCCTCAAAAATATTTTATCTATTTAATATAGCAGATAATGCAGCTGGGGTAACTTTTACTTTACAAACCAACACAAAAGTTCAAGTGTTAGATTCTCCTTTTACAGAATGGTTATCTTTTTGGCCTAACAACAAAATGATCACTGTGACGACTAAACCTTCTGCTAATATTCCTGGGTTTATGTATGCCATCAACCCAGACAGAAAAGATTTTAATAAGATTTTGGGTAATATTAATGGTCTGACTACACTTACCAGCCCTAACGGGAAAATGGTGCTTTATAGCGATAATAATTTATCATTAAATGTTTTTAATATAAATACTGGAAATTCAAATTTGCTTGGAGTAAATACTTTACCGGAAAAATGTGTCTGGGGAACAGCTAGTGATATCGTTTATTGTGCTGTACCTAAATTTATTGGCCGAGGACAATATCCGGATTCCTGGTATCAAGGAGAAATTTCCTTTTCAGATGAAATATGGAAAATTGATGTTACAAGCGGAAATACAACAATGATCTCAGACCCAGCTTCAATCAGCGGGGAAGAAGTGGATGGTATAAAACTTAGTTTGGATGAGGGCCAAAATTATCTACTTTTTGTAAACAAAAAAGATTCTTATCTTTGGGAACTTAGTCTAAAATAATTACAAAAAGATCCGAAAATCAAAAATTTTTATTTTCAAATCTTTTTTAAATAGCTCCAATATATTTGATAACTACCCTACGAGAAAGTCCTTCACCCTGTGATTCAGTTTTTAAATCAGTTGCATCAGATAAAAATTCGTGCACTATTCGGCGGTCAAAGGCTGGCATTGGGTCAACTTCTATATTTGATTTAAAGTATCTTGCTCTCTCAGCCATCATATGCGCTATAGCATGAATATTTTCTACCCGCTTTTTTTGAAAACCATTAATATCAATCAAAATTCCTAAACCTTCTTGTTTTTTCTTTTCCCCTACTCCCAACGTAGGGGATTCCCCTACATCGGGAGTAGGGGAATTTTTAGCTTCAATCATTCTACGGGCAAGATGATTTATAGCAAAAAGCGCTTCTCCTCCATGTTCCCAGAAAAAGTGAGGTTGGCTTACTTCCACTGAAAACCAAGTAGTTTTATTTTCATCTGATTTAAAAGAGCTTGGTTTATCTTCATCAATAGAAATTTTACCTACAGAAATTGTAGTTTTTTCAATAAGTTCTTTTATTAAGTTCTGCATTTCGGATTTATTCATTGTGTTTAAGGACAGTCCTTAAGAAGGACTGTCCTTGGTTTACTCAAGGGCTAATTTCTTCTTCTTGTTCGCATAGATTTGTTGACCTATGGCAAATATATTACTGGTAATCCAATATAATGCAACCGCACCAGAAACGCTATAAGCGATAAAGGCGACTACGAAAGGAAAAATATATTTCATCTGTGTCTGCATGCTCCTAGACATATTTTCTTGAAAAGAATTTGGTGTTTTTTTTGAAATAACTGGCTTAGGCATAAGACTTGCTTGAAGATATTGAGATATACCTGCAAGTACAGCCAAAATTGTCAGACCTTTTTGGCTAATATCAAGAACGCCCAGGAAAAGCATATTTACATGTTCCGGGGCATGAACAAATGGATAAAGTAAACCACCCTGAAAATCTATTCCTTTCAAAAAAACATAATACAAAGCAAAAATAACCGGAATTTGAATCAAAACTAAAAGACACCCGGAAAAAGGGTTTGTCTTGTGGTGTTTATAAAGTTCAAAAGTTTGTTTCGCTTGTTCTTCTTTGCTTGCTCCGCTATTTTTTATTTTTTTAAGTTCTGGGGCAAGTAGATTCATTTTTATTTGGCTTTCAATAGAACGTTGGGAAAGAGGAAATAGTACTGTTTTGACAATAAGGGTAAGTATTATAACAGCAATACCAACATCTCCGCCTGGAACAATAGAAACCAAAAAGGCCAAGGCATTCAAAAGTGGCCCGTATAAAACAGTATTCCAAATATTAGTTAGCATTAACTAATCTTATACGAAAATACCTAAAAATCCAAATATTTTTTATTTTAATAAGTCTATATGATTTTTTTGCCAAGGGTGACAACGAAGAATACGCAAAAATCCAAGATAAAAACCTTTCAAAATACCATATTTATTTACGGCTTCTTTTGTATATTCAGAGCAAGTAGGATAAAAAACACAACTTTGCTTTTTGAAAATAGAAATATATTTCTGATAAAAATTAATTAATTTTAATAAGGATATCTTTAATTTCATTTTCAATTATTAAAATATCGTCCTGATATTTTTTAAAAACAAAAACACCAAGAATTCCAAGAGGGAATTGGTTAATATATTTTTTTAAAGCGGAATATCCCTTTCTTTTTAATAAATTTCTTTTGACAGCCAATTTGACTATATTCTTTGGAATAATAAAAGAAATACGAGGTTGAAGAGAATTATTAATTAGTATAAATTTAAACGTAAAATTAGGAGAAGCAACAAAACTCCCCTTCTTAAAAAGAAGGTCTACGCTTTTTTTATCAACTCTATTTTTTTTAGGAAGCATCCTGGTACTAAAATTTTAAATTGTTAATAATCGTGGTCATTTTTCTTACTTAAAAATTTAGTACGGGACAGGTTTTTATACAGAAAGCTTAGCTCGTCCTTTTCTTCTCCTTCGTAAAAGCACCTTCTGTCCAGTTTTTGTCTTTGATCTGATTAAAAATCCATGAGCTTTGGCTCTTTTCCTCTTTTTTGGTTGATATGTCTGCGACATGCTGTTATTCTATAACAAAAATCTTTAAAAAACAATACGTCATCTCATATATATAACACCTGTCCCGTACCAAGCCTTGCTTTGGTTCGGGATTATCAACAGTTTATCAACATAGTTAATAAGTTTTTTAAAATTGCATAAAAAAATATTGTAGTATAATCTTTACCAATGGACACAAAACAACTTTGGAAAAATTGTCTGGTTGAAATTGAGGCAGGTGTTTCTAAAGCAAACTTCAGCACTTGGTTTAAAAATACTTCTATTTTAAAAGAAGAGATGGGGATCGTTTGTGTTGGGGTACCAAACGAATTCGTCCGTGATTGGCTCAAAAACAAATACCATAAACTTATCACAAAAACTATCGCTGGTGCATACGAAAACATGAGAGCTGTAGAGTATGTTATTACTAAAATAGAAGCCACTAAACAAGAAATCCCTAAAACAAATGAAGTTTATATAAATAAAGAATTACCCTTAAGAGATCTATATATAAATCCAGACGATAATTTAAATCCACGCTATCGCTTTGATTCTTTTATTGTGGGATCCTTCAATGAATTAGCATATGCCGCTTCTCAGGCAATAATAGAAAACCCGGGAACTAAATACAATCCATTTTTTGTTTACGGAGGTACTGGGCTTGGTAAAACTCACTTAATCCAAGCAATAGGAAATTCAATAAAAGATAAATACTTAAATAAAAAGGTGTATTATTTGACATTAGAAAAATTCGCCACTGATTTTATAAATTCACTACAAAACAACAAGGCAAATTCTTTTAAAGAAAAATACCGCAAATATGATCTTTTAATTATAGATGATATCCAGTTCATTGGTAAAATGGAAAAAATTCAAGAAGAACTTTTCCATACATTTAATACTTTCCACGAAAACAATAAACAAATAATTTTTTCTTCTGATAAACACCCCAATTATATCCCCGAATTAGCAGACCGACTTAAATCCCGTTTTGCAGCTGGAATGATAGTAGATATTTCTGAACCAGAATATGAGTCCCGTCTTGCAATTTTAAAAGTGAAATCAAGAGAGCTGGGTGTTGATTTGGATCAAGAAACAATAGAGTATGTTGCGGAAGCCATACAAGGTAATATCCGTGAGTTGGAAGGAAGTCTAAATACTATAATTTGTCAATATCGTCTTAAAAATAAGTCTCTTTCTGTGCCTGAAGTTAAAAATCTATTAAAAAATAATATAAAGCCAAAAAAGAATGTGGCTATAAAAGATGTTGTAAAAACAGTAAGTGATTATTATTCTTTAGAGGAATCATCTGTCTACGAAAAAACCAGAAGAAAGGAAATAGTAAAAGCAAGGCAAATAGTAATGTATCTGCTTCGGGAAGATTTTAATGTATCATATCCTTTAATTGGGCAAAAATTGGGAGGGAAAGACCATACGACAGTTATACACTCATATTTAAAAATAAAAACAGATCTAAAAAACGACCCGCAATTATTACAAGAAATTGAACAAATACGAATTATGTTCAAATAGTTATTAACAACCAATTAAGAGATAATCAAAAAAATGTTATAAATAAAATTATAAAAGACAACATATATTCAATCTATACACTTATTAACATTACTAATAGTATTAATAGATTAAATATATAAAAGATATAAACATATGAAATTAGAATGTGGAATTGAAAAAATTAAAAATGGAATTTTACAAGTAGAAAAAATTACAGGCAAAAACTTAACCTTACCTGTTTTAAATTCAATTCTTTTTATAGCTTCAGGTAAATCGCTAAAACTTCGTGCTACCAACCTAAGTCTTGGTGTTGAGGTTGAAATTCCTGCCAGAATTGAAAAAGAAGGGATTGTAGCCATTTTAGGCACGACACTAGCCGGTGTTTTTTCTAATATTTTTCAAAATGAGAATATACAGCTCGAAAGCGTAGATGGCAACCTGATGCTTAAAACAAAAAAAAGTCGCATAAAATTAAAAGGCCAAATACATGATGATTTTCCGACCATACCAACAGTTGATGGAAAAACGTTTGAGATAGAGTCTAAAAAATTAGTGGACGGTATAAAATCGGTATATTATAGCTCGTCTGTGTCAGATATAAAACCGGAAATTTCAAGTGTTTATATATATTCTAATGAAAATAATTTAGTGTTTGTTTCAACAGATTCTTTTAGGTTGGCGGAGAAAAAAATTAAAATCAAGGGAAATGAAGAGATTCCCGGAATACTTATTCCTTATAAAAACGTGCCTGAAATATTGAGGATTTTCGGAGAGGTGCAAGATGTTGTGAGAATCTGTTTTAACAAAAACCAAATTTCTTTTTCTTCAAATAATATTTATTTAACCTCTAGGGTTATAGATGGAATCTTCCCTGATTACCGTCAAATCATTCCAAAAGAATTTAAAGTTGAGGCTATAGTTTTAAAACAAGATTTATTAAATGCGCTTAAGCTTTCAAATATTTTTTCAGATAAATTTAATCAAATAAGTCTTTTAATTAAGCCAAAAGAAAAGATTTTTGAACTCTCATCTGCCAGTAATGATATTGGAGAAAATAAAACATATTTGGATGCTGCTTTAAAAGGGGAAGATAT
>Ga0265296_1004568_pt1 | contig 11972 bp, 7 predicted proteins | sample MunlanPumphouse1_FD_189073 | JGI IMG/M metagenome (GOLD analysis project Ga0265296, IMG submission 189073) | Groundwater microbial communities from a municipal landfill in Southern Ontario, Canada - Pumphouse #1 | ecosystem: Environmental > Aquatic > Deep subsurface > Groundwater | place: Canada... | reverse complement strand
CGTCGGTCGGTCTCGTGCACGGTGCGCGAGCGCTCCGGGTCGAGCGCGAAGGCGAAGAGGTCCTCGACGAAGAAGTCGGCGTCGAGCAAGGTCCGCGCGTCGGTCCGCCTGGTGGGCAGCAAGCGGGTGAGTGTCCGAACGGGCATCAGCCGCGTGACGGTCGAGCACGACGCCGGCAAGCGCCTGAGCACGTCCTCGCGGATCGTGGTCAACGCCCGCGTCGGCCGCGCGTCGCAGACGGTGACGGTCAAGGTCGGCGCGAAGTCGCGCACGGCCTCGTTGAAGACGCGGTAGGTAGGGAAGGTTGGTCCGGGGGCGCGGCGACGGTCGCTGCGCCCCCGGGGTCATGGCAGGTGCGGCCAGGGGGATTTCCTCCGCCCGGTCGGAGGATGATCACGGTCCGTCGGAACTTCCTCGAGCGCGCCGCGAGCGTCGCGCCGGTTAGCCCAGGACGACCGGCGATCCGCCCGACAACGACGTTGCGACGGAAAGCGACCCGGAGATCGTTGCGGGCCCGAATGGCGTTGTTATTCCGGGCGAGTTCGCGAAGGTAATCGTGGCGCCCGAGATGGTTCCCGTCATCGAGCCGGTCGAACTGGAGGCGACTCCGTTGAGCGCGCAACCGGTCCCCGTGTAGACGTAGCTCAAGAGCACCCCCGAGATCGAGACGCTAGTGCCGCTCGTCGAGATCGGCCATGCAGGAGGTATCCACGCCACCGGTGCCACCGCGCAGTTGGGAATATTCGTCGTACACGTGCCCCCTGCCGCGGTGCCGAGTAGGTACGAACCGATCGATCCCGCTGCTACACCGCTCGGGTTGTTAAGGCTCGCCGTGGCGATGACGCTGCAGGTCATCGTCCAGCCGCTTGACGATGTCTGCGTCAACGTGCCCATGATTCGAGCGGTCCCGGCGTACGGCACGCCACCGACCAGCCACCGATCAGCAGCCGCTGCGGCAGGCGTCATCATGCAGAATGTTGTGACGATGGCAATAGCCATCGCCCTTCTGGTCGCCCCGCTCATCGGCTCTTCTCTCTGCCCCGCCTCTGCGGGGGCGGTTGTCCTCAGGCCTCGTCCGCCGTCGCGATCGCCACGTACGGCGCCATCACGACCCGCGCCCAGTCCGGCACGAGGCCGGGGAGCGATCGCACCTGACCACGGAGTACCCGCGCGAAGACGATCTCGTAGATCCCGCCGGCCACCGTCTCGGCGACCAACCGGGCATCACCAGTCGGTTGCGGGAGCTCGGCCGTGTTGGCCAGGATCAGGTCGACGAGGCGGCTCATGGTCTCGCAGTGGACCTGGGCCGTTCCCTGGCCGGCCGCGTGGCCGTGGATCACGAGCAGCTCGGCCCGACGCGGATCCGAAGCCAAGAAGTCGGCAAGCGCCTCGAGACAGGACCAGGTCCGGCGGATCGGCGTGTCGGCCGCGTCGTACGCGGCCTGCACGGTGCGCCGCAGATCCCTCGTGATCTCGCGGTAGCCGACTTCGAACGCCGCGTCCTTGTCGTGGAAGTGGCGGTTGAAGGCGCGGCGACTGACGCCCGCCTCTTCGGCGATCTCAGCGACGGTTGCCGCCTCATAGCCGATCGCCGCGGTCACGCGCAGGGTGGCGCGGGCCAGTTCGGTCCGCCGATCGAGCCGCTGTGCGCCACGTGATGTTGTTTGACGGTGGACGGACATGGCGGTCGGGAGGCGAATTCCTGCGGGCCGGTGAGGTCACCGGCCCGCAGGGCACGCAAGCTCAGCGGAGGCTGACCCCTCGCGTGCTGGCTTTCTTCTTGGCGGGCTTGACGACGACCGTGATCGTCTTCGTCTTCCCCCCACGGGCCGGCCGGAACGCAACCTTGACGCGCACGCTCTTGCCGGCGCGACGAGCGCGCTGACCCGAGGCGTTCAGGCGGGCCCGAACCGTGGCGAGCGGCGCCTGCTTGAGCGTCCGACGCGTGGTCCGGACTCCCGAGCCCGACACCGTCAGCCGTCCGGCCCCAAGGCCGGTCAGGCGCACCCGTGCATCCCGCGCCTCGAGCGTCGACGACACCGCCCGGAACGAGCACGGCACCTTCATGTGCGTCTTGGTGCTCAGTCGCTTGCCGTTCTGGCCGTCGAACTGCGCATCCGCCACGCTGGGCTGGTTGCACATGTTCGCGCCCTTCTGGCCCGTGACCTGCAGGATCCCGTTGTTGCCACCGTTGATGTTCAGCTCGAACGAGCTGATCGGCGCATCGGGGACCTTCGCGAAGGTCGTGACCAGACGCTGCTTCGAATCGACATTACTGTCGGCCCAGACATCGAGCGCAACCTCGCCGCGCAGCGCCACCCAGAGCTTGGGCAACGTCGACGTAACGCGTCCCGTGCTCGTGACGCGGGTGCCTTCGACGAAGTAGACGTTGCCCTTGAGCGGCCGGTTGAGCACCGGCGAGATCGCCGTGGCGTTGCCGACGATCGAGCCCGCCGGGCAGGCCTTGGCCTGCGCCTCCGCCGGCTTGCAGAGGGCCTTGGCGTTCTTCGTGTCGAGCGCGAGCGACAGCGGCATCGTGACCGCGACCTTCTTCAGGCCCGCCTCGCCGGCGACCTGGGTCACCTTCGCGTTGATCCCCGGGTGCTTGTGGTAGCTGAGCTGCTTGACCCCCACGACGTCGATGCCGAGCTTCGGCTTGACCGCGAGCTTCTCGCAGCCGCCGACCTGGAACCGCGTTGCCAGCTGGCGGACGTGCCCGCCCTTGGAGAACGCGGCCGCCGAGATCGTCTTCTCAGCGCACGAGGTCGGGTTGATCATGAACCCGGGCTTGTCGATGTCCACGCTCATGTTGCGCAGTCGCACCGGCACGCCCTCGACGATCGTCGGAATCGGATCGGACTTCACCGTGACCTGCGCGGTGATCGGATCGACGTAGATCTTCTGTCGAACCACGACCTCGCCGAGGTCGAACGGTCCGGCCTTCGCCGGAATCACGACCCGCAGCGAGAACGGTGCGTCGTCGTACTGACCCTCCAGGTAGACCTTGCCGGGGAAGCGGTACGGCTGCGACCCCGGACCGGCGTCCGCCTGGACGGTGCCGACCTGGGTGCCGACGTTGCCCTTGAGGTTGGCCAACAGGCCTTCCGGCATGTTGATGTGCAGGCCGTTGATCACGTCCTGCCCGTCGGGCCGCGCCAGCAGCAGGTTGAACGGCGAGCTCGCCCCGGCAATCGGGGCCTTCGTTCCGGCCTGGAAGCCCAGGGCGAAGCCACCGAGGTTCGGCACGCAATCGACGTCGTAGGCCGATTGCACCGTCACCGTCTGCCCGCCCCAGGACGTCAGGACCGTGTCGGTCGTCTTCGGACCGCAGGTCGGCGGCGTCGCGAGCGGAGCCCGCGGGCCATCCTTGAACTGCAACTGCAGGCTCGAGACCGGCAGCTCGGGGTTGTTGTCGAACGTCGTCTCAAGACGGCCGGTCTGCCGGTTGGCCTTGATCTGGCCGGGCAAGCGAACGTCGATCCCGCGCTTCTTGTTCTGCAGGACCAGGGCCAAGCGGAACATCTCTCCCGACTCGGGGTCGGTCGAGTTCTGCGACCGGATGTACACCCCGCCCGTGATCGGCTCGTCGAGCAGCGGCGAGATCGCCGTGACCTCACCGACCTTCGACGCGTCCGGGCAGCTCATCGGATCCTTGGTCTTGAGCAGCAGCTCGCCATCGGCGCAGGCGGCGAGGCCGCCGGCACCGGACGGGTTGATGGTCATGCCCTCGGGCAGCGTCACCACGGCCTTCTTCAACGCCGGCGGTGCCTGACCCTGATCGTTGTCCTCCTGCGGGAACGTCATGTCGACGTTCAATCCGGTGGGAGCGTCAGGCAGAGATGACGTCGGAGCGACATCAACCGCGGGATCGAACTCCAGGGTGTCGCAGGAGGTGATGAGCGGGGAGACAGCGCGTGCCGACGTGAACACGCCTGGGTTTTGCCAGCTGTCGATCTCGAGATCGGTGAAGGGCGCTACGTCCGGGCATTCCGTCGCGGGGTTCGTCAAGAACGGCTCGGCGAACGCCCGCGGCTCGTCCGGTTGGAGGCAACGGAACGTCGAGTCGCCGGGCTCGAACGCGAAGTTCGATTCAACCCCGTAGCTGCAGAACGTCACGTCTACCCGGGTGATCCAATCGTTGTTCGCAGCGGGTACGCCGATGTTCAGGCCGTAGTCGCTGTCCGAGCGCAACTCGGGGTAGAGCGCGTAGGTCAGGCCCGCCTCACTGAAGGCGAACTCGGCCGGATAGCCGTCTTCGGGCACCACGTTCACGATCGGAGCGGAAACACTGGTCTCCCCGCGGAGATACACGTACCCCACCACGGAGTCCTCGGGACACAACATGGGACTGAACGACGCTCGCGGCACGAGCACCAACGGGCAACGCGTCCGCGTCATCGGGTCACCGCTGAACCCCGGCGGCAGCTTCGTGACGATCGTCTTCGGGTCCTCAACAGGTCGGATTCGGCCCCGCTCTCCTACGGCTCCGATCTCCGAGTCGTAGGTGCTCAACTCGAATACCGCGCGGGCCGAGAACGGATGCGCCCCCGCACGTGTCTCGTCTGCGCCCGTGCGGTCCTTGACCTCGGTCGCAAACGAGGTGATTTCGAACTCCGCACCCGGCGGGGGTCCCACCGCACCTGCGGGGACCGCGCCCAGAATCCCGCCACCGACGGCGGCGATCGCTACCGCAACCATGCGAACCGCGGAAATCGTTGTCCCTCTGCTTACGGCAAACATACGTTCAACGGCCCTTCTGGAGGTCAGAGGTCAGGACGCTCAGTTCTCGTGTCCCCCGAGAAGAGGCTTTCGCCTTCCGAGCCTTTGTCTTCACGCTGAACGTCACTGATACGCGTGAGATCACCGACTTACCCTTCGCCGGGGTGAACCGAACGCTGACCCGAACCTTCAGCCGCTGCTTGCGCTGAAGCGTTCGCCGACCCTGCGCGGAAAGCTTCACCGATACGCGATGGCTCCCAGCCTTGCCCACTGCCACGGAGGTCCGTGCGAGATTCGCGCCGGACACCTGGATCTTGCCCTTCCCCGACACCCGCACGGAGATGCGGGTCGACGAGCCGCGCACCGACTTGACTTTGCCGATCCTGACAGAGGCAGATGACGAGGACGAACCCTGAAGCACGTTGCCAGGTCCCCCGAATGTAGACGAGCCGGCCGGACCACCCGGACCCGGAGGCGTCGGGATCTTCGGCTGGCAATCGTCCCCTTCGCAGGGCTCTCGCGGTGCCGCCGCCTCAGGGAAGCCACCGCTCCGACGAATGACGTACGCCGCGTTCTGGCCGCTGGTGTGCTCGCGTAGGAGCGGCGACGCCGAACTCACGAACAGCGAATCACCTGACGGCGTCATGCCGATGAAGCCGGATCCGATGAACCTATTGGCGACCCTTGTGGTGCCGTCGGTCACCATCGTCAACCGGCCCGAGACAGCTTCCCACAGGTACGCGTCGGTTACGTCATTGCGATCGTCTTGGCTCAGCGCTTCCCTGGTCGTGAAGCCGACTAGGGACCCATCCGCGGACACTTGCAACCCGGAGTTCCAGCCGCCGGTACTCACCCTCGAGCTTGCGGCGCTGGGAACACCACCGACCGAGCTACTCCCCGAGCCGACCGTCGCACCGTCGACGCGACCCGATCCATTGTGGGCGGGGTCGTTCGTCCACACCCGACGCAGCGCGTCTTCTTGAGCGTCGAATAGGTACGCGTCCTTCTGCGCGTCGCCTGCCACCCTTTCGCCGACGAGATCTGCCGCGGACTCGAACAAGAAGTACCGCCCGGTCGCCGACATCTGCGCCGCCTGCTCCTCGACCGACGCCAGCGCGCCGATGAAGGTCGTGGAACCGTTCGCTTGACCGTCAGCCCGACGGTAGACGTACAGGTTGCTGTCGCCGGGCTGCGGGGCCGCACCGCGATCGTTCGGGCCCGCCAACGGCCGGCCGCTCGCCACGAAGTAGACGTACGCCCCATCATCCGAAACCCGGAACAGACCGGCAGCGCTGACACCCGCGCCTTCAGGCTCGGCGCTGCCCGTGACCAGCCTCAGCTTTTGTCCGGAAGCGTTGAAATCGTACTCGTACAGGTCGTTCCTGTCTGACGTATCCTGATCTTCTGGCACGAGTTGCTGCTCGGTCGCGAAGTACACGCGGGAGCCGTCGCGAGATGCGCCTCGGAAGTTCGCCGTCTCCTCTGCGCCGCAGGTGAGTTCGCACTGGGACGCGGACAAATCGATCGGGTCACTGCTACCGACCTTGGCCCACACTCGGCGAACCGCGGGTACCTCGCACTGACCTGCGCCTGCGGCTGTAAAGAAGACTCGCTGGCCGTCCTGCGAGACTGCGTTACGTCCGTACAGGCTCAGGTCTCCGATGACCCCGCCGAGTTCTGCGCTGCAGTCGGGGAACATCGTGGCCCCAGCGCGATACGCCACCTGTCGGGTCGTCAGCTGCCCGTTCTCTCCACGGGTTGACGCATACAGACTACGAAGCCCCGAACTCCGATCATCGGTGGTTCCGTCCGTCACCGTCAGCCGCGTCGCGGTTCGCTGCACGACCGTGAGGAGGTCCTCCGAGGAGGCACCCGGGATGGTCTGATCGTTCTGCGTCGGCCCGGCAACGTGGAACGATCCGTCCGGATCACGGACCACAGGCGTGAACCGTCGGGTCCCTTCGTCGGCCTTGAGATTCACGAACCAGAGGCTGCGACTACCGTCCCGCGTCCAGTCAAGAGCGGAGTACTGGCCGATGTACGGAAAAACCGAGGCGGGCGGCGCGATCGCCGTCGTCTTCCACCCCGATGCGGTCCGCTGGGTGGCGTAATGCACGCCGAGGGCCGGGAGGTTCTCCGTGTCAGCGAATCCCCCAACCGAGTAGAGCATCGCCCGTTCACCGTCTGCCGTACCTACCGACAAGCTCGCACCTTGACCGCCGGTGAACGCCGGCGTCACCAACTCGTACGCACCGCAGTTCGGCAAACGTTGCGCCAGCGCGCCCTGCTTGGCACGAACCTCGGCGTTCGGGCAGTCGTCGGCCGGAGCCTCACCACTGGTGAACGTCTGGTCGTCCCCCCGTGCCGTTCCCCCACCGTTCGTGGCAACCAACCGATAGTGGTACGTCTTCCCTGGATCCAGGACCCCGATCGATGCGCTAACCGCCACCGGACTCGTGCCCGTCCCGATCGAACCCGGACGACAAGCTGACCTTTCTCCGTAGTCGGTCGTCAACCCAAACTCGAAGTAGCAGTCTGAGACAGGGAAATCATTGCTACCGGGATTGACCGCGCCGTTGACCGTTGCTGACGGAAAGGAGACGTCGCTAACTGTCCCCGTCGTCGTCGCCGGCGCATCGGGCTTCGGCGCGAAGGTGGCCGTCGCTGCCATGTCGAAGAGGAGGAGGCCCGTAACGCATGGGTTCGTGGCTCCGGTGCACGTTCCGCCCGCCGTACCCGACCATGCTAGGAACGCCGATCCCTCTGCAGGCGTGGCCGTCAGCGTCCCGGCACTGAACAAGAAGCCGTAATCGTGGCTGCAGGTGGTCTGCGTGGACCCGGGAACATTCGAACAGTCAATGCCCGCGGGGCTGCTGGTGACCGCGCCGGCGCCGCTGCCGTCGAGGCTGACGGAAAGCACTCCTGCGGACGCCGCGGAGACAGAGACGGTAAATGCCGCGGTCAGGACCGCGGCAGCGAGAAGAAGGAACCTACGCATCGACATCTTCCTTTGGGACGAGGCACTGGGACGAATTTCCGGCGAGGGACAGCCGGGCTGCAAATACGCCAACCAATCGGTCAGCCGCGGGTGAGCTGTCGCTTTTCCTCGCGAGCCGCTCGAATTGACTACCGGAGCACGTTGGAGATGGTTCGATATTTCCTGGGTCACGCAAGTGCACTCCGTGTCATCTGAATTCGTGTGTAGCCATGGACGGTGGCTGTACTACGTCGGGCGCGGGAAGAAGCAATGCGACCCCCCGCGCCCGTCGTTCAACTCGCCCCAAACTCACTTTGAGGGTCGAGTCTCCTGGTATCGCTTAGGACAGCGAAACCGCGGCACCGCTAGTGTTCGTGACCGTCACGGAACCGTCGACCGTCGCCGAACCAAGCGTCGTCGTCAGCGGGCCGGCGTTCGTGAACGTGAGAACGTTGGCCGCAGCCGCGCCCGTGATCGAGCCCGTCGCGCTGACCGGAACACCGGCGAGCGAGCAACCGACGCCCGAGTACGTGTTCGTGAAGGAAACCGGGCCAATCGTCACGTTAGTACCGGTCGTGGCGATGTTCCACGGCAGCGACGTGGCCACGGCCGTGACCGTGCAGTTCGGGACCGTCGTCGTGCACGTTCCACCCGCCGGCGCGCCGAGGAGGAAGCTCGTGACTGAGCCACGGGCCTGGTTGGGAGCCGTGCCCCCGTTATTCAAGCTCAGCGTCGCAGTAACGGTGCACGTCGTCTGCGTTCCGGCAGCAGTAAGCGTCAACGTACCGTGAGCCCGTGCCGTGCCGGCGAACGGAGCGCCGCCAACCGTCCACTGGTCCGCCGACGCAACAGCCGGGGCGACAGCGGTGATACCGACGACGGCCGCTGCGACCATCGCCTTCTTGATCGTTCCAAACATTCGACTTCTCCTTGATTGCGCCCAGCTATGCTGGGCAGTTGTGGTACCGGGGCGCCTTCCTTTGAACCGTGGGCGTCCCGGTTACTGCGTTGCGACGCCGCGTGAGCAGCGAGGCCGAGAAGGCCGACGTAGCGGGCTCACTCGAGACGACACCTGAACGCAGCCATGAAAGCGCGCTCGGTCGGTGCGCTGTCGCGAAATCCTCCGCTACCGCGTCCTTACCGTTCTTGAGCCCCTCCCCGAGGCTCGTGTGATGAACGTACACCGTCAGGAACAGACCGGTCAAGCGCTCGCGCTTTTTTGTGTCTAGAACCTGCGGATCGTCGTGCCACAGGGAGATCGCGCCATACCGATGGTCCTTCGAGCGTTCCGCCTGGCGGCGTTCCTACCGTACGTACGGACCATCTGCCGGGGCCTTGTCCAGAGACGAGGCGTATCGGGAGGGTCGGGGTCGGCTTTAGGTCGGGCCAATCCCGACTTGATCCGAGCAGGCCGCCCAAGCGACGAGGGGCGCCCTAGTGGACGCCCCTCATTCCGAACTCCGATGTCGGTCGCTCGGTTCGACCGAGCCGCGCCCCGCGTGTGCGTGGCTAGACGTCCCCACCAGCGGTCGGCGGTGCGCCGACCTCGGCTTCGGCGCCGCCGCCGATGCTCTCGCGCGCGAGGAACTCCTCGACCCACAGCGGGTTCGCCTGGGAGCGCTTGACGGTGGTCAGCAGGTCGGACATCGAGGAGACCTCCTCCACCTGCTCCTTGAGGAACCACTGCATGAACTGCTCGGACTGGTAGTCGCCTGTCTCACGAGCGATCCGCGCCAGGTTGGCGATCTGCTCGGTGACCTTCTTCTCCTGGTCGAGCGAGACCTGGACGGGCTCGACGATGTCCTGGAACCCGTTCTTCGGCGCCGCGACCGCCGGAATCGTGACGTCCGCGTCCTGATCCATCAGGTACTGGACCATCTTGAGCGCGTGACCCCGCTCCTCGAGCGCCTGCTGGTAGAAGAACTGCGCCAACCGCGGCAGCGTCTCTCCGTCGTAGTAGACGGCCACGGCGACGTACTGCTGACTCGCGGCGAACTCGTGGGCGATCTGCTCGTTGAGCGCGTCGACGAAGGCGGGGGAGGACATGGTGCGAACTCTACCGAGGGACCCCCGGGCGGAATCTCCTTGGGGAGCCCAAAGCCCCGCATCCCCAGCCCGCTACGCTGACTGCAGATGGGTGATCCCGTCAGCGTCACCACGAAGAAGAAGTGCTGCAAGAGCGGGCCTCGTTGCAAGCGCTGTCCCGTGGTGTGGAAGCGGCTCGAGTCCGAGGGCCTGGCGGTGCGGATCAACAAGCGCACGTACGAGCCCGCCGGCAAGATCCCCAAGAAGAAGATGAAGGCCGCGCGACACTAGGCCGCGCGGCCAGGACCTCAGCCCGCCGACGGCACCGAGAAGGTGAGCGGGTCGAGCTGGTCACCGGGGCCGTAGAACTCGGCGAAGGCGATCTTGGCCCCATCCTCCGAGAGGATCGCCGGCACGTTGGTCCAGGTGACCCGGCCGTCCTGATCGACCGGCGTCACGCCGCTCAGGTCCAGGTCAGCGATGTGGACGCCCGGATGTGACTGGCGCGGCGGAGCGGGAGCGGTGGTGTCCATGCCCCCGAACGGCCGATTCACCGCGTCGACGTAGAGCTTGCCGTTCCCGGCGCCGTCGAGCACGACCCGCGGGTTGCGGAACTCCAGGTCCAGCTGCGGCCCGTTGCCGTAGTCGTGACCGCGGAAGCGGATCCGGCCACCGTAGGTCGCGTCGAGCGCACCCGTGGTCGCGTTGTACTGCGGGTTCTTCGCGTCGTCGAAGCGGAACAGCTCGAACCGCGGCTGCGCGGCCGAGTTCAGGAAGCCGCTCGCACCCGCGCCGCAGCCGATCCAGCCGTGCGCGATCGGACCCTGCAGGTAGTTGCGGAACGACGCCCGCACGCCCCAGGCGGCCCCGCCGGTGAACGTGGTGTCGGCCAGCAGCGGGCACGGCGCGGTCACCGGGACGGCGAAGGTGATCGGGGCCAGCGCCTCACCGGCCGCGTAGAACTCGCCGAACGCGGTGGCACCCTCCGCGGAGAGCGTCACCGGGACGTTCGCCCAGGTGCGCGTGCCGTCGGCCTCGACCGGGGCGATCCCGTCGACGTCGAGGTCCGCCAGGTGGACGTCCGGGTAGGACTCGACCGGCGCGACCGGCGCACTCGGGTCCATCCCCGCGAAGGGGCGGCTCTCGAGGTCGGCGTAGAGCTTGCCGCCACCATGGCCGTCGAGCTCGACCCGCAGGTTGCTCATCGTCATGTCCAGCAGGGCGCCCTTGCCGTAGTCGTGACCACGGAAGCCGATCGAGCCCGCGAAGGCCGCGTCCAGTGTGATCCCGCGCTGGTAGGGCGGCAGTTCCTTGCCCGGGTGATAGTCGACGTCGGTCGCGGCCCCGAGCCGGAAGAAGCCGACCTTGCCCGCGGCCTGCTGACCGGTCGCGCCGTCGGTGCAGCCGACCGAGCCCTTGGCGATCGGACCCTGGACGTAGTTGAGGAAGCTGTCCTTGAACGTCCACTGAACACCGCTGACGAGCGCCTCGGAACCGAGCGGTGCGCAGACCAGCGGCGTCGGCGGCACCGGCGGATCGACCGGCGGCAGGACCGGCGGCACCGGCACGTCGGGGGTCGCCAGCGGCGCCGGAACGGGCGCGGGGGTGGGCGCCGGCTTCGAAGGCGCCGGGGCCTTCGCGGCCGGGGCCAGGTCGGCTCGAACCGTGACCGTCGCCAGACGGCCGGCCTTCAGGCGCTTGACGCCGAGGGCGCTGCGCAGCCGGGCCGCGGTCGCCTTGGGGATCGAGCCCGTCGCGTTGACGACCCGCGCGGTGCCCTGGCCGGCGTCCAGCGCGACGGCGCGGTTCTTGGCCGCCTTCAGTGTCAGCAACGTCACCGTGTTGCGACCCAGGCGCGCCGTGACCCGCGGGTTCTTGTCGCCCAGGCGGACCTGGATCCGCGACAGCGTGACGCTGCGACGGCCGGTCCGCAGGCCGACCCGGCCGTCGTGGCGGAGCAACGCGGCGTCGGCCTCGACCGAGCCGCCGGATACCGGAAGGGTGAGCCGCGTGGTGGACGCCTTCTTCGTCCGCGTGGCCTTCGCCGGGCGGAGCGCGGACACGACGACCTTCTGGCCGTCCAGGCTGCGCGCGGCCGTGCCGCCGAAGCGGATGGTGGTGGAGCCGTCGGCGGCTCCCGCGGTGGCTGGTGCGAGGGCGAGGGTCGCGAGGGCGGCGCCGGCAAGCAGGAGCCTGCCCGTGCGCCCGGTCAGGGTGTCGGTCATCTGACGGTCCTAGTTGGGGGAACCTA